>Ga0190273_10000690_pt1 | contig 12304 bp, 14 predicted proteins | sample Popmic504IS_FD_134513 | JGI IMG/M metagenome (GOLD analysis project Ga0190273, IMG submission 134513) | Populus adjacent soil microbial communities from riparian zone of Shoshone River, Wyoming, USA - 504 IS | ecosystem: Environmental > Terrestrial > Soil > Riparian zone > Trees stand | place...
AAAGGGGTTTGACATAAGTACCGATAAAGCCAGGATAGACTTTGACACCGTTTTCTGCTATCTTGCTCAAGACTCTTACTGGGCTAAGGGAATGCCTGTAGGGAAACTTAAGAGCGCTATAGATAATTCATTGTGCTTTGGCGTTTACAGAGACGGGCAGCAGGCCGGTTTTGCTCCGGTGATTACCGATAAAGCCACGTTTGCATACCTTTGTGATGTGTTTGTTTTACCTTCTTATCGCGGTATTGGCCTATCTAAGTGGTTAATGCAAACCATCGTAAAGCATCCCGACTTACAGGGCCTGCGCCGATTTTGCCTGGCGACCGCTGATGCCCACGGGTTATACAAACAGTTTGGCTTTACCGAAATCACCAACCCTGAATTGTGGATGCAGATATTAACGCCTTACATAGCGGATTAAAGAGAACGAGATGAATTTAAAGAGATTGATTTTTGAGGGAGAAGGCGTATCGCTCGATTTTAAAAAAACCATAACCAGCTGCGAAAAAATTGCAAAAACGATGGTTTCGTTCGCTAATAACGTTGGTGGAAAACTATTGATAGGCGTATTGGACGACGGCACGATAAAAGGTGTTAAATCGGAGGACGAGGAACGCTATATGATCACCCGGGCAGCCACTTTTTACGCCCGCCCGGCGCTTGAGCCCATCTTTGAAGAAATTTATTGGGACGATAAGCTGGTACTAGTTGTGGATATACCTCAAAGCACCGAAAAGCCGCATTACTCGCTGGCTGAAGATGGTAAATGGTGGGTTTATATTCGTGTTAAGGACAAAAGCGTACTTGCCAGCAAGATAGTGGTAGAAGTACTAAAAAGATCGGCCGATGATAATGGTGTTCTTATTGAATATTCGTCAAAAGAAAAAGCGCTGCTCGAGCACCTCGAGGTATCCGAGCGCATCACCGTAAAAGAGTACTGCGAACTGTTAAACATCGGCCGCAGGCGCGCACAGCGTATATTAGTTAACCTGGTATTATCCGGCGTAATAAGAGTGCACACTACCGAAAAAGAAGAGTTTTACACAGCCTGCTAAATCCTATAACCGATTCATTACTTTTGCCGCCCGCAGTAATGAAAGCTTTTTACCAAAAATACCGTCCCTTTTACACCGACAGCCTTAAACTCGCTATTCCGGTTGTAATATCACAGCTTGGCCATACGCTCGTCCAAATGTCAGATTCGGTTATCGTAGGACACTTTGCCGGCACCAGCGCGCTTGCCGCCGTATCATTAGTGAGCAGTTTGTTCCTTATTCCTCTGGTAATTGGCGTGGGTATCAGTTATGGCATTACCCCGCTGATAGCACAGCACAATGGCCGCAACGAGCACGCGGAATGCGGTCGGCTTTTATCGAACAGCTTATTTTTAAATTTGCTTACAGGTGTTGTGCTTTTTGCCGCTATATATTTTGGGGTGATGCTGGTTATCGATCGGTTGCATCAATCGCCCGAAGTAGTAAAGCAGGCAAAACCCTTTTTGTTTTTATTGAGCCTGTCGCTTATCCCCTTACTTGTATTTAGCACTTTTAAGCAATTTGCAGAAGGGCTCGGATTTACAAAACAAGCAATGCTGATATCCATCTGGGGTAATGTGCTTAATATTTGTCTCGGGATAACTTTCGTAAAAGGCTTGTTCGGCATACAGCCAATGGGTGTACGGGGTGTGGGTTATAGTACACTTATCGACCGTACCGTAATGGCCACGGTAATGGCTGTTTACGTTTTTCGGTCACCTATATTCAAAAAATATCTTTCAGATTTTGCTTTACGCAATATCGACCGTTTGCGCAGTATTAAAATATTGAAGATAGGTGCCCCTGTTGCTATGCAGTACACTTTTGAAGTAGGTGCCTTTGGCGGCGCCGCTATTTTAATAGGAACCATTGGAGCAGTTCAACAAGCTGCACACCAGGTGGCCATCAGTCTTGCTGCTATGACTTATATGATGGCAAGCGGACTATCCGCGGCGGCGGCTATCCGGTCTGGTAATTATTACGGTGCCGGTAACCACAAAAACTTGCGTTTGTCTGCTATCTCCAATTACCATATTGTTATTGCATTTATGATCTGCACTGCCGTCATATTTACGCTATGTAACCATTTGCTGCCATACATCTACACATCAGATAAACACGTGGTACTCATTGCTGAACAACTACTTATCGTCGCGGCGTTCTTTCAATTGTTCGATGGTACCCAAGTGGTTGGCTTAGGCGTTCTGCGTGGCATGGGCGATGTAAACATACCTACGGTGATCACTTTTATCTCTTATTGGATCATCGGTTTACCGGTGGCTTATTTGCTGGGCGTTTACTTTGAAATTGGTGTGATTGGCGTTTGGTACGGCTTGGTTTGTGGTTTAATGTCCGCATCGATTATGCTCTTCATCCGTTTTCAATCTATCAGCAGATCCAACCAATTAACGGCAGGCTGATCAAAAATAAATATCGTTGGCTACCCTATAGGTATTGCAGTGGGCATCGACGATATCTTTGATATCCGGCGAGTAGCCCCCTCCCATGCTTACTTGTACAGGGATGTTGTTCTGTTTACATTGCGCAAATACAAAGCAGTCTCGTTCCTCACAAGCTTCTTTAGATAACGAAAGCTTCCCAAGCTTATCGCTCGCAAGCACATCCACTCCTGCAAGGTAAAACAAGAATTGAGGCTTCTGTTGAGCGATTAAGCGCGGCAACGTACGCTTTAACAGTTCGAGATACTCGTCATCTCCTGTACCATCGGGCAGCGCTATGTCTAGATCAGAGTGCTCCTTACGGAACGGAAAGTTCTTATCGCCGTGCATAGAGAATGTAAACACGCGCTGTTCATTTTTGAATATCTGTGCAGTGCCGTTACCTTGGTGAACATCTAAATCAACAATTAAGATAGACGAGCATAACTCGTTTTTTAACAAATAGTTAGCGGCTATAGCCTGATCGTTCAAAAGGCAAAACCCTTCGCCCCAGTTGGTGCCTGCATGGTGTGTGCCGCCTGCTACGTTAAATGCTACGCCATACTTAAAAGCGTACCCACATCCGTTAATAGTACCCCTGGCAATACGGATCTCGCGCTCTACCAATTTAGCCGATAGCGGGAAACCGATACGCCTTTGCTCCTTTGCCGGGAGCGTAAGATCTCGTAGTTGCTCCCAGTAATTTTTATCGTGCGTTTGAACAATGGTCTCTTCATCCAAGAGCTCAGGTGAAAAAATATTATTGGAAGTGATCAAGCCTTCGTAAAGCAGTTGTGCCGGTATCAGTTCGTATTTCAGCATCGGGAAACGGTGCCCTTCCGGTAAGGGATGAGCGTAGATAGGATCATAAGCTATTTTAAGCATATATCAAACTACGCAAATATCTCACCAACGTGCTTTTGAATATTTTCGCAAATATCATCAAGCGGCAAATCATTAGCATCAGTGCCAAATGGATTTTCTATCTCTTCAGCAAGCAGTTCGATACTGGCGAATACAAAAAGAATGAATGAAATGATAGGGATAATAAAGTACTTAAGATCAAAAGCCCAGGTAAAAGGCAGGGTTGTGATGTAAGTAAAGATGAATTTTTTAATGAACACACTATACGAATACGGTATCGGAGTCTTTTTGATCCGCTCACAAGCTCCGCAAATATCAGTAAAAGACGTAAATTCTTGCGTAATGCTCATGAGCTGTTCCGGGTTGATCTTCCCTTCGCGATTGAGGCGGTATATATGTTTAACTATCTGTGATGCAACCTGGTTAGGCACATGCTGTTGAGCATTTATGCTGATAAAGTGTTGCTCCTCAACAGTGAACTTATCCCGCAGATGATCTTTAAGCTTACGGGCGTACAACGGGATAGCATAATTAAAGAAAACGGTCTCCCTTTCATCGATGAGGTGTTTGAGCTTGATAGCCAGATTGCGGCTGTTATTAACCAGACTTCCCCAAAGTTTACGACCCTCCCACCAGCGATCATAAGCCGAATTGATTCGAAACGCCAGCAATAAGGAAAACACGAAGCCAATAGTTTGATGAACGAATATCACCTTTTTTAATACGCTTGTTTCCGGAACATGAAACACGTCTATCAGCAAGAAAGTAACAATGCCGGCATATAAACCAACCCATAGTATCAATGGCAAAAGCTCCCGAAGGGTATCGGCCTTACTAAATTTGAATATAAGCGAGAACCACTCTTTTGGATTATAGTATATCATTTAGTATTATTTAACCGCTGTAGCGGCTTTAAACAGGGTATTTGCAGCCTTATATACATCAGTATAGGTGTTGTAAAGTGGCACGGGACTTAATCGTATCACATCCGGTTCGCGCCAGTCGCCTATTATACCGTTATCTGCGAGATTATTGAAGATGGCTTTCGCATCGCGTTTGCACACTACAGAAAGCTGGCTGCCGCGCGCATTGATATCACGCGGCGTAATAAGATGGTAAAGGTCTTCATTAAGCTTTGTGTTCACCGTATCTATCAGGTACTCCAGGTAGCCTGTAAGGGCATGCCCTTTTGCCCGCAGCGGGGCCATGCCGCCGACGCGTTCAAATATATCGAGCGACGCTTTATGCAACGCCAACAGTATAATCGGTGCTGTGCTCACATTCCAACCATCGGCGCCGTCGGCAGCTTCAAACCCGGGCGCCATTAAAAAGCGCTTGTCGGGCCGGTAGCCCCACCAACCTGCAAAACGTTTAAGGCTTGTATCGCTAAAATGTTTCTCGTTGACAAATATTCCGCTGATACCTCCCGGACCGGAATTCATGTACTTGTACGAACACCAGCATGCAAAATCGGCCTGCCAGTCGTGCAGTTTCAATTCAACGTTACCTGCAGCGTGCGCAAGATCGAAACCTGCATAAGCGCCGGCTCTGTGCGCTGCGGCGGCTATTGCTTCAATGTCAAAAAACTGCCCGGTGTAATAATTGATGCCGCTGAACAAAACTAGCGCCAGATCGTCACTGTTTTCTTCGATCTTTTTTAGGATATCTTCTGTGCGTAACGTTACCTCACCAGGCCGTGGCGCTGCCTCGATAACAGCGTCTGCAACCGAATGTCCATGAAACTTCACCTGGCTCTCCACAGCGTACTGATCAGAAGGAAAAGCACCGGCTTCCATCAAAATTTTAAATCGTTTACTTGTTGGCTTATAAAAGCTTACCATCAGTAAGTGAAGATTCACTGTAAGCGAATTCATAATTGAGACCTCAGTGGGTTTAGCGCCGACAATGCTGGCCAAAGGACCAACAAGTTGCTTATGATAGTTTAGCCAGGGGTCGTCACCTCGAAACCAACCCTCTACTGCATCATTCTCCCAGTTATCAAGCTGCCTCTTTATATAGTCCTTTGCTGACCGAGGCTGAAGGCCGAGCGAATTGCCGCAAAGGTAAATCGCTTCTTTGCCGTTGTGTTTGGGAATTAAAAATTCGTTCTTGAAATCTTTAAGAGGATCCTCCTTGTCGAGCTGTTCGGCGAAGCTAAGGTCGTACTTGTAATTCATCAGCCAATATTACAAAAAAGAGAATTGTTATTAAACATAACGGCCACAAAGATTGCTCCCCGTGGCCGTTTAATAGAATTTGATAAGAATATTAAAGGTCTATTTTGCCGTGCTTGCCTTCGTCATATTGCTTGCCGGTAACAGTGGCCTTAAGCATGTTAAACAGCACTACCATGCTACTGCTGCTGCTATCCCAGTACTCGGCATCCTGCGGCTTTAATTTTATCAGGGTAAGCTTTGGATCGTCTAGTCCCTCAGGGAAAAAAGCTTTTATAAAAGGGTTCCATAGCTGCTGCATTTTTTCTTTATCATCAACGATTGATGCTTCGGCGATAATGCTGAGGTAAGTATGATCTTTTGGATCCGAATAGGTTAAAGATACCGTATTTTCCACTGAAATTTCGCTCACCTTAGGCGAAAACTCATTAGTGAAAAACCAAATATTTCCTTCATTATCTACATCGGCAGTGCCCATCGGTCGACTATGAAAGCCTTTTTCCTGGCTGTAGGTGGTCAGCATTGCTGTTCTTACTTCTTTTATCTTGTCCTGCAGATATTGCAGACTTTCGGTTGTGTACCAGTCGCTCATAAGTATATGTAATAGTTAGACTGGTATATAACCAACAACAGAATTATTTGTTCGGTTTGCTCACGTAAATATTGCCTTTAACATAAAATCGGTATGGTAACAACGCGTCCTTACCCGCATAATCAACTCCGATTCGGGGGCCTGCAGCTACCTCGTCGTCGGGGAAGGTAAGACCCCTATCCTCTATCCAGATGGTGTCGCTCTGCAAACTCACCGCGTTTATTTTGCGAGATATCCCCAAGGCCTTAGCCACCGAACCGGGACCTTTGGTAATATTTGGCTTAAGCGTAAGCATATTCCGGCGTTGCATCATTACCTCTAAACCATCGGTTGGATTTACAGCCCGGTTAAGGATTGCATGCGGCTGCCCCTCGGCAGACACTACTACATTGAACATCTCGTGAATGCCGTAGCATAGGTACACGTACGACACTCCGCCTTGCATGTACATAGTTTGTGTACGGGGTGTAACCTTGCCTCCATGCGCATGCGACGCTTTATCAATAACACCTGCATATGCTTCTGTTTCAACTATGTATCCCCCTGTAACTTCACCATCTATTGAGGTAAAAAGATACTTCCCTATCAGGTCGCGACTGAGCGCAACTACATCGTCGCTGTCGTAATAAGCTTCAGGTATTTTCATTTTTCTTCGAGGATGTCTTCCAGTAAATGGTTGATTTCGGCAGCTCTATCAAACACCATTATATGGGTTCCGCCCTTTATAATAGCGGTCGGCTGTTTGATATTTTTGTAAGGGAATACAAGGTCTTTGTCGCCAATGATGTGATAGAGGTTAGGCAGCACGACATTGTTTTGCCAATGGAGCACAGCACCCATCGCCCATTTTATAAAAATAGGAGAAGAGCTCGCAAGCATAATCTGGAACAATGCAAGATCGCCTGGCGCCATTGGGCCAAATACCGGTCTGACCATAAATCCGACGCCGGTAAGCAAACTATCAGGAGTGACCCTATAAACCGGAATGCGGCGGAATACACTGAAATACCAGGGTGCCTCGGTATGAGATTTTATGCTCGATACTAATATAACTTTGGCAAGTTTTACCTGTTTGGCAATTTCAACAGACAACATTCCTCCGAGTGAAACGCCAAGCACAATATCGCCAGGCTTTATATCATTCTGTTTTACAATGGCTTGCGCGTAAGTAGCTAAAGTGTCTTCTTGATCAGGAATGTGCCAGTCGACCAACATGCACTTGAATCCGTCCGGCAGTTTGATGTTCTTAAACAAGCGCTTATCCGCACCTAACCCCGAGATCAAAAATACCTTCTTCATTTAAATTTTGATAAGGCCGATGATCTCGCTAAGATAATTTGCGTCAGTTTCGTCAAACTCATTTAGTTCAGCACTATCAACATCCAGCACCCCTGCTACCTCATCGCCCGAAAATAATGGCAACACGATCTCTGACCTGGATAGCGAACTGCAGGCGATATGCCCGGGAAACTGTTCCACATCAGGTACTATTAGCGTTTCAGTTCTCTCCCACGATGTGCCACAAACGCCTTTTCCCTTTGCTATGCGGGTACAGGCCACCGGCCCCTGAAACGGGCCTAAAACAAGTTCGTTATCCTTTACCAAATAAAAGCCCACCCAAAACCATTTGAATTGCTCCTTAAGCGCAGCGGCAACGTTAGCCAGGTTTGCCACAAGGTCGGTTTCACCATAAAGCAATGCTTCTATCTGGGGGATGAGTGACTTATATTGTTCTTCCTTATCTGCTGAGGTTATGATTTGTAAGTCTTCTGCCATAAAGCAAAAGTACTGATGCGGTGTTGAAAGTAAATAAGCCAAATCTCATATTTAATATTTTATTTAGCAGTAAATGATCGTTAGCCTCACTATAATCCGTTACCGAAAAGCTTTTGTACCCTTTGCTTTACTGGCCATGGCTATGCATCGTTTGCCCATGTCGCTTCAAAAAGGCTGTTCGTTCCGGAAATTATTGGGAAGCGGCCGCAACGGCACCTTTGACCTGCAGCCCGACTGGCAGCAATGGGGCCTGATGGCTGTATGGGATACCCGTGAACACTATAATCGGTTTGCAGAATCGTCCTTTGTAAGCAAATGGTGGAAAGCGCTTACGTTGGAGCAGTGGACGGTACTGTGCCAGCCCTCGCAGGCACACGGTACGTGGGACGGTAAAGAACCTTTCGGCAAACCTAACGCACGTGACATGGTAGGCCCGATTGCAGTCCTCACCAGGGCAACGATCAGGCTTAATAAACTTAAAGGCTTTTGGTCGAACGTTGATAATGTAGCGAAGCTGATGGCCGGCGCACCGGGGTATATTACCTCTGTTGGTGTTGGTGAAGCGCCTGTTTATCGCCAGGCCACTTTTTCCATCTGGGAAAGCATGGCGCAGATGAAAGCCTTTGCATATGGTAGTAAAGAGCATGCCGAGGTGATCAAAAAAACACGCAGTGAAGACTGGTATAGCGAAGAACTTTTTGCACGCTTCAGCATCATTGAAAGTACAGGAACGCTAAATGGAAAGAATCCATTAGATGGTGTCTTTATTAACCCGATAACATGAGAATCATAGCAGAACTACCTCACCCCGAATTTAAAGTATCGATCCTTAGCATGAACCAAAAGTTTATTGTCAAGATAGAACAAGGTACCCTGGAGCAAACTTTTAAGATCGCCGAGATGGACCTCACTGATGGTGTTAACAGTGTATTCGAAATACTTGACGAAGAGTTTTTGAAGACAGTGGCAGCCCGTTTTACCACTATGCGCAGCGACTGGAAAGACGCGTACTACAGGTATAACTATTAGGTTAACTAATATATAATAACTATTTGTAAAATAGCATATTATGATTTCTTAAAATCGCTAACAGAATTTAATTTGGCGACATTAAGTATAAACTAATAAAAGTGAAGAATGCTATTACGGCCTCTTACGCATAACTACTACAAATGTTTTATTTAAGATACTGATATATAATTAATTATATATAGCTACGGTAGCCGACAGAATTAAATTTGGCTCTTAAAAAAAGGCTTTGTAGCGCTAAACCACGCATTTCTAACGTGGGAGCAGATCACAATACCAAAAATCCGATACAGCTTTTTCACCCTCATTTTCTTCTGCATTTTTGGCACTTTCAGGGGCCTTGTATTCTTTAAAAACCATCTCTCCTATTTGGTATCCGATCTCGTTTTTAAAGATCGGCCCTATGAATGTAAAGGTATGGAACTCGCCATTTTCGCCACATACATCCACCCCTGCCGGCAAACGATTGATAAGGTCGATATTGATCTCTTTCCCGGCTATATCTTTCAGGCGCTCCTGTACACAGACTATAACGGTACCAAAACCAAGCGATAAAAATTCATCGATCAATTCGCGGGTATCCATTTTCCAAAGCGGATAAATGCCTGTCATTCCCACCTCTGCAAGGCGATTGTCGCGATAGCTCTTAAGGTCCTCTAAAAAAATATCACCAAAAATAGAATGAGTGATTCCCTCTTCTTTAAACTTCTCCAGGTGCCTTGTCATGATGTCATCGTAGGTGGCCATGTTCGGCATCTCGGGCAGGCGGATCTGGTAAAGCGGTATGCCAATACTTTCCGCCTGTTTTATTAGTAATTCCGTCCGTACGCCGTGCATAGATACCCTGTCTACGCTGTCGTTAATCGTAGTTACCAGGTATCGGATATCAAGTTCGGGATCTCGAAGGCAATGATAGAGCGCCAGGGCGCTGTCTTTTCCGCCGCTCCAATTAAATATGCAAGGAATCATCTAAGCTCCTGTTTATTCGCATTAGCTATTAATTCATCAACCAGTATCGGAACGCCAATGGTGGCTTTGTAGGGCATTTCAACAATTCGGCTATTGGGTGCCGTAGGTATAAAAGGGTCGATGATGTATTTAGTAACATCCCGCGGCACGTAGTTGATAAGCCCCGCGGCCGGGTATACCGCCAGCGATGTGCCTATTAACACAAACAGGTCGGCCTCTGAACAAATACGGGCCGCAGTTTCTATCATTGGCACCGCTTCGCCAAACCAAACTACGTGCGCCCTCAACTGAGAACCTAATTCGCAAATTTCACCCATTTTTATCTCCCAACCGTTAATAGGATAAGTAAGAGTGGGATTAACGCTGGATTGCGACCTGGTAATAATTCCGTGCAAATGCACTACGTTAGAAGACCCGGCACGTTCATGCAGATCATCGATATTTTGGGTGATGATGGTAACGTCGTATTTTTCTTCCAGTTTCGCCAAGGCCAAATGTGCCGCATTGGGCTGCGCCTCTAAAACTGTTTTACGTCGCTGGTTATAAAACTCCTGCACCATTTCGGGGTTGCGTGCCCACGCTTCCGGCGTGGCTACGTCCTCAATGTTGTACCCCTCCCACAAGCCATCGGTATCCCTGAAGGTTTTTAAGCCACTCTCAGCGCTTATTCCTGCCCCGGTGAGTATCACTATGTTTTTCATAATTAAATCTATATAAACAAAAAAGCGGCCATGCAATGCACGCCGCTTTTTAAAAAGTTCTAATACGGCTATAGTGCCAGTTGTTTGCTTCCCTGTAATACGGTGTATTTGCTTTTAGCCAGTTCAAAACCACCGAATAGTAAAACTCCAAACAACAGGTCGCCTTTTATCATGTTTACTTCAAACGGGAGCGAAGCTGCTAACGATTGACCGTAACCTGCAAGTGTATGTGGATACATAGTACCATATAACCACGGCAGATCCATTATCAACCAGTGAACAAGAACACCCGCTAACGACCCAAAAGCCACATTTACAAAGTTTACTTTTTTGATGAATGTGCCGATCAACACCATAATGGCAAAGCACAGATACATCCACTCCGATCCGCCATAAAATAATACCCATTTTGAGGTATACAGGTAATTAATGAAGATGTCACTTATGAATAATGCAGCCAGCGGCACCAGATACGCTTTCCACTTGTCTGTAAAGTAAACCCCTCCAAATAAGGCGATAGCACCGACAGGAGTAAAATTACTCAGTATGTAAGGAAATTTATAACTTACCAAACGCATGGCCACAGCAGCAATGATCATTAAAATAAGTATTGTGTTGCGAGTATTGATCTTTTGTAATGACATAGTGTAATAATGTGTTGTAAAATTACTGATAATAGGCTTAAATAAAAAACTAATTAAACCTGTAGCGGGCACCGGCCATAAAGTTGATGCCCATGGTGTTGTAGCCTAGCCAATCGGTATATTTTGCATCAAGCAAGTTCCTCAAATCGCCGAATAAGGTAAGTTTTTTATCTGCGTTAAACTGCAAATGCACATCAACAAGGTCATAATGTTTTAACGTGATCACACTTGCAGGATAGGTTGCAAAATCCTGATCGGTGCGGTTGCCGGTATAACGGTAATTTATCATTGTGCTGAACCGGTCAGATATCACATAGTTTACGTTGGCACCAAATGTGTTTTTAGGCCGCCGATATAAATTATTAAGCACTGCGCCAACTTCATCTGTTTGTTTACCGGTTACATAAGCGTAATACGCAGAGGCATTTATGGCTTTTGATTTAAACTTAAGTTCCGCTTCAAATCCCTTATCATTTTGCGAACGCCCGTTCTGGTAATATGATTTGTAGGGCGCTGCCGACTCCGAAAAGAAGTAGATCACATCATCGGTGTTGCGCTTATAAAAGGCGCTGCTAAACGATACCTGATTTGTGATATCCCAACTCAAACCAGCCTCGTATGATGTGGTTGTTTGAGGCTTTAATAACGGGTTGCCATATTGCGATGATAACTGATATAAGGTTGGAGCCTTAAATGCAGACGCTACAGTAGCAAACACTTTTAATTGGTCGGCCAGTAGCACCGATGGATTGAGGGTATAGGTGAAGTTGTCGCCATATTTACTATGATGATTATAACGACCGCCAAGTTCCATATGAAAGATGTCGCTTTTAAAGAATAAGGAGGTATAGGCACTAACAATGCTGTTATCATCGTTGAAAGTAACAGGTCCCGGATCATAACCATCCGATTTGTATGAACTGTACTGATTAGTTTTACTGTATTTAAAACCAGCGCCGCTAGTAATGTCAAAGTACCTGCCAAGGCCATAATTTAAAACCGCTTCGGCATTTGTTATACGTCCAACGTTGCGGGTGTTTTCGTCCGTGCCGAAGTTATCGGTAGGCAGGTTACGGAACTTG
>Ga0190273_10000691_pt1 | contig 12296 bp, 9 predicted proteins | sample Popmic504IS_FD_134513 | JGI IMG/M metagenome (GOLD analysis project Ga0190273, IMG submission 134513) | Populus adjacent soil microbial communities from riparian zone of Shoshone River, Wyoming, USA - 504 IS | ecosystem: Environmental > Terrestrial > Soil > Riparian zone > Trees stand | place...
CGCAGGTAGTCCATGTCGAAGAGGTGTTCGCGCCAGCGGTTGTCGATCACCTGCAGCAGGATCGAGCGCTCGAGGAAGCGCATCAGCTCTTCGCCGAGCTGCTCTTCGCGCTCGTCGTAGGCGTTCATCGCGTCGTCGTCGAGGGCTTCCTTGAGCTGCTCGCGGTCCACGGTCTCAGGGGCCAGGCTCGCGACCTCGATGCTGACCGGCCAGATCTGCCGCAGCTGCGTCTCCAGCTCCTCCAGGTCCCAGTCCTCGAGCACGTCCCCGGCCGTGTACTCCTCGACCAGGCGCTCGATCACGCCCTCGATTTCGTCACGGGCGTTCTCGGAGATGTCCCGCCCTTCGAGGATCTCGCGGCGGTATTTGTAGACGACCCGCCGCTGCTCATTCATCACGTCGTCGTACTCGAGGACGCGTTTGCGGATCAGGAAGTTCTGTTCCTCGACCTTCTTTTGGGCGTTCTCGACGGTTTTCGACAGCATCTTCGCTTCCAGCGGCACTTCCTCCCCGTCATCGCCCGTCGGGCCGAGTTTGTCGAGGATGTTGTAGATGCGGTCGCCGGCGAAGAGGCGGATCACGTCGTCTTCGGCGGAGAGGAAGAAGCGCGACTCGCCGGGATCTCCCTGGCGGCCGGAGCGACCGCGGAGCTGGTTGTCGATGCGGCGAGACTCGTGGCGCTCGGTGCCACAGATGTAGAGGCCGCCGAGCTCGCGCACCTCGTCAGCCTCGGCCTTGCACCGGGGCGCCAGCTCTGCCGTCTTCTCCGCCAGCGCCTCCTCGTACCCCTCGCTCTCGGCGGTGATCCCCTGCTTCTTCAGCTCGGCGATCGCCAGGTGTTCGGGGTCGCCGCCGAGCTTGATGTCGACCCCGCGGCCGGCCATATTGGTGGCGATCATCACTGCGCCCTTGCGGCCGGCCTGGGCGATCAGCTCGCCCTCTCGTTCGGCGTGCTCGGGCTTGGCGTTGAGGACGGAGTGTTTGACCCCCTGGCGTTTCAGGGCATCGGAGATCATCTCCGAAGTCTCGACCGAAACGGTGCCGACGAGGATCGGCTGGCCCTTTTCGTGCCGGCTGACGATCTCCGCCAGCAGCGCTTTCCACTTGCCGTCTTTGGTCTTGAAGATCTGGTCGTTCTGGTCCATACGGACCATCGGCTGGTTGGTCGGGATCTCGACCACGGGGATTTTGTAGATCTTCATGAACTCGGTCGCCTCGGTGAGGGCGGTACCGGTCATGCCCGAGAGCTTGTCGTAGAGACGGAAGTAGTTCTGCAGGGTGATCGTCGCCAGGGTCTGGTTCTCCTCGCGGATCGCGACGCCCTCCTTGGCCTCGACGGCCTGGTGCAGCCCCTCTGACCAGCGCCGGCCCTCGAGGATGCGGCCGGTGAACTCGTCGATGATCATCACCTCGCCGTCGATCACTGCGTAGTCGTCGTCCTTCTTGTAGAGCGCCTCCGCCTTCAGCGCCTGGCTGAGGTGGTTGACGAGGCTGCCGTGCTCACCGAGGTAGAGGTTGTCGACGCCGATAAATTCCTCGGCTTTCTTGACCCCGCGCTCGGTCGGGGAGACGGTCTTGTGCTTCTCGTCGTACTCGTAGTCGTAGTCGACGTCGGAGGTGTCCTTGCTTTCGCCCAGCGATTTCAGTTTCTGTTTCGCCGGGACTCCGACCATCTGTTTGGCGAGGCGGGCGAAGGTGTAATACGTCTGCGCGGCCTGTTCGGGCGCGCCAGAGATGATCAGCGGCGTCCGCGCCTCGTCGATGAGGATGTTGTCGACCTCGTCCACGATCGCGAAGTCGTGCCCGCGCTGGACGCAATGCTCGAGCTGGTTGGCCATGTTGTCGCGCAGGTAGTCGAAGCCGAACTCGGAGTTAGTCCCGTAGACGACGTCCATCGCGTATTTCTCCTGGCGGGAGTCGTGGTCGTCGAAGTCCTGAACAGCGGCGACGCTGACCCCGAGGGCGTCGTAGATCGGCTTCATCCATTCCGAGTCGCGGCGGGCCAGGTAATCGTTGACGGTGACGACGTGGACGCTGTCGCCGGCGAGAGTGTTGAGGAAGACGGCCAGGGTCGCCGTCAGGGTCTTACCCTCGCCCGTCTTCATCTCGGCGATGGCGCCGTCGTGGAGGACCATGCCGCCGATCAGCTGGACGTCGTAGTGACGCTGGCCGGTGCTGCGCTTGGAAGCCTCGCGGGTGAGCGCGAAGGCCTCCGGCAGGAGATCGTCGAGGGACTCGCCGTTGCGGGCACGCTCGCGCAGCTTGTCCGCCTCCTCGCGGATCTCCTCCTCGGAGAGCGCTTCCATCTCCGGCTCAAAGCGGTTGATCGCTGCCACGCGCTTCTGGTAGGCCTTGAACTTCCTTCCCTCTCCCGCGCGCAGCGCCTTCGTTACAAGGTCCATCGCTGGCATTGCTCAAGGGTAGCGGTGCAGGATTAATTTCCCCTTGTCGCCCTCCGGGTATAGGTCTAAGCTCGTGACGGAACCCACAAGGAGGCACTCATGCGGATTGAGATTCGAGGGCGAAACGTCGAGATGACGGACGAGCTGCGTGAGACGGTGCGGAAACGCTTCCAGCGGCTGGGACGGCAAGTCTCGCCGCTCGCGACCTTGGAAGTGGTGCTTTCAGAGGAGCGCAACCCCAGGGTCGCCGACAGCCAGGTGGCGGAGGCGACGTTCTACTTGAAGGGAGTGACCCTGCACGCGCGGGAGAGCGCTCCGAACATGAACCACTCGATCCATGAGCTGGCCGATGACATGAGCCGGCAGGTGAAGAAGCATCGGGAGCTGCGACGCAAGCGCCGCCGGACGCGGCAGATGGTCGACCAGCTGCGTGGCCGCCCGGCGGAGGCACGGCCGTAGGGCCGCGGAAACCCAACTAAAGGCGCCGGGCAAAGGTCACCGCCACCACCCGAGACGACCCCGCGGCCCTCAGCGCGCGAGCGCAGGCCGTGAGGGTCGCCCCGGTGGTGAGGACGTCGTCGACGAGGAGGACGCTGCGAGGGGCAGCCGCGATCGCGTGAATCCGCGGCGGGTGGCCGATCCGCTCGGCCCGCCGCCGCCCCACCTGGCGACCGCCGCCGCGTCGCTCTAGGCAGCCCTCCAGCGGCGTCCCCAGCCGCTCGGCCAAAGCCGCCGCCAGCTCACCGGCCGGGTCGAACCCGCGCCGCCGCAATCTGGGCGGCGCCGGCGGCACCGGCACGATCGTCCCGCTCAGCATGTGGGCGGGCGCCAGCCATTCAATCCGCTCCGCCATCAGGTCGGCGACCGGCAGCAGGCGCCGGAACTTCAAGGCACCGACAAGGTCCCGCGCCACGCCCTCGTAAGAGGCTGAGGACCAAGCCCAATCGAGCCCCTGCGGGGCGCCGCCCAGGAACGGCTCTGCGGCCGCTAGCCGCCGCCCGCAACGGGTGCAGACCACCGCCTCGGCCCGGCAGGACCGCCCGCAGGCGGCGCAAAGCGGCGGCACCAGAGCAACGGCAAGAGTCTTCGCGATCTCCATGCCCGCACTCTGGTGGGGCACAACGCACGCATGGCACGCACAACGCAAATTCTCAGCGCCAACTTCGTTACGAGACAGAGGCGGGAACGGTAGGGAGCCCGGTAACCCCCTTCACTCGCATGCTGGCTGGATCGTCTTCATCTGGCCGCGATGGGTGTCAGGCCAGATGCGCAAAACGTTCAGGGGGCCACCGGGCTCCTTTGCACACGCCAAACGAGACGACCCTCCTCAGGACTCTGCGAGACCGCAAAAACCCGTCATATACACGGGTTTCTGCGGTCTCGCGAATCAGCCGCGTGCCGCGAGGATGGCGTTGATCAGGACCGAGTTGGGGGGGATCTCGGAGCCTGGGAGGGCGATTACCTGTTTCAGGCGGGAGCCGGCGCCGACGCGGGCGCCGTCGCCGATGATCGAGGGGCCGTCGATGCGGACGTCGTCGCCGATCTCGCAGCCGGGGCCGAGGAGGACGGGGCCGACGAGGGCGCCCTCGTCGCCGGGGTCCTCGCCAGAGCGGAAGCCCTCGACCAACTCGCCCTCCTTTTCGACCTGGACCGCGCCGGTGAGCGCGTCGACGTTGCCGTCGTGCAGCTCCTCGAGGTTGCCGATGTCGTTCCAGTAGGCGTCGATCTCATGGGAGTAGAAGGGCACGTCGCCCTCGAGCAGGCGCGGGAAGACGTCCATCGCCCAGTCGGCGAAGCCATCGGGGTCGTCGGGGCCCGCCGCCTTGCTGGTCCCAGGCGCCGGGAAGAAGTCGAAGATCTCCTTGCGGAACATGTAGATGCCGCAGTTGGCAAGGTCGGAGAGCGCTTCGGAGGGCTGCGGCTTCTCCTGGAAGCCCTGGATACGGCCGTCGGAGCCGACGATTGCGACGCCGAACTGGCTCGTGTCCTCGACCCGCTTCATCGCCAGGGTCGCGATCCCGTCATGGGACTCGTGGAACTCGCGCATCGCCCCGAGGTCGATGTCGGTGAGCGCGTCGCCGCTGATCACGAGAAAGGAGTCGCCGAGGAAGTCGGCCGCCTTGCGGACGCCGCCGGAGGTACCGAGCAGCTGCTCCTCGTGGCTGTAGGTGAGGGACACGCCCTGGGCGGAGCCGTCGCCGAAGTAGCCCTCGATCACGTCCGGGAACCAGTGCAGGTTGGCGATCGTCTCGGTGAACCCGTGCCGCGCCAGCAGCCGCAGGATGTGCTCCATCACCGGCCGGTTGATCACCGGCACCATCGGCTTCGGCATCGCGTAGGTGATCGGCCGCAGCCGCGTCCCCAACCCCGCCGCCAGGACCATCGCTCTCACTCCGCCATCCCCTCCTTGATTCGGTCGAGCGCGTCTACCCGCTCGGGATCGACGCCAAGCTTCTCGGCCAGCTCCAGCGAGACGAGGTCCCCGAGCATGGTCGCCCAGAGCAGGCGTTCGATCCGGGTCTCCCCCGCGGTCTCGACTCGGACCACTCCCGCCGCGCCCTCCCCGACCACCTCGGCGGTGAGATCGAAGCGCTTGCGCTCGCGCGGGTGCTGGTCGCAGTCGCCGAGGAAGATCGCCGAGACCTGCCGGGCGCCATCGCCGGCCCAGCCGCAGACGTCGTTGTGGTCGGCCTCCGGCATCTCCGAGAAGAAGGCGAGCAGCTTCGCGTTCTCGTTGAACTGGGTCTTCCAGCGATGGGCGACGGGGGCGGTCAGGTCCGCGCCGTAGATAACCGCGGTGCCACCGGGAAGCTCGGCGGCGATCTCACGCGCCCTCGCCTGCAGCGACTCGCGCTCGCGCTCGAGGAACGCGGCGGCGCAATCGATCTCGGTGTGGACGCGGGGGCCGATACCGGCCAGCGCGGCCGCCTCGGTGGCGGCGACGAACATGTAGGCGACCGCGACCCGGGGCTGGTAGATCCCGGGCGGCGCGATCACCGGCACCCCGGCCTCCCGCGCCCGCTCCACCAGCGGACCGCCGGTGCTGAGGACCAGCCGCCGCGCGCCGAGGATCTCAGCCGCCTCGAAGCAGGCCAGGGTCTCCTCCGTCTTGCCGGAGTAGCTGGAGCAGAGCACCGTCCACTCCGGCGTCGTCCAGCTCGGCAGCTCGTAGCCGCGGATCGCGACCATCGGCTTGGTCAGGCGGTCGCCGAGGGCGCTGGCGGCGAGGTCGCCGCCGATCGCCGAGCCACCCATCCCGCAGACCATCAGGCCGGCCGAGTCGGCCGGCTCCAGCCGCGCGGTTTCCACCCGCCAGAGGGCGTCGCGCAGCTGGTCGGGGAGGTTGAGGACGTCGTCGCGCATCCCGCTCATAAGTGTCTTTCCGGAAACTCGCGCGTGCGGCTGGCGAGTGCCGGACCGAGCGGGGGTAGGACGCAGGGAGGCCGAATGGCAGCGCCATTTGGCCGACCGAGGACGACGCCCCGCGAAGTGTGTCCGGCGCCGCCAGGCGTGCGTGGGAGTTTTCGGAGAGACACTTAGGCGGGGACTCTTTCATCTCGGCCGACGACGGTGTCAACGAGTCGCGCGCCTGGGGCCACCCTTGCGCCGGGGGCGAGGATCGAACGCTCCACCCGCGCCCCCTCCCCGACGACGCAGCCGTCGAGCAGGACCGATTCCTCGACCTCGGCCGTGGCCTCGATTCGGCACCCCGGCGAGACGACCGCGCGGGCCCCAAGGCGGGCATCCGCGTCCACCTCGGCGTCGTCGGCGACGAGCGATCCGGGGCTGGTCGCCTCGACCGCCGTCTCCACCCGTCCTTCGAGGATGTCCCAGCTCGCCTGCAGGTAGCGCTCGGGGGTGCCGATGTCCATCCAGTAGCCGTCGAGCGCTAGTGCCTGGAGGCCGTCGCCGACCAGCCGCGGAAACACCTCGCGCTCGATCGAGACAGCGCGGCCGGCAGGGATCAGCTCGAGCACGGAGCGCTCGAGCACGTAGGCGCCGGCGTTGATCTGGCCCGGTACCGCCTCGCCGGTCTTCTCGAGGAACTCGAGCACCCGTCCCTGCTCGTCGTGGCGGACCAGGCCGTAGGCAGAAGAATCGTCGACCGGGTAGAGGCCGATCGTTGCCCGGGCCTCGCGCTCCTCGTGGACCCGTGCCAGCGCGCCCAAGTCGAGGTCGGCGAGAACGTCGCCGTTGAGGGCGAAGAAACGCTCCTCGAGCCGGTCGCCTAGCGCCTCGGCGGCGAAGCGGATTGCGCCGGCGGTCCCGAGGGGCTCCGGCTCGGCGACGTAGGTAATCCTCACCCCCGCCCGCTCCTCCTCTCCGGCCAGCGCCTCGCGCAGCACCTCCGGCAGGAAGCCGCAGGCGAGGACGACCTCGTCAACCCCGTGGGCAGCGAGCCACTCGATCGCGTAGGCGAGGAAGGGCCGGTCGACCAGCGTCACCGCCGGCTTCGGAACGTCGCTGGTGAGAGGGCGCAGGCGAGTTCCCTCGCCGCCGACCAGAACTACTGCCTGCACCCTCGTCCCATCAATCCGCTGCTGCCGGCGCCGGCGCTTCGCGCGGCAGCCGGCCGATCCCCTCGTATTCGAAGCCCGCATCGACCATCGTCTGCGGGTCGAGGAAGTTGCGGCCGTCGACCACCAGCGGCCGCGTCATCCGCTCCGCCGCGGCGCTCCAGTCGAGCTCGCCGAACTCGCGCCACTCGGTGACGAGGACGACGGCGTCGGCGCCCTCGAGCGCCTCCATCGCCGAGTTCGCCATCTCGACCGTCCCGAGCAGATCGGCGGCACGGTCGCTGGCGACGGGGTCGTAGGCGACGACCTCCGCCCCCTCCCCCTGCAGGCGGGCTGAGAGCACCAGGCTCGAGGCCTCCCGCATGTCGTCGGTGTCGGGCTTGAAGGCAAGGCCGAGCAGGGCGATCCGCTTGCCGATCAACGAGCCGAGGTGCTTCTCCAGCTTGCCGACGACTCGTCGCTTCTGCAGCTCGTTGACCTCGATCACCGAGGTCAGCAGCTGGAAGTGGTAGCCGGTGTTGCCGGCGAGCATCTTCAGCGCGCTGACGTCCTTGGGGAAGCAACTGCCGCCGTAGCCGATCCCGGCGCGCAGGAAAGAGGAGCCGATACGGGTGTCGAGCCCCATCCCTGTCGCCACCTGGCCGACATCGGCGCCGACCTCCTCGCAGACGTTGGCGATCTCGTTGATGAAGGAGATCTTGGTCGCGAGAAAGGCGTTGGAGGCAAGCTTGATCATCTCGGCGCTGGCGACGTCGGTGCGGAGGATCTCGCCGCCGAGCGGCTTGTAGAGCTCTTCGACCGCGTCCCCAGCCGTCTCGTCGCCGGCGTCGGAGCCGACCACGACCCGGTCGGGATGCAGGAAGTCCTGGACGGCGGTCCCCTCCTTGAGGAACTCGGGACAGGAGACGTAGGCGAGGTCGGGCTTGTCGCGCCGGATCGACTCGCCGGTCCCCGCCGGCACGGTGCTCTTCATGATCAGCACGTGGTCGGAGTCCTCGGGCAGCTCCTGGACCACTGACCGGACCCGGGAGAGGTCGGCGTCGCCGCTATAGGTCGGCGGCGTGTCGACGCAGACGAAGAGCAGATTCGCCCCCGCCAGCAGCTCGTCCATGTCGGTGGTGAAGGTGATCCGCTCCTTGTTGCGGCGCAGCAGGTCCTCCAGCCCCGGCTCGTGGATCGTCACCTCGCCGCGAGAGAGCGCTTCCACCTTCTCGGGGACGATGTCGCGGGCGACGACGCGGTGGCCGAGCTCGGCGAAGCACGCCGCCGTGACCAAGCCCACCCAACCCACTCCGATGACGCCGACTGGTTTCAGCTGCTCACTCATGGGTTCCTCCTACCCGTTCGACGGGGCTTCTTCTTCGGTATCAGGACATCGGCGGATCTGGCCATCCCCACCATCTGCTCGTTGCTCAGCGATCGCTGCAGATCGTTTGCGATCCAGTAAGTGTTCTCACCTCGGTGCCACGCAATCAACTTAACGCTGCCACTATCGACAAATATCTCGTACTCGCGGCCATGAATCTCCTTGGTCAGGCTCGGATCCTGCAGGATCGGCGGGTCCGACCAGCCGCGAATCCCCTGCAAGCCGAAGTAATGGACCCCATCTGACTCTTCCGAGATCAGGACCATCCGGTAGGCGGCATGGCGATCTTCGTCGTCGTCCTTGACGTAGTAGACGTAGGGATCGATGACCTTCTCGTACGGGTTGCTTTCGATGAAACGAGCGCCTTCGGGGAGCCGGGTCGGGTAGTAGATCGGGAAGGGGCCGCGGACGCGTCGGGCGGCGATCTTCGCCTCGGCCTCGCCGGCTTCGCGGGCCGGGACCAGCCCGTCGCTGCCCGAGCGGGAAATCTTGACCTTCGGCTTCTTCTTCTTGTGCTTCTTGTGCTTCTTCGGCTTCTTCTTGCCCTGCTTCTCCGCCTTCGCTTCGGCTTTGGCTTCCGCCGCGGTCTGGCCGCCGAGGAACTTCTTCACCGCTTCCCGAATCGCGCTTTCGGAGGCGTAGACGAAGCTGGGGCCCAGTTCAGCCGGGAAATCGACCTCGTTGATCGTCGCGTTGCGCGAGGCGGCGAGCAGTTTCAGCACTTCCAGCAGGGTGGCGCCGTCGCTGATGTCTGAGGTCGTGTATTCGGTGAAGGCGTCAACCAGGTCCCCCTGGTCGAAGACGAGGTCCTTGAGGGAGATGCGGGAGCGGGCGGCGCTGAGAAAGTCCTGCTGTCGGGCAGAGCGGACGATGTCGGTGTCGGTGTGGCGGTAGCGCACGTAGTCCAGCGCCTGCTTGCCGCACATCAGCTGGTAGCCGGGCTTGACGTTGATTTCGGCGTACTGTTCGGAGGGCGGCACGCCTTCGTTGGAGTGGTAGTAGCGACGGTCGACGTCGGTGTAGACGCAACCGATCGCGTAGACGCCCTGGGCGAAGCCGAGGAAGTCGACGTTGACGATGTGGTTGATCGGCAGCCCGGTCAACTGCTTCACGGTTTGCAGGGTCAGCTTGGTGCCGCCGTAGAAATACGCTTCGTTGAACTTGCCGGTGCCGACGCCGGGGATTTCGACCTTGAGGTCGCGCGGGATCGACATCATCGAGATCAGGTCCTTGTCGGGGTCGAGGCGGATCAGCATCGCCGTGTCCGAGCGACCCTTGTCTTCGGCGAATTCGACCCCCGCCCGTTTGTCGGAGCCGATCAGGAGGAAGGTCTGGGCGCCGCCGCTGTCGCCGTCGGCGAGGAAACCTTTGAGCCTCTCCTGCAGCTTGGGGTTCCTGGGCTGGATCGCGTTGGCGATGCTGTCCAGGTAGAGCAGCGTTGCGGCGGCCGTGGTGGCGGCGGAGACGGCGACGATCAGGACCGAGGCAAGGACGAAACGCCACCAGAAGCGCTTCGGCTTCGGCGGCTCGTCGCCGTTCCCGCCCGGCGGCGGCTTCTTTGGCGCCCAGCCGGCGTTGATTGGCTCACTCATCGAGGTGCTCCGGGATCGCCCGCAGGAACGACTCGAGCGCCTGCCGGTAGGTCTCGAGCGAGGAGACGGAGATCCACTCGGCAGGCCCGTGGTGGCCGGCCCCAACCGGGCCGAACTCGACCGCCGGCACCCCCGCCCGCAGGAAGGAAACGGCGTCGGAGGCGCCGTCGCGCCCGACGCTCATCGGCTCGCCGTCGTGATGCTGGGCGGCCGACCAGCGCAGCGCCCGCACGTAGGGGGAATCGCGATCGACCGTGGCCGGGGGCCGCGTCAGCAGCGCCTTGGCCTCGATGCCGCCGATTTCGCGCACTTCGTCCAGGATCGCCTTCGGATCCTGTCCGGGCAGGTAGCGGATGTCGACGTCGATCACGCAGCGGTCGGGCACCTTGTTGAGAGCGTCGCCGCCCACGATCCTTCCCAGGTTGATCGAAGGGCGGTCGAACAGCTCCGAGCTGTGCCGGGCAAACGGTAGCGACTCGATACTGCGGAAAACGTCGATCGCGTTGAGGACGGCGTTGTCGCCGAGCCAGGGGGTGGCCCCGTGCGCCGCCGTCCCCCCCACCTCGAGGCGCAGGGCGAGCACGCCCTTCGCCTCAATGCCAATGTGGAGGTCGGTCGGCTCGCCGGTGATCGCGAAGTCGCCGGTGAAGCCGCTGTCGACGAGGTGGTCGGAGCCGCGCTCGTTGTCCTCCTCTGACTCCTCGTCGCCGACGATCCCCAGCCGCACCCGCACCTGGTCCTGCTCGCGCATCGCCGCGGTGACCAGCAGCATCGCCGCGATCGCGCCCTTCATGTCATAAGCGCCGCGCCCGTATAGCCGATCTCCCTCGACCCGGGGCTGGAACTGCTCCTTGAAGGCCGGGACGACGTCGAGATGCCCGTGGAGGACGACGGTGGGCGCGTCGGCAGGGCCGACTTCGGCCTTGACGACCGGCAGCCCCCGAACCTCGTCCCTCTCGGCCTCGATCCCGCGCTTCCAGCCAGCCCTCGACGAAACCGGCCGCCTCGACGATCGCTTCCGGCTCGCAGGTCTCGTAGGCGATCAGCCTCTGGGCGAGGACAACGAGCTCCTCGCTCATGGGATCACCCCTGGGCGATCGAAAGAAACGCTTCGGCCCGCTCGCGGTCTTTCTGCGCCCGGGCGTGCTCAGCACTGCCCTCCTCGCCGCTTGACAGCCGCTGCTCGGCGTCGGCGAGCTGCTCTTTCAACGTCCCGGCGTCGAGGTTCTCCGGCGGGATCGCCTCCTCGAGCAGGAGCCGGGCGCGGTTGCCGTAGACCTGCAACCAGCCGTGGGCCTGGGCGTAGCGTTTCGTCTCCGAGTCGGAGAGGTGCAGGCGGAGCTCGGTCGGCCGCAGCGCCGCCAGGACCGGCGCGTGGTTGGCGAGGATGCCGATTTCGCCGACCTCGGTCCGGGTCGAGACCTGGCGCGCTTCACCGCTCCAGACCTCGCCCTCCGGGGTCAGGACCTCAACGTCCACCATGTGCTCCGCCGCCACCGTCTGCTCCTAGGCCGCGGCGGCCGACTTGGCGTTCTCGAGGACCTGGTCGATCGAGCCCTGCATGTAGAAGGCGCCCTCGGAGAGGTCGTCGTGCTCGCCGTCGAGGATCTCGCGGAAGCCGCGGACGGTCTCGGCGACCGGCACGTACTCGCCGGAGCGGCCGGTGAACTGTTCGGCGACGAAGAACGGCTGCGAGAGGAAGCGCTCGATCTTGCGGGCCCGGGAGACCGTCTGGCGGTCCTCGTCGGAGAGCTCGTCGATACCGAGGATGGCGATGATGTCCTGCAGCTCCTTGTAGCGCTGCAGCACCTCCTGCACCTCGGTCGCGGTCCGGTAGTGCTCGTCGCCGACGACGTCGGGCTTGAGGATCGTCGAGGTCGAGTCGAGCGGGTCGACCGCCGGGTAGATCCCTTTCTCGGAGATCGACCGCGAGAGGGCGGTGGTCGCGTTGAGGTGGGCGAACACCGAGGCCGGGGCCGGGTCGGTGTAGTCGTCGGCCGGAACGTAGACCGCCTGGATCGAGGTCACCGAGCCGCGGTCGGTCGAGGTAATCCGCTCCTGCAGGCCGCCCATCTCGGTCTCCAGCGTCGGCTGGTAGCCGACCGCCGAAGGCATGCGCCCGAGCAGCGCCGAGACCTCGGAGCCCGCCTGGACGAAGCGGAAGATGTTGTCGATGAACAAGAGCACGTCCTGGCCGCCCTGCTCGCGGTAGTACTCGGCCATCGTCAGCCCGGAGAGGGCGACGCGCAGGCGCGCGCCCGGGGGCTCGTTCATCTGGCCGAAGACGAGCATGGTCTTGTCGATCACGCCCGACTCTTTCATCTCGAGCCAGAGGTCGTTCCCCTCGCGCGAGCGCTCGCCGACGCCGACGAAGGCGGAGAGGCCGGAGTGCTCCTCGGCGATGTTGCGGATGAGCTCC
>Ga0190273_10000692_pt1 | contig 12288 bp, 9 predicted proteins | sample Popmic504IS_FD_134513 | JGI IMG/M metagenome (GOLD analysis project Ga0190273, IMG submission 134513) | Populus adjacent soil microbial communities from riparian zone of Shoshone River, Wyoming, USA - 504 IS | ecosystem: Environmental > Terrestrial > Soil > Riparian zone > Trees stand | place...
CCCATTTAGGGGCCCCATTCACTTTGTGCTTCGCATATACGATGGGCGCTTACGGCAGCCGCTTGGATTGGGCAGCACGCTACGACTTGAGACCAACACAGATAAGAATTTCGGCGGGTCTTGAAGATATAGACAATCTGCTGGGGGACTTCAGGATTGCGGTAGAGGCGGCTGATAAGGTTAAGGCTGCAGCAGCCAGCACAACTTAATGGAACTCATAAAGTTTTTGTCATTGCATAACACAACTTCGCGCCTGTACCCCTGATTCCGGCTCTGGGTGTCGTTTCATGAAACCTTGAGTCCAAATCGCAACCTCACGCGTTGGCCGTAGGCTGGGAGTCAACCACTCTTGAGCTTTCAGTAGATGTCTGACCCAGGACGCAAATAGAAGTATAGAGATGTAGAGGCTTAGTCGCAGACCAGGTGACGAGTCCTGTGTATCGGAAGCACGTTCCAAAGCGGGTGGCATGTGTAGCATCCGCGCTTTAGATAGGTTCTTTCAAATGCCTCAGTAATCGATCCAGCCTTATAACATTGGGCTTGAGCTTCTTCGAGGACTCACTATCAATATTCTCTGTCCACTAGACGCGGAAAATTGTTGTCAATAAAATCACCGTTTTGCGAGAGTAAGCTCTGGCTATTAGTATCAACCCCTTTTCAAAGACAGGTGAGGCAGGAAGCAGCGCATTCCAGATTATGAATTCAGGTTTTCACCGTGACATCGTGCGGAGACACCTTTAGGCACAATCTGTGGTGTTGAGTAGCCCCTTCTTCTCAATGTAATTCTTTGACCCCTAGGCCACGACCTCTTTGTAGTTCTAATCAACTAAATTGGAATCATACTATCACTAAAAACCGATGAAACATTCCGGTCGCACTATGCCTCAACCCATAGTCCTATCAGTTGTCCGCTTGGTAAACCATTATCCGGGTTTGTTGCGGATGCAAAGGCCGTGAAGTCTGGTGCCATTTTTCTGGTAATTCTTACCACACGGTACGCCACCCGTCTCAGTCCATTTTTCCCAGTCAAGAAATCTGTATGCTGTAGCAAGCAGACCCTAAAATGCTATGGTCGACTTTTGATTTGAATTCACTTTTATCTGTCACTTGAAGTCTTGATCATGTTTCCGCTTCTGTGGTATATTTATATTTCGATCTCGAGTTGTAAGCCTGAGTTAAAAGCTTGCATTGAGACATTGCCTGTTTTTTCCTCTTCTCCAGGAGCTCTAAGGAAGTCAACCCGGAGTGGAACGCGAGTGCCAGATTATGTTCTCTGACAATATTCCAACTAAATTGATTGTACGGTAAAGTCGACGGCTGAGTATTGCTTCTCTTAAGGCGAGAGTAGTTGCTTCGCTAAACTTCTTTCCTATACCTAGGGACTTTTTTCATCGGCACACGCGATTGATATTCGCTCATAACTTTTCATGAAGTCCCGAATTTCTGTGATCTTGAGCTGGTAGTTTTTGCATGGAGTGGAGCTTTCTGATTATATCTTGTGACAATATAGCCCATATTCTTTGACTTTCAGTGAGCAAAACTTATTGTAGCTGTCGATTGTTTCCTTTTGGACAGATCCGACACCTCAGTCCTAGATTTTCCGTGGCAATATTTTCCAGGAGAACTCCAGAGTTTGTTTTCTGCTACTCAGTGCCGAGTAAATTGACAGCATTGCTGCTTACTCCAGCAGTGTTGAAAGTTTGTTTGCCAGTATGCTTTACTAAGAACTTTGGACACACCTTCACGAACGAAATCCACTTATGTTGCATTAAGGGTTTTCACACAATGGGTATTGGATATAGCAGGATACCGATGAGAAACCTACTCAAGAAGAATCCGGCATAACTTGTTTTTCCAGTTGTCATCGGTGGCCTGCCCATCCATAACTCCATGAACGTAGCAGTCTCCTATCAACTTATGAGATTGGGTGAAACCAGAGCGACCTGAGTATTGGACCCCAGTTGGACGAAGCACAAAGGGGACCGCTCCTCCCATCAAAACATAGACCAGATCACCAGGCCACATGGATGTAGGACCAAGCCCCATATAGCCGTCCCTGAGGATAGAAATTCTCCTCATGGATACTGCAGACCTAATCGTCTGATCCATTGCCCCTATTCTCACATTTAAGCTTTGCCCTTTCCCCTTGTCCGCGTTGTCGAAGTTTCCGAGTGGATCATATTCTTCGTGCAAGAAGCTATTGGGCAGAATACCACAGTAAGGATCCCCAATTATAGCCATGTAGCAGGATAAGAAGTCACTGTATTGTTCTGGGAGCACCCGAAGATAATGAAAAGTCTTATTCATCTTGATCCTGCCAGTGGTTCTGGAGAGGACTTCGTCAATGGCGTTGTTGTTCCAAACGAAGATGGAGTTTGCGCATAATGTTCTCCAGTACGCGTCTCTATTGTTGCCTCCCCCTGGATACATGTGATTAGCTTCCCGATCAAGTTTCGCCAGGAGATACCACTGTTTTAAAGTGGTGGTTAGGCTAGACTCGCTTTCCGATAACATCGCATCTCCCACAACTGAAACGACCCCTACTTGAATTCCAGCAACTGCTAGTATTGATTCTGAGTATAATACTGGATTTACAAAAACGCCTCCATCTGCATCATAGAGATTTAGCTTGCTTCGTCGATGGCTTACACATTGATGTAAATTAGTGGAGAAGCAGTACAATCTGGAGTCCAAGTTGGAAGTCCGGCTAGATTTCCCTGTTCCAAAGTTCCAACCAGCATTGAGAGTGACCTTTGGACTTCGACAACTTTCAGCACTGTTTCCTGATAGACTTGAGACGTTGTACGCCTGTAATCAGGGAGTAGCTTTTCACAAGAACATACACGAACGGGATTAAACATGTAGTTAACGCAACTGCACCACCTATTGACCATCCCGAGAAGTGCATATACCTTGTCTTTAGGATCTGTTGCTTTCCGTGGAAGCGACAGCTCAAGGAACGACCCAGGTTGTGTCATGCCCCAGTTCTCAAATTGCTTGCGAGCATTGCGATATCCATAATCGCCTTGCTGAAATGGTCTAAGAGATCCTTCTCCTTCTCAGAGAGGGAATGGAAAGTAGTTGCGCAGCATGCGGCTGAGTGTTGAACGAGAGCCAGTGCAGCCAACGAAAACATTGCGAACTGCACCTTGAACGCGCCAAAGTAAATTGCAGCGCTGTCTGGCAGAACACACTCTTGAATGACCCACATGCGATCCCACCAGGAACGACTCATTAAGATTTGTAAAGCTTACATTACTCCTAAGCGGTAGGGATGGTCTTGTTGGAGTATGAATAAAGGGATCTGGTGTATATGCTTGAATCCAGCCAACTCGCGAACAAAGCAGAATGTATGGAACATGTAGTCAGTGTTAAGGGTCTCTCTGACCTTCCTAGAATGGAGTTCGTATGGAAGGTCCAGCGGAAATGCGCCGGGGATCGTCTGACATATACTTTCTATTGTCATTGGTCACTCAATAGGAATTGATATGTTCATATCCCTAGACCTCCATTGGCTAGTCTCTTCCAAGTCGCCGAGCCAGATGAGAGTTTCTTGCGTTTCACTGTATATGTGCCCCATAAGCGCTACCTGCTGATTCTTTCCAAGTATATCGACCTGATTGATGCAGACTGTATCGATCCAGCGCGTCCGTACGCGATCAGAGTGTCGCAAACGACGGAGTGCAGATTTTGCGTTTAATGTTACGTAGGCAGTCTGGCTGTTGAGGCTTATATGACTCGTGATGCTTGTGTCTCCCCAGGTGTAAGATAGGGCTTGATACGACGGATCTTCGTCTAAAGATACCTTAAATAGCTCACATCTGATTTCATTAGACATATCACTAGGTAGGAGCGAGAGGAGGCGGATCTCCAGGTTATCCCGATTAGGAGGGGGATATAAGTCGCTTGCCATCGATGTAGGAGAGTTACGCCATAGGCAGAAGGAACATGAATCGCCGTAAAGCACAGAGGCAGGGGATGAGACAAAAACGTAGTTCTTTAAACACAGCAAAACCTGTTTAGGCACCAACTGCTAAGGCTGGCAGAAATCTGGAATGGCCTATGCAATTGATGGGCAATTGTAGTATCAGATGACCTACCAAACGTGCCGCTTGTGATTTTCAGGGGCTGTAATAGGTCACTGTACTGTCAAGTAGCTTACGCGCATCACAATCTCTGCGCGTCTCCCTTGTCTTTCTAGATCACATATGGTCAAGACTCTGTGCAAGGTTCTCTATTGGCCAATAGCCCGAAGCTTTCCCGCAACATGAAGAGACTGCTAAACGAAGCTTGTGGAAAGGCTGTTTCTTGAAATGACTTCCGTCGAATGCTACAGCATTGTTCGGACAATGACACTCTGCAGCACGGGAACCAATTTCTCTACTTTGACAACAAAAATTCCCGACTTACTCTGCAAAGGGCTCGAGGTCATATTACGACCGACGACAGTCATGCCGAACTGGTCTCTGCTTCAAAGTACCGCTTGGCAACGTTACATTTCACGTTACATGTCAGGCATCACATCTCTGGTATACAGGGCATCTCGTTGCCATCACCACTGAGGAAGGAGATCTTGCACGCAATGAGCACAATTCTTCCTTTTCTCGATTCCCACCGCAACCTTGAGATTGGTAGTCCAGTGAGCTCAACTAGTGTACTAAGGCGGGAAAGAAATGGGGACAAGAAATCAGCCCTTTCGTCAGAAGATGAAAAACACCCTCGATTGTTCTTGCTTCGAGAAGATACTGGTCAAGCCTGTTAGCTGAATGTCACAGAACGTCCTTTCTTCCTCAACAGTCCCGCATTTTCACGTCCCAGTCTCATACAAGAGCGTTGCGTCTGGCTTCGAGGGTGACGAGCTCCTCATCTATATAGGAAACTCAACAATATCTCAGTATTCCGCAGCCGGACAGCCGGCATCTGGGAGATCTTTGTCCCACTCCTGCGTCATGATTCAAGGGGTTGCGAGCGCCGCCAGGCGTCAAAGTCAGGAATATCAACGCCCTCACGAGACCAACCCGACGATTATATTCTTCGCTGAGTAGCCCAAGCCTCAGTTTCTACAACTGTACCCACACTGAGACATATGCATGACTGTTCGACTCTTGGTATATGCATAAAGAACAAGTGACTGGATTGCTGGCAATCTATCAGATTAGGCACAGGCGGCTGATAGCGCGCAGGGCTTTCCAATCTCGAAAGTCTACATTTACAGAACGGCCAAAACAGTATCTGACACCGAATTCTTGTCCCCAAAACCTCCAAACAGTCACACAGACTTCGAGGCTCCCCAAAAAATGTATGTGTCACTACCGGCGATTGTGCAAGCAGTCAGATTCTTTTTGGTCCCGAAAGTAGGTAAGCAAACTGGCTATGCGATCATTGGTACTGGTTATGGGGAAGCGACGGAAATAATAAGCCACTCTCATGTAAAGGCATCTCAATGGTCACAGAAGGTGAGGACAGTGATGGCTGGACTTCCTAACTAGACAAAAGATGGTGAAGCAGCCCATCGACTTAACCCAGGAAGGATGCGAGGCTTTCCGAATACGAGATGGACGGTCGCAGATCGATGGGACCTCGCTCATGTCCTTGAGCGTATCTCTTAAGCGATTGGAAAGTCATCTTCTCCACAGCAGACCGTGGCCTTAAGTTAATCTCAGTCCATGCTGGTGGGTTCACGGAAAGCTTCCGTTTGTCAGACAAGCATTCCATCTCAGCTATTGTATTATTCTAAGCAGCATCTTCGTCTCTTTCCTTCTGTATAGGTCAGTGTATAGGTTATTTTTTTTTTACAGCATGAGTCTCGCATTCTCGTCGACCTCGCCGAACAACGGCGTAGCATACGTCAATGGTCGAATATACACAGTCAATACTAAAGCGGCTTGGGCGGAAGCCTTTGTAGTAGCTCCAGATGGCACCTTCACAGCCGTTGGGACCACGGCAGAAATCGAGACTATAGCTCACCAAAACAACCACACAATCTACGACTTCAGAGGCCAGTTCGTGATGCCTGGCATCCATGATGCCCATGTCCACATGCTATTGTCTGCGATCGCGATAACCTCTCAAATTCGCCTACCAATGGAAGGCCTCAGTTCGACCAACGTTGCAGAAGAACTAAAGAAAGGCAGCTGTCTCTGCAAATACGCTCACGTCAACCAGGACTGGCTGGTAGGCCACACTTACATGGTCGATGACTTCAACCGTGCGTCCCTTGACAAAGACTATCCCGACACTCCCGTGATGATCCGTGGCGGAGCTGGCCACAGTGCCTTCCTTAACACCGAAGCGATGCGCCGTGCGGGCTACACCATCGACTCCGAGCCGGACGGCCAAGGAACGTGGTACACGCGGGATACCCACGGCCACTTAACCGGCGAAATGGCTGAGAACAGCATGAGCAAAGTCCTCACTCAGCTCCCCAAACCCTCCCTGTCCCACGTCAAGCGGGTACTGGTCGAGGCCCAACACATGCTCCACCGTGCAGGCGTAACAAGCGTCCAAGAAGCCTCAGCTAATACCCTCATGCTCCACGGCCTCCGCGAACTCGACAAAGAAGGGGCCCTAAAGCTCGACATGCACACCCACATCGTCTACGCCCCGGACTGGATCGGCGAAGAATCCAGCTCCTCCCTGCACGCCCTCCTCGACGACGCAGCTACCTACGCTTCAAGACACGTCAACACCCGCTTCGTGAAAATCATCCTCGACGGCGTCCCCCTAGCACCCTACTACACCCAGGCCAACCTCCAACCCGACGGCACCCCCGAGCCCTCAAAACTGTTCATCACGAACCTCCACGACGCAATCTCGAAATACGACGCCCGTGGCATGACCATGAAAATCCACTGCACAGGCCACGGATCCACCCGCCTAACCCTCGACACCATCGCGTCGGTCCGTGCGTCCAACCCGCACGGCCCACGCCACGAGATCGCGCACTGCAGCGGCGTCCACCCCGACGACTACGCCCGCTTCAGAGAGCTAAACGTCACAGCCGAGATGTCGCCCGCCTTCTTCTTCGATCACCCCATAACTGCAGCAAGTAACGGGCTCATGGACTGGAATTTCCCGAGGATGCTCGCCGCAAACGCGCACATTACCATTGGGAGCGACTGGGGTGCTGGTGAAACACCGGACTTATTGCCCTGTATGTCTGGTATCGTCGATGCAGTTGGTGGGGGCGATCGCGCACTTGGTGGGGAGAAGATATGCAGGATGCTTACGCTGGGTGGGGCGGAAGCTGTGGGGAGGGAGAAGGAGGTGGGGAGTATTGAGGAGGGGAAGAAGGCGAATTTTGTGGTTGTTAGCGGGGATTTGAGTCGAGGCGAGTTTGGGGGAGCAAGGGTGCTGGGGACGTGGTTTGAAGGGGAGAGGGTGTGGGAGGGTTGACGGGATATAGGTGGGTGGGAACGATGGAGATAGAAATATTGTAAGGCATACGTGGTAGGGGCATCTTCGAGCCTAACTGTAGACTCTAGGCTTCGAGATGATCGGTTACAAGGTCGTCGCACGTAGGTTCTGCACTATGATTATGGTGTGATGGCTAGCACGTGACCAACTTCAAAGCCCTGGTTGAGGCAGGGGTTTAGTGGATCTGGATGTACTGAAAGCATATTCACGTACAACACCGTCATTCGGACTGTCTTACGCAGCCACAATGGCAAAGCATGGCTTTCTTTCGAATACTGTATATTCATAACGGAAACAAACGGTGCAATCTTCTTAACCGAGCTCCTTGCTGTATTCTAGCATGTCTATCCTTGCACACGTCAACGTGGAGCTTAGTAAATACGTCCGCCATTTTCAAAGGTGCTCTAGAATTTAGTCCGGTGTCTGCTTTATTGCGATAAATGGTTGTCCTGTGTGCCAGTTCCGCACGGTCATGGTCGTCTGGACTTGCTCGATGCCTTGGATAGGATTGTCCTCCTGAAGAGTTTGCACCAGTCTAAAAGAACCGAGTGTTCAGTTGACGCAGGAATGTTATTCTGGCCCTTCTCGATCCATCGGCATGAGAGAAGCGCGCTTCGCTTATGAGACATTGAGGTCTAATATTGGGGGCAAGGAATCCTCTGCAACCACAGGTATTGCTGAGGCAAAATTGTTCTACTCTTCTAATGACCTCCAGTGGTTGGCAGTCCAAGGTACACCTTAAATGAGTCGTAGATGAGCCACTGGAAGGCTGTGAGGGTACCAATCATGACGATTCTGACAGGCAGACCATTCCATAGACCGCCGAAGCCAATATTGCCGTAGATTCGAGTCATTGCTTTCCCTGCCGATTCGCCAGCTATTTAACAGTTAGTATTAAACTCTTGGCGGGCGTGGAACGAAGTTATGCTTACCTTTCCTGTCCGAATTGAGCTTGCTCACCATCACATCAGCCGGGTGTGAAACGACAGCGCAAGCAATACCAGCAATGTAACCGCCCAAAAAGGATACACCAGTCTGCGCGAGCTTGCCATAATCTTCTTTTTGGCCTCCAAGTTGCTTGTAGATTATACCGACTGTCTCCTCGAAGGTTGCAAACTTGCACATAGTGTATGGAATCTGTCGACCCCACAGCGGAACAATACCAGCATACAGCTTAGCAATACCGCCCTCAGCAGTCGTCTTGCTCCATGCCTCTCTCAGATTCTTCGCATACGGTGGGACTGTCGTCTGCATCCGCACCTTCAACGACTCGAATGGACAGAGGAAAATATCAGCAATGAATTCCGCCGATGCCGATGCACCCAAGAATATGATGGTCTTGTTTGTGTTGGGGAAAAGGTTATCACCATACACATGCTTGAAGACCTCGTAGAAACCATATTTGCCCATACCCTGGAAGGAGTACCCAACAAGAGTGGGCGACCAACCAGTAAACACGCCTCTAAGTCCTTCTTTCGCATATATCATCTTCCATCCTTGAACATTAGACTTGTACAGATTCGAGTCCACCTGCCTCCTAGTCTTGACAAGATCGAGCGGAGTGACGGAGGTATGGGTTGGGCCACAGGCTATAATTCCTCCGAGCATGCATGATGCGAAGTATTTTGTGGAGTTTGGCTCGATCTTGCCGAATGGGTAGGATTTCATGCCAGGGAGATTGCTAGAATTCAGCTTTGGCGGTTTAAGGGATGTGCTCGAAGTCATGGTTGTGGGGTGGAGGGGTACTAGTTAATCAAGCGTCGGAAAGGTCTTGAACGGTGGCTTTGGTGTTTGTGATCGAAGGTCTGCGTTCCGGTCTGGGTTGGTGGCTCGGTAGATGTCAACGATGTGTCGACACTGCGAAATCGAAAGGTCTCGCTATTCTCACTCCTATTGCTGCACTCTGTTCACTTGGTTGTTGTCCCCAGCGGTTTACTCGGGTATGGTAGATCGACAGCACTCCGATGGCGGTAGTGAAGCACACAAAAGCCAGTATAGTCAACTCTAAAGCAAGCCTCAGCAGTAAATTAGTGTTAGCTTGAAGAAACAGATTTCTGCTCATGAACTGGTGGAACAAAACGCCAAAGCTGCATGCGGAGAGAAAGAAAAGAACGAAAGAGCCGCCATTATCAGCATCAGCGATTGTGCTCATCGCCGACGCAGTGGCAGGAAAAATGACGGAAGCTTGAGCTGTTTGGAACATTCGGCACGCATGTTGATAGGACTGCTACCGATAAGGCATGGATTCGCGCGACAGTCAGCGTCTTGCAGGCGCTGCTCGGAACAAGGAAAAGGCTAAACAGGTTCCTAAGCAGGCTTGTTTGCCGTAAGCTCAGACACCAAGCTCAAAGCAGAACATTTGTGAAGCTATGATGCAAGCAAAGCAGGAACCAAGTGTGAGGGTCGTTCCTTCCGAGACTGCCGACGAGGCCTATCTATCGCTGTGGCACGCACTACCGACGTCATCATTAGCTTCAATTCACTCAGTCCGAGAGCCCATTCCGCCCAGTCCAATGACTTTTAACACTTGGAGCTAGCTGCACCAGGCAAGCCATCAGAAGCACCTTGGTCGATGAACTTCCCTTTATGTCATGTCATCGCTGAAATGGCTGGTAACGACGTGACAGGTAAACCAAGACTTGTTGAGCATATGTGCCTGACATGACAGCCTTATACTCTTGTATCGAGGGTCAAGGCCTGGGCTTTATTCGTTAGAAGGTGCCGCCGGTGATTCCCCGCATCGGTTTACGAGTTGTAGCCTTGGCCATGATCAACGGTCACTCGACTACCAGATGCTGGCATCACTACCATGCGATTCTCAATCGTTCATGTCTACACATGCTGTAGTGGTGCCGCAGCGTTGATAGAGTGGTCCATCGCCTACACCTACAGGTGCGACGTGTACGATTGAATCGTCTATGGTCATGAGATGGCGCTCAATCCTAATCAGGTTGAAGGCGCACAGAAGCAAGCTAGTCATCAGTTTGGGGACACATACATCTATGGTGGCGCTAATGTGCAGTTGGGCGACAGATATGCAACACGAAACGATGTCTTTGAGCACGGTACCGAAGAGCAGAGGCGGACAGGTAAGGTCTTCCCCTCAACCTGATTGCGCACATTGATTTCTCTGTGGCTGATGTCGTTCAGCTCTTTTTAATGCCTTGAACTACGAAGGCGCAGATATAAGGCGGCGCCAGTTGGATCTGACCGATATCGGGCCCACATCATTCAGATGGGTCAACAACACGAAGCTCTTCGAATGGCTTCGAACTGGGACCACACCATTCTGGATTTCCGGTAAACCTGGCTCGGGGAAAAGCACACTGATGCGCCATCTGGTCGACAGCAAATCGACGCTCGATCAACTCAGCTCCAGTCACGGTCGATGGACCATCTTACATTTCTTTTATGATTTCCGAGCTGGTAAGGAACTGGCCAATCAGCCAATTGGAATGCTGCGACTCTTTTTGCAACAGTTGATGCAATCACAGCGAACAGTACGCGATTACTTAGGAGATCCTGCAGTCCGCCTGCAGCTCGGTATTGCCACAATAGACAGCTACATGGACATCCTTGTGGGGGCTATAAGATCGATGGACACTTCTGTCTGTGCGTTTATTGATGGGCTTGACGAATATGATGGCAGTCTCTGGGAACTGTGGTCCCAGCTGGAAGTCCTACGTGATAGGGCAGGGATGAAGATGTGTCTAGCGAGTCGACCCGAGCCTGAGCTGATTCGCGCTTTCGAGGGAATACCTACCATTGTTATGCAAGATCATAACGGTGCAAGTGTCACTAAGTATATTGAACGAAAACTGTCGCAATACTCATCAACGCATCCTAGTATTGAGGCAATTTTCAGCAACCACGTTCGAGACTTGCTCAGAGAGAGGGCCCGTGGCGTCATGCTCTGGGCCAGACTTGTCATTGATGAGATGCTGGAGGAATGCGGGCCAACAACGACTGAACATAGCCTGCTATCGGCGCTTGAAAGCTTTCCTTCGGAGCTGGAAGGTCTTTACAACCGGCTTTTAGCAAGAATACCGAAAGCAATTTGCGGTGATGCCGCGTTGGTGTTCGATCTTATGGTCAATCTACCATTGTCAAGGGATCTAAGTCTTTTGGTGCTGTGCCAAGCTGTAGCTTTCATCTATCTAAAGCACGGCAAAAGCAGCCTCTTTGGTGGTTCGTTGCAGCAAGACTCCATTACACTCGGCATCAGAGCGGTACTCGGACGGTTGTTAGACTTCGATAATGGTCTCGAAAACTCTTTGATGGGCACAGTGAGGCTAACGCACTTGACGCTTGCGACACACCTTAGACGTGCCAACTGGCTTCTAGAGCAGACGACACAGGCCCTGCGACCTTTCCACGGACCCCATATATGGGGTTACTTGTCTCTAGAAGTTCTGCGGGCTGCTATTGACGACGAAGTGTTGAATGCAGAAATTGCTGAACAGCAGGCCGATTGTATGAGGGCTTTCAATGATAGCAAGCAGCAATGGCACATGGAAACGGGAACAGCTTTCTACAAAAATCAACCTCCTTCAGTGGTGTTACTGCTCCAGCAAAAGATCGAATCATTCCCAAAATGGCAATCATTAGGAGAACTACTGAGATACTGCTCAGCGATTTTCCCAGATTTACATTCCGACAATGCAAACGTCAGTAAAGAGCAATTCGAGCTGATACGGAGAATAATTTCCGCAGAGTTTATGATCCCTCACCATCTTATGATTTGTGGTACCTGCTATGGCCACAAAGATAGATGGAACCTACATTACAATAGCAATTGTATGACAATCTTGCGTACCGCCCACAAGTGTGGAATTATGGATCTTGCTTTCGCAGTGATGCACAACATGACGC
>Ga0190273_10000693_pt1 | contig 12271 bp, 8 predicted proteins | sample Popmic504IS_FD_134513 | JGI IMG/M metagenome (GOLD analysis project Ga0190273, IMG submission 134513) | Populus adjacent soil microbial communities from riparian zone of Shoshone River, Wyoming, USA - 504 IS | ecosystem: Environmental > Terrestrial > Soil > Riparian zone > Trees stand | place...
ACTGAAACCTCCACAATCGATAGCACACCCACTGCGTCCTCGCCATCCATCAATGAAACGATCAGCTACACATCCCAGTGCGCTGTATCCTACGCCTTGAGCCTCGCTCTCATCAACGACTATGCCATAGACCGCGTGATCGTAGATCTGTACATTACTTGTGATTGCACCGCAGTCTGGCCGGCGCCGTCAATTTCAGCATACTGCTAAAGGATGCTAGAGGACGGAAAAGACTTACTCAGAAAAGCGCTCTGGCCCCAATAGTCCTCAAGCTCTTTCTTGACATCCCAAGTTTTCCCAACAATAGTGGGCTGGAGCCTATATCGGGCAAGAGCAGCTTCGATCCAGTCATCGACTATGATAATCTTGATTGTGCAGGCCTGACGCTCTTCTAAGCGTACAGAAGGTAAAGGACTTCCTGCGACACATATTGCGAGGATGCATAAATTACTTAAGGCTGAGACGAACTTCATTTTCGCGAGGAGATAAGGGAGGCGCTTTTGCCGCGAACTGCTGTGCGTATATCGGGAATAGAGATCTGAAAGTTATGTAGGACTGGCTCTTTTCAAGTATATTTTATAAGTGAAGTTTTCAAGCTCCGTTACAGCAGGTCTACTGGACTCAGACTTCCAGTCTTCTCAAGGCTTAGTGTACACTGTCGTAGGCCGAAATCATGCATGAGCGCTGATCTGACTCAAAAATGGCCAGTCAGCCTTCCGGCCCCGAAAAGAAAGACCTTGAGCCTGCAACGACATTCCTTTTTGAGATAGCAGCACTGTAGATCCCCCCCAGAACGCCTGCTTGAGCCGTTAGTGTTCGTTCTCGGAAAGTCTTCTGTTCATGTGTATGGTTCGATGAAAAGCGAAGAATCCACATTGCATGGAACTATGGCCCTCGTCGTATTGCGAGGCTTGGGATGAACGTGCCAAGCTGCCCGTTGGGTACCCGATTCCTTCTTTCAACACCGGTAAGTGCTTTTGAAAACAACAATTGGTACGGAAAGTTTGTTAGCGTTACACAAGGATATGAAAAAGCTAGTCCGTCTGAGAAGGTTACAGCGTTGATCGGTGAATTTCGTTCCGATGTGCTTCTCTAAATCAATCCGTACGCAGTTCAATTAGGCATAGTCCATAGCTAAGGCAGCATTAACTCCACCGCATAAACGAAAAAGTTAGCCTAGTCCGGATCAAGTTTCCTCCTTCTGACCCAATCCTGCTTTCAACTTGAGCTTTCTCTTAGCCTGGGCACCTATGCACGTGGAAGGCAGCCCATCATGGCGAGATTCAGTGAGACTGTCCCAGTTTGCATCGCACATGGCTGCGAAGACGGATTCTCGTGCACAGGACCGCCAAAGAACAAGCCAAGGCCACGCAAAGCTGGATCAAGGTTGCCGCCAGAGAGGTTACGTGTGACTATACAAAGCAGTCTAGAGCGGGTGATGCCCTGCTATGCGACCATCATGCAATTATCTGTGGAGTTTAGAGCTTCAAGCAGCAAAGTGGTTTGGTGCGATCGGCTAGGCTGCTCTTTCGCGTGTCCAGTTGTAGGTGGTGCTTTCAGTCTATACAGTGCCTTGAGGCGGCTGTCTTTCACTAGCAGTAATAATTGCTTGAACTATCTGCTTGCCCACGCTCTCCATCACCATTTCCCCTTTCGGGATATGATATGTCAAGCGCACGATAGCTGTCCGCCATACAGATAGCTGAAGCTGTGGTAGGTGTGGGGTTGGTCGCGTCCAACGCATCGCTGATCGATCGGGGGCTGAAATTAGCCTCGCGACTTGTATCGATCTTCCTCTAGGACCCTCGATGTGCTCGAAATATTCCACTCACTCTCCACTCGGTTATCGTGACTGACCTCGTCTCTGCAATTTATCACTAAACAAGCATAGGGTGGCTTACCATCTAGTAATCTGGTAGATATGCTTTAGTTAGTGATCCTGTTACTGCTGCTAAGATGCACTGAAAAAGATGCTATAAGTACCTGTGCCTAAGAAAATTAGCTAACTCAGATAAGAATTCTTTTACCTTTCAGGGGAGCGGGCCAGCTCTGCTAGATCCGGAGTATATTAATCTAGGTCTCCGTTCTACAAATACACCTATTCACATCTCTCTTACCAATACATCCCGATTCATCTAATCGGCGAACACCCCCATTGGACCCCAGCTAAAGAAGGTAAAATACGCGCCGCGCCAGTCAAGATATATAAAGGTATCGAATTTGTTGTGTTGCAATAAACTATCTAGTACACTTTTGCAGGTGACTGTATCCTTAAAGGCTCACGTGGCAATAGCTCATTCCTATCTACCAGTTCTCAGTCACTTAGCGAGGCCATCAGTTCTGCAATATTGCCACCTGCGACCGCTCGCACCTCCACTTTAGCCACGTGCACTATTATGGAACATAGTGCGCCTGTAATCAAGAGGTGGGTGCGGTGAAACCATTCGGTCTATACCAATACAATGCATTATTGCGCCAGCGCACCCACACATATATACATGCGTCATTTTCTGAAGATTGATAACGTTCTTATGGAGGGCTGCATAGGGGAGGAGATGCCTGACATCACAGCCAGACTGTTTCTTAATCCTTTGACTAGATTCTAGGATATGTAACGAAAGCGCCTGATCCAGGCCCAAATGTTGCACAGGCTTGGGCTGATTGGCCAAGCTGAAAGTACATGGTGATTACACAGACACCACAACGTATGCTGCGAGAAATAGTTCCGCCTGAGCTGGAAAGCGTTACGGCTGTGCAAAAGGAGCGAAGGATCAAGGATCACGAAATACCGTTCCTCAACAGATCAATGCAGAGTTTCTAGATCAGTGGGATGTCCTCCGAGGTGCTTGACGTCAACTATTACGTGGAAGTGTGAGCTTGACCTAAAAGACAACGAGTATTACATTCTATCCCGCCGAGAGCTTCAAGAGGCGTTGTCAATTCGACGGAGATCGAAAATCCCAAGACAACCACAGAAAATGGTTGCCAATAGCATAGCGAGAACTAATTTACAACAACCTCGAGTTAACCAGCGGTTGGCATTGCCGACATGAAGGTTGTGTTAATCAGATACAATATTTTAACAGTACCCATCCATGACAGGATGACTGTTCATGCTGCAAGATAGCACAAAGATAAAAGGCTGTAGTGCAAACTTTGATATCCACTTATTCCCCAATCATCAAATCCATGTTTCGACACCCATAAGCGTGTCCTCAACCATGCAAATTAAAGCCTATCTGTAGTCATCTTAGGAGTTTCAGCAGCTCTGGTTGCCTCCAAGACTGAAAATACGGTGTCAGCTGGCAAGAGGATGGAAGAAAGGTGATAGTACGGCCTCATTCCAAATTTGTACAAGTCAAGCCGAGCTTCTCCTGGAGTAGCAGCATTATAGCTGCCATATCGGCTTTTGAGTAATTTGCTGTGCACCTACTCGCGCCCAGTAGTGCAGTTTGTAGCTGCTGCACATCCCAGCTTCCGTTCGATAGCCGTGCAGCACCTGCTTCTAGCAGAATTTGTATGATCTTAAGACGACATCGTCCTGCTGCCACTGTCATTGCCGTGCCAAGCTCAGTCTGCACATTTATCAGAGCACCATGCCGTATGAGAAGTAGACTAATGTTCGGATAGCCTCTATGAGCTGCTAGTGCAAGCACGGTCGTCTGGAAAGCCTCCATAGACGTGCTACCAACTTTTGCATTGGGATCTACTCCCTGGCTCAGCAAGTACTCCGCGATGTCTTTCTTACCGTTCTCGCAGGCAACCGAAAGCATACTTTCATTTCGCTCACCCCTGGCATCCATATCAGCCCCGTGCTCGACCAGCAGTTTCACAATATCTAAATGACCTCTATGAGCTGCTGTTATCCCAGCTATAGAAATCAAACCTGGCCAACCAGTACTACTGCGCATATCTGTCTTTTGAGAGCTGTGTTCCAGCAAAGTCTGTACGATCTCGAGGTGTCCTTCTGCAGATGCAGCTGCCAGGGAATGCTCAAAGCATTTCTGCAAGTTGACACTTGCACCAGCATCAAGCAAACTTCGCACAATTGTTAGATGCCCTTGGCTAGAAGCCCAGTATAGGGCATGAACGGAGTTGTAATGACCGTCTGGATAGCCACTAAAGTTGACATTCGCGCCTCTATCAAGCAAGACCTTCACGATACTGTCATGTCCTTTGCCCGCAGCGTCTAGCAAAGCCAGGGACAGCCATTTAACAGGTTCTGGGCAGTTTTCGAAGTCTTGGTGGAGCAGCTGCTGTACTAGTTTAAGCTTGCCTTTTTGTGCAGCTAGGCGCAGCAGATGCTCGCGCTGTGGGTATGAATTTGGAAGTCTATAGCCATTGTCGAGAAGGAAATCTATGATTTCTTCATTGTTGTTCTCAAGAGCTACTCGCAGGGTACGAGTCCCATCTGCGTTGACACTGGCGCCTCCTCGCACAAGCGTTTCGACTACTTCGATGTTGTTCTTTGACACAGCCATGTATATGACTGATCGGTTTTTGTCAGTTTTCAAGGATAGATCCACCCCCATATCAATCAGGGTCTCGATGCCTCTCGCAGACGCTCTGGCAATCAGCATCATTAAGAGCTTTCTGCTTTCTACCAGGTCAAGGAGACCACCATGTAAACGAATAAGTTCAGCAATCTCAAAGTGCTTGCCGATGATTGCAGCAAAGAGCGGATGACCATGCTCTCCATTTCGCTCGTTGACTGACGCGCCGTGGTGAATCAGTGCTCGTACACTGCTCAAATGACCCATGAAGCAGGCTGCCTGAAGAGCTGTTCCAAATCTTCCACATTTATAATTGATATAGTACTTTTCATCGCGCAGTTGTCCTTGTTTCCTTGAGTTCGATTGCTGGTAGATACCTAAATGCGCACCAATCAGGGTACTGAGTCCCTGCTCAGCTAGAAAATACAGCAACGTAACTTCAGAGTTGTAGTGGCGGATCTGGTACCGCGCGAGTAGGTTTCGCGACTGTCTGAACGCAACGTTCATATGCGTGAGTGTAGGATGCTGAGGTGGTGACATGAGATATACTTGTCGAATACCAAAGGATTCAGCCTGTTCTGCGTGGATGAATAAATTGTTTGTAGCGTATTCGGCAAGAGGATACGTTTTTTTATAGTCCTGACGCCAATCACCAAGCTTAGAGCTGGACTTAAGGTCCAGAGCAGCCAGGCGCAGGGTCTCTTGGAAGTGCTTCTCATGACCAATGTTGGAGATATAGTCATTGCAGATTACGGCCAATATGTTGTGACTCGCTCCAATGAGATTGTCTCTCAGCTCTGGATCGCCCTGAGAAAGTCCTTTCGGTCCCAGCAGGAATTCCCGAACTGTTTCGTGGATAAATTGAATTACAGGAGGCTTACTTTTCGTCTCTTCGACCAATCCTCTGGAACAGGTTAGCAAGTATTTTGCGATAGAGTCGTGCTCTGGTAATATCTGAGACTGTTGATCCTGGAATCCAGAGCTACGTGTAACACCAAGATAAAGTTCTGGGGGAGTAAGTGGACGTATTGAGAAAAGGACCCATTGCAACAAGATAACACTCAACTGCTCTTCCTCAGGCGTCTCCCGTATGATCTCGATGAAGAGTCCCTCTAAACCCTGTGGAATGTGCTTGAGTCGTTCAAGCATAGCATCGACACCTTTGCCTTGATCGTGAACCAGATTGAGAATAGGCACAACAAGCACAACCCAAAGAAAGATCCCCGCTGCTTTTGAGCACAGCTCACTGCGTAACGCGTCTATTCGTGGGCTGTTGGCAGAGACAAGCTTCTTCCTTATGTAGTGTTCGATATCTTGGTCGTGCTCTAACTGATCCTCAACCACAAGAGACAATCCGCGTCTTACGCTGATGTGTGGATAATGACGACTAGACAAACAAATGCGTAATTTCGTTCCTGCTTCTTCAGCGTGCATTGCAAGTTCTTCAAGGAAGCTGATCAGACCTCGAACATCCTCTTCTTTGCCTTCGTCCAAGGCATCCACAAAAACACAGAGAGGATGTCCGATGATTGTGAGGACCTCGATGAGGAAGTCTTGCAGCTCTTGCGTTGTCCATTCCTCGACCGTGATTGATCTCTGCTTCGAACTGAACTTGATCAGGAAGGCTTCTCGTATTGGTTGGCATAGCTCAAAGAGCTGGAACACAAGAGAGCGATAAAGACCAAGACTCGATTTCTCTAGCGGCTCAGGCGCACGAGCGTTGAAGAAATACGAGATGGTCACGAAAGTGTTTCCCCAGTGCTTGTTCGTCCAATTCAAAGCAGTTTTCATGATTGTTGACTTGCCGCAACCTGGTTTCCCCTTGATCCAGAGTAATCCATTGTGATCGGTAGCATCTTCCGGAGCACTCCATCTCAGAAACTGTGAATGTTTGAATAGCCATTTACAAGTTTGTGGGAGTGCTGTCGAAACATTACGCAGACGAGCGTCCATGCGTTCGAATGCAAGCGACTCTTTCAAGGCCTCGATTTGGAGGGTCCCCTGCTTGTGCTCCTCTTCTTCCTTCTTCACCTGGCCATGATAATGGTGGTGCGTACCAATGTTGTCTCCATTGTGCACTCGCGAACGACCATCAGCGATCATAGAGCCATACTGGCTGCTGTGAGCGGGAGGAAGATGGCTTTGCTGAGGAAGGACATGATAAGGAATATCACTGCTTGTTATGGGTCGATCAGTAGGCCATTGAATTAGCTGCGACTCTTCTTGCTCAACTTTGATGCGTTTGAACTGCCTCTCAGCCATTTCATTGTCACGGATGTGAATGATATAGTCCTAGTGTACCTCAGGTTCGAAAAGTGGCTAAGCCGAGCAGAAAGACAATAAGGGTGGCTTGTTGAGAAGGCCAGTCGCAGCGAGGGTGTTGCTTCTGAGAAGTCGCATATCCTGCCAGCGACTGCCTGCATACGCGCTTGCGAGTCGCAGCAATTTCAGCCTGACAAGTCTAGATTGTCAAAACCTATAGCATGAGACGCTGTAATGCAGCCAGCAGCGATTAGCCTCGCAATCGCTTTCAAGACAGTGCAGTGCTACTCATTTTACAACATCCAGCCTCTGAGAGGGAGCCTCGCCTGGACTCTCCGCACTAGCACTACGGTCATCCGCCTAATTATCCACCCTCCGCCCGGACAAGCTGCGTGGCCGCATCCTCAGCCTACTGAGTTTCAATAACTTTTTAGTTAACGACGATACTTCAACGCACATATACTATTATGACAAAAGGACCTCAGATCCGTTATTCTGTTCTCTCTACGAGCACGTAAAGACTAACTACGATTTCAAAAGTCCATAAAAATATACCGCAAGCACATCAACAACTACACTATACCAATTCAATACTAGCAAAAAGCGGCCAAGTTGCTTGTCCGGGCGGAGCCACCGACCTGATCATGTCATCCATCAATTTCTACCACTGTCCGTTGCGTAGTTTGTCTGTGTGCACCAGCATTGGGATCTGCTTTGGCAATATCCCTTGTACCATGCTCTGTTGACCTTGCTGCCCGTGGGCGCAGGCCGAAGCTAATGACGGCTGCGATAGCTTCTGATTCGAAGTTACCTGCAATGATAGAAGCTGCTGACCTTGGCACTTCTGACTGCTCCATATCCATCCGATCACGATTTCCTCAACCGGCGCACATCCCATGGTGTCAGCCGACGGCGACATGGCGTATGAGACAGAATAGCTGCCGTTCGCAATTGGGTTGGCGAATCAATCTAGAACAGCAGCAGCCCCCGACGCAGGATCCTTCCAAAAAAAAAAGCGCTCAGGCTCTTACCAACAGCTTACTCATCAACTAGAAACTATCGTGAACAACGCAGCAGAATTAGGAAAAAGACCCAATTGATATCTATCCAAGTATTTACTAGAGTGAGGCGGACAGAGTTAACCAGTCCGAGGGACGAAGAGCGGCGCGCCCGGAAAGAGGAAGACCTAGGATTAAGGATAGGTGGGCAAGGGACATCCACACAGAGGTAGGAGGGATGATGCCGTTGTCTAGAAGAGCAACAGATGACTGGCATACACAAAGCCTCCGGCGCATCCATCCCCTCCTTCCGTTGACGCACAATACTTTGTCTATGAAGCGAACATCAGCCGAGTCAGTAAGATTGAGGAGCACTTCACCGCCAACACTTCTGTATCTGTGACGACTATATACCTCATCGGCCGGTGCTCGTGTACAGACGTATGAGCGAACTGCGCTCCAACCACTTTTCAAAGCCTTCCTAGCGATTCCTCAGCTCATTGCGCTTGTGGTTCCCCATGGACGGTACCATCCCAATCAGCGCGATTGGTGTTTGCGACAACCACTGGCCTGGGTCGTCAGCGAACATATCAGCAGCGAGGTCGAAGCGGCGGGCGTGGATGTATTTGCAAAGTTCGAGGACAATAGGCCGAGACTTCTTTGTGAGGGATTCGGTGAGTGTTTCATTGTGTTATGTGTTTCATGTGGTGGTAAGTGTTTCCTCTTTGCTTGAAGCGGATATATGGTTGGATCCTGCGACATAGGCGGTGTTGAGAGGCTGTATTCAATGAGGTAGTTGTGAAGAGCAAAATTAGAGGACGTCTACAAAAGACCCTACCCAAGAAGTTCTTGACCCCAGTGAGCCTCGCCATGATATGGAAGGTTGTCGTAGTAATTTTGGTGAGGAATGCGGTATATGGGTCATCAAGAGGAAGCACTCTGATGACACTGTTAAAGTCGGGACGGACAAACCTCTAACATCTTCAGTCTCTTCGCCAACTGTGGATGAGCAATGTAAAAGGTGCAAGGTGCTAAACATCAACGAGGCGATTAACGCGCTGAAAATATACTCTTTTGAGGTCTGTGGTTCGCTTCTCGCTTACTCATTATGTTTCCGGAGTTTAGCCCTGAGCAAATGTAACAAGGCAGGCAGCGAGTGTGTTGGATTAGGGTGCACAGCTGTTTGCTCCCCCTTTTTCCTTTCCCTCTTCTTTCACCAAAATTACCGTAGTTTGCCAATTGCTAGACACGAGAAGATGTCTTCCACAACCTCAGAAACCATCTATCTCGTCACTGGCGCGCATCGAGGTAGGTTCAATTTGCTCCTGTTCCTTTTCTCGCACCTACCAACTATGGGGTACTCGTATTTGCAATCGAGAATATGTTTCGACTGATCTTTCGGCCAGGTATTGGTTTGGGCCTCGTCAAAACTCTTCTCGTTCGCCCGTCTACGATTGTCATTGCAACAGCGCGCAACGAGGCTTCTGCTAAATCGCTCCGTGAGACGCTCGATGCAGCTCCCAGGGGAGCCGAGAGTGGCTACTCTACATTCATCCTTGACTTAGGCGCATTGGCCTCTCCAGAGAACATACGAGAGCGATTTATAGTCGAAACAAATGGGGCTATCAAGCGCATCGATGTTTTCATCTCTAATGCGGGCCAAGCAAGCTCTTTGGGTCCAGCTCTAGACACTACAGCCCAACAGCTGCGTTCGCATTTCGAGACAAATTCAATCGCGCCTCTAGTCCTATTCCAAGCGTTTTGGCCGCTCATGGAACGCGCGGGAGGATTAAGCGCCATAAGGCCACCCAAGGTGTTTATGCTATCTTCTTCCGTTGGCAGCATCGGGGCACAGGAACCCGTGCCAGGTGGTGCATATGGTCCCAGTAAGGCAGCGCTGAATTGGATCGCCAGGAGACTGCATTTCGAATTCGACCAGGCTGGTTTGGTGAGCGTCAGTGTACACCCAGGGTAGGTCTTCTCCATTCTGAGAAGTGCATTAGGCGTTAAATTGCTCCGCAGATGGGTTCAAACAGCAATGGGTGAGTTTGCTGCTCACGCCTGGGGATATCCAGGCAAGCCACCCTTGACCATTGAGCAAAGCGTCAAAGGAGTGCTGGGTGTGGTAGGTGCAGTAAATCGCTCAAAATGTATTTGTTGCTGATATCTCCAGGTTGATCAAGCCACAAGAGACAACTGGTCGGGAAAGTTTGTGAGTTATGACGGTCAGGTTCTATCCTGGTAGCTACGTATGTTCCATGAACAGTTTTGCGATCTCAAGGTTGCTGCTGATGCTTATACCAGATGCTTGTAAAGCGAATTGTCAGAAAGACTCATCCTACCTAGGAATGTCTCTGGGAAGTCTGCGACCACGATCTTGACGAGTGTACCATAGAGTTTCGTCATCCAGAAACTGACACCTGCGCCTAGCGAGATCCAATGCTCCGCTCAAACGCATCCAAATCTCGAGCTGTCACTCGAGGATATTATAAACCGTCATATACTGGTCTGATGCTAATTGTTCAAGTCTTACATAGCCATCAGTGCTCCCAACGAATACACGTCGAGATGCTGGTAAGAATATATGCCTAGACTTGGACAGAAGATGCTTTTGCCTTGCTGCCGTCCTCACGTGTTAGTGATTCTCATACTTAGCTAAGATCTTGCTGTACAATAATCCTACTATGTACCTGTTCGGTATGTAAGTATCGCAGTAGATACAGGTATCGTCAACGCTCCTTGTCCGCAGCGACGACTTGTTCTACTATAGCGGCGAGTTCTAGTAGGAGGACCATCTGAGCGTAGACGAGTGAGCAGAAAGGGGCACTAGGCTGATCTATACGGTGGCAGAAAACAAGTGCTGCGCGCAACCACGCAACATCACTTCCGCCAGATGCATTGCGATGGGCGTTCTGATGGTGCTGTGGGCTCTCTAATTGTCGCACAAGCAGGGCCAAAGCTGTAGTATTCCTTCTTCACTCTTCCATTTTCACAGTTTCAGTGTCTACCGGCCGTCGGCTTTCCGTCCACGCGGAAACACCTGAGCTTACCATTCTTCCAGTAGTTCGAATTGATCATCACATCGAACTCATGGTCAACACTCCACACTGGCTTCTCTCAGACAGTGTAAACAACAGCGAGACTGCAATTGAGTAGAGACCCTTAGATCCCACTTTGATCGGTCTGCTACGATGGAGGGGCTCACATGTCTAGAAGTGCTCCTTTCTAACATGTACCTGCCTCCGCGCCAAACCGAGACACACCTCGTCGACTCGCCTTCCATATCACGTATGACGGATTGTCATCCCCCCATCCACTGGTATTGTCGTACCATGCAGGTACGATGAGGCAGGTAGGCAGATGTTGACGGTCACTGTGCGATGATGTTAGACTAGAAAGCGATCACAGCGGAAGCAACTATTCGCACTCACTTTGGGCAACTTCTTCGGGATCCGCATAGCGTCGCATCGGCACTCTGCGCTTAGCATACGACTCTTTGACTTCAGGCGGGATTCGTGCAGTCATGCCGGTCTGCATTAACAAGTCTGGTTAAGGCTTTTCTCAAATGGTACAGGTGGCTCGCTGCTTACAATGATCGGACCTGGGCAAATTGTATTCACCTGCGAAGCGTCAAGCGCATTAGATTGCTTGTTCTTCCATTAATAATGGCCATTCGCACAACTCACCGTGATGTTTTGGTATTTGCCGAGCTCGACAGCAAAGGCTCGAGTCAATCCAGTCACCGCAGATTTCGTTGCGCTGTATGCAGCGTTTCCTGGTCCTGTGACGAAATGTTCTGTACTCGCGATGTTGACTATGCGCGCTGCATCACTTTTCAATAAAGCGGGCACGCAAGCTCGAATGAAGACCGCGGGAGCCGTGAGGTTGATGTCGACGGTTTTGTCCCAGCGAGTCTCAAACGATGTATCTTCGTCGAACGCACCTCCTCCGACAGAGATTCCAGCGTTATTGACAAGGATCTGCAAGTTGTGTTTGTATTAGACTGGGTGGTCAAGCAATGGGGAAATTTCCACGCACATCAAGGCCGCCGAATGCTTCAATGACCTCCTTGCAGACTTGCTTGATCCTGCTACGATCTGCTACATCGCAAACCCAGCCTTTCGCATGACCAGTATGGACAGCATTGATTTCATCAACAACGGCTTTCACTTTGCCTTCGTCCAAATCCAGAACGGCAACTTGTACGCCTTCATCGGCGAGTACTTTAGCAGTCTCTTTTCCCATACCAGAAGCTGCACCAGTCACGATAGCCTTTTTGCCTTGAAGTAACCGAGACAACTTGGTCAATCTTCCTGGTGGAGCTTTCACATCAGACAGATGAGATTTGAGGACATCTAGTCGATCCAGCGCCTTTTGCGCATATTTATCTGACGTTTTCGACATTGTTGTAGCTTGTATGAAGGTAGTGGAAGATGTGGAAAAGGAGTGAACGTCTTGAAGTGGGGAGTCGTGATGAGGCGCCGGGTAAACACAGTACCTCGGTAAGCCTGAAATGGC
>Ga0190273_10000694_pt1 | contig 12258 bp, 26 predicted proteins | sample Popmic504IS_FD_134513 | JGI IMG/M metagenome (GOLD analysis project Ga0190273, IMG submission 134513) | Populus adjacent soil microbial communities from riparian zone of Shoshone River, Wyoming, USA - 504 IS | ecosystem: Environmental > Terrestrial > Soil > Riparian zone > Trees stand | place...
CCGGTGGCGTTCGGGATGAACGTGGACCGCAGCTTCGAGGACTGGCATGGCGGTGACGCGTACGACGGGCCGCGCGGGCAGAGCCTCGGGGGGCACATGCAGTGCCTGATCTACGACAAAGGCCTGATCGGCCGGCCGGAGTTCCGCCTCGTGGGGTCGTGGTCGAACTGGGGCGAGGGTCCCGGGCTTGCGCGCATCACCGAGAGCTTCCTCGGCTCCTCGCTCTGCTCGGACTTCTACGCGGTCACGCTTGCGCCTCCGGGGGTGTGCTGATGCGCCGCTGCGACGACTGCGGCCATCCGCGGGGCGAGCACGGGCCGCTCCTTGGCCGGTGCCTCGAGTGCCGGTGCGGCGGGTTCACCTCGCGCGTGGAGGACGGCGCGCTCATCGCGCTCGCGCTCATCGCGGCGATCGCGGCCTGCACGCCCATCGCGCCGAAGCCGCCCGTCTCGGAAGATCCGACGGAGTACCCACCGTCGAGCTTCGGCCTCGAAGCGGGCAGCGGCACGCCGTGCGAGAGCGCCTGCGCGCGCCTGGCCGCGCTGCACTGTCCGGAGGCCAAGCCGACGAAGAGCGGAGTCGCGTGCGCCGAGCTCTGCGCGCGCACGGAGCAGCGCCTCGAGAACCTCCCGACCACGTGCGTCGCCGGCGCGACGTCCATCCCCGCAGTACGCGCGTGCGGCGTCCGATGTGTTGAGTAAGCGCGGCGTGCGGTGAAGAAGTCCGTCGCGACGCTGACGGTCACGGTCGATCACATCCTCGAACGCCTCGGCCCGCGCGCCGGCCTCGACCAGGTCGGGCTCGACCTCCTCCACGAGGCGAACAACCTCCTCACCATCCTGCGCGCCGCCGGTTCGGGGAGTCTGCCGCGCGGTGAGCTCATCGACGTGGTGGATCGCGTTGCGCGCCTCGACGTGACGGCGAAGGCGAACCTCGAAGCGCGCCGGCTCGAGCGCGTCGCCGAGCGCCTCCCCGACTCGATCCGTCCGACGCCCCAGACGCAGGCGCAGATCCAAGAGGCGATCGAGGGGCCGCGGAAGCCCACCCTCACGACGTGCCCGGCCTGCTTTGGCTGCACCCTCTGCCATGACGTGCGGATGGTGCGCCCGGCGATCGCGATGGAGTTCGAGCTCCGGAACACGCCTCGCCGCGACCGGACGACGATGACGCCACCGAAGAAGCCGAAGGGGGAGTGATGGCCTGGAAGTACACCGCAGACATCCCGGACGGCTTCGACCACGAGCTCTGTCGCATCGCGCGCGTCGAGCTCGCGTGCGACCCGATGGATCTTGCGCGCCCGCTCTTCAACGAGTCGGGCCTGAGCTTCAAGGCGCACAACCCGAAGGGGGACGCGTCGGGGATCTTCCAGGCGATGCCGTTCGTCCTCCGTGGCCTCGGCTTCAAGGGGGCCGGCGGCTACACCGAGCCGCCTGGCGCGTACGCGAAGGCGCTCGCCGCCGGCGATGAGATCGCGATGGCGGCCCTGAACCGCGCGCTCGCCGCGGCGTTCCGGACGCTCGATGCGACCGCGCAGCTCCCGTGGCTCGCGCGCTACTACACCCCCCACCGCGGGAAGCTCGTGAACGCGACGGCGGTGTATCTCGCGACGTTCGCGCCGGCCGACCTCGCGCACGCGACGGATCCGGAGTGGGTGATCTGCGGCTCGCGCCCGAGCGACCGCCGCAAGCACTGGTACCCCGTGAACATCGGTCTCGACCCGAAGCGCGGCGACCCGCCGACCCGGAAGGGGTGGATCGAGGTGCGCGACCTCACGCTCGCCATCGCACGGGCAGACCAGGGCCCGCGGTGGGACGAGCTCGCGGTCCGCATCACGATGGCCGACTCGCTCTTCTGGGGGCCTCGCACGAGCGCGCCGGACCCCGCGATGGACCCGCGGAACATCCTCGCCGGCGCCGCTGCGCCAAGCCTCATCCGCCCGCCGCCCGACGACGATCCGGACGACGCGGCCTAGACCTCTCTCGGCGCCCGGACTTGTGGCGCCACTTTTCACCCGGCCCGCCGGTCTCCCCCTGCTCGGGGAGGCCGGCGGGCTTTTTCCTTTGGAGAGACCGATGACCAAGCACGAGATCGAAATCCAGGTGGCCCGGCTCGAAGGCGAGCTCGCCGCGCTGAGGCGCGTGCTCGCGACCATGACCGAGGACGCGAAGCGCGAGGCGTCGACGCTCACGGTCGCGGAGCTCGCGCGCCGAATCGACGAGGTCCGGCGCGAGCCGCGGCCCTACCGCGTCATTCCGATGACGATCGAGCCCATCGTAATCCCGCCGTCGACGAGTCCGTGGCCGGCGCCGTGGCGTCTCGAGGTGACCTGCTGATGGCCGCCTGGATCCTGTCCCTGATGCTCTTCCTCCAGCCCGCCGCGCCGTGGCTGGACACTTACCCCTCGACCGCGCGCGCCATCGACCGCGCCGCGCACGCCTTCCCCGTCTATGAGGGGGAGGACGGCGTCTCGCGCACGGCCGCGGAGCTCGTGGCGATCGCCTGGTACGAGAGCCGGTTCAACCCGCGCGCCGTGGCGGAGGACGGCTCCGGAACGGTGTGCCTCGGGCAGATCGACGTGCGGGGGCTCGGCGTCGCCGCGGAGGCGCTCCTCGAGAGCGTGGACAACTGCGTCGAGGCGATGCTCGCGCGCGTGCGGGAGAGCCACCGTGTCTGCGCGCTACGCGGGCGAGGGCCGCTTGAGCGGCTCGGGCAATACACGGGCGGGGGAGGGGAGTGCGACCGCGGGCTGCGGGCCGCCCGGGCACGCGCGAAGACGGCCGAGTGGCTGGTGCGGCGCTACCCGGTGCGGTGGGTGGAGTGCGGGTGCGGCGCTCCCGCGCGCGGAGTGGTAGGCTCCCGCACATGGCCGAGCCGATTTCCATACCCTTCGAACTTCGCGGTGGAAGCCCCGTAATTCTTGAATGCACCTTGCCGGACGGGAGTAAGAGGTCGGTCCGTGTTGTTCCAGTGATCCTCGAGGCTTTCCTCGTTCCAGACGCGGTGCACCCGCAGAACCCGGCCACCCCCGTGATTCAAATTCGCGCCTCGCTCACTGTCGAGTAACACTAACCGACCGCCATGCCGCTTCTGCTAGACGCCGTTCCGACTCGCGCCCCTCAACCAGACGTCGTGTGCATCGCATCGAACGTGCAGACGGTCTCGAGCAGCGGAAGGCCGGCACTGTTCTTGGCGCGGTCCCCTTCGATCGACGTGACCGTCCGTGAAGTCGAGGCAGCGCACCTGTCCCCCGCCGGCTTCGAGCGTGCGATGAGAGCCATCCGAATTGTGCGCGCTTACACGCTCGCCGTCCCGCTCCATGAGGACGTCGTGCGCACGGAAGATGGCGGCGTCGTTCTTGAATTCGTGGTTGAAAAAACGGCCCGAGAGATCGCGTTCGTCGTTCCGAACAGCGGGGCCGTGCGTTATTTCATCGCGCGTGACGGGGAAGGATCTCGGCGTGCGGGTATCGCGAGCGATGACGTTGGCGTCGTGGGCTTGGCGTCATGGCTTGGTAACCGCGCGGAGGATTTTCCGACCCACGGCCTCGAGGTCGGCTGAAGCTCCGCCACTGCGCCCGCCCGCGATCGTTCACGACGCGGAGTGCTTGGCTCGCTACTGCCAAGCTCGCTACGTCAAAAACGGCAAGGCGAAGTATCAGGTCTTCATCGCCTCGCAGGCCCCTCTGGAACTCTCGGTCGACCGCGTGAGCTATTGCGATCCTGACGCCCGCGCGGCTCGGGAAGAGCGTACCTACGTGACGCTTGAGACCGGCCGCGTGCGTCGAGAAGTGGCGCGTGCGTCGGTACTTGCAAAGCCGTTGACCTGCCCGCCCGCGCCAGTCGCGGCTCCCGAACACGCCGAAATTCACCTCGAGTACTCCGGTTTGAAGGGGGACGAGACGAAGGCGACGATGACCGCCGCGCAGTGGGCGGAGCACGTCGCGCAATGCGACCACCTCGCTGCGCTCAGTCAGGTCCGCGCGTGTGATGTTCCAGTCGCTACGCGCCGCTGATGCTCTCCGAAGCCCCGCCCGGCCGCTTCCGCGCCGCCTGCGACAAGTGCAGTGCCGCCCACCGCTTCGAAGCGCCCACCTTTGACGGGGCCCGCGCGGGCCTGAAGCTCCTCGGCTGGATGGAGTGTGCCGTGAAGGGGAAGGCGACCTCGCGGTGGATCTGGTGGTGCCCCGAGTGCAAGCCGCAGCCGCCGACGAGCTTCGGGCGGTCGACGATCTAGGTGACGGCGCGCGAGCGGCGAGACTTCGCCGTGTCGCGCGCGATCGCCTCGTGAACGCGCTTGTTTGAGGGGGCGCCCGGTTGGCTGCTCCGCTTCTTCACGGTCGGGCCGCGCGGATCGATACGCACCGTGCGCATCGTCGTCGCGGGGAGGACCGCCATCTTGAGGACCTGGCGGACGCGCTCCTGCGAGAGGTCTAGGAGCTCGCCGGCGGCGCGGAGGCTCATGCCCGCGGCGGTGAGAGCGCGCGCGGCGGCCGCGGTCTTCGCGCTGAGCGCTCGCTGGACGGCTTCGGCGGCCTCGCGGGCCTCGCGCGCTTCTTCGATCAGCTTCGACGCCTTCGCGGGCAGCTTGAACGAGTCGACGAGCTCGGCGTCCTGCGCAACGGTGTCGGGGTCCTCGAAGAGATCGGCGCACGCGGCGAGCGCCTCCCGGATGTTCGCGCGTGCCGTCGAGATCGTCTTTCCCCACGTGAGGCAGCCCTGAACCTCCGGAATGGTCGCCAGCCAGCCGCCCTCGTCCGGCTCGAACACGACCGTGAATCGCTGCTTCTTCATGACGTCAACCATCCCTTTCCGAGGCACGCTTCCATCTGCGCTTCGATGGCGCGCAGGGTGCCCGTCTTGATGTCGCCAGGGTGCATCGGCACCGTCGTCGCGCACTTGCCGCACGCCGATCGGTAGCGCGCATGGCTACCGCTCTGCCGCACGAAGACGGCGCCGTTCTGCTTCAGGAGCCGGACGACTTCGTTCGCGCGCATTCAGTAGGGTAGCGCGAGCCTAACAATCGTCAAATGACATTGACAGTATTCGCGAGGGCCCCACCCATGATCCGCGTCGGCTTCTCCACCTCCCGCTCGCTCGTCTCGCGCATCATCCGCGCCTTCACGCGCTCGCCGGTCTCGCACGCGTTCCTGGTCGTCGACGACAGCTTCTTCGGCCTCCCCCTCGTCATGGAGGCAGACCGGAACGGCTTCGTCCTCGTGCCGTTCAAGGGCTACGCGGACGCGCACCAGGTCGTGGCCCTCTTCGAGCCGCTCTACCCGCTCGAGACGGGCGTGAAGCTCGCCGCGGAGTGGCTCGGCACCCGGTACGACTACGTCGGCGTCCTCGGGATGTTCTTCGTCGTCGTGGGGCGGTGGTTCGGGCGGAAGGTCCGGAACCCGCTGGTGAGCTCCCGCGCGGTCTTCTGCTCGGAGGTGCTCGCGCGCGTCCTCATGGCGTCCGGCTACCCAGGCAGCGACGCGCTCGACCCGGACAACACGAGCCCGGCGGAGTTGCTCGCGTTTCTGAGGGCGGCGAACCCGTAGAACAAGCCGCCGCTTGCCTTAAGGCGATGATGTGGGCAGAAGGCGGCAACTTCGCCATCGGGCCCGCCGATGGGGGGCGCGTCACGCACTCTCGCGTGGCGGAGTCTGAGGGGACACACGATGAAGAAGATTCTTGCGGGCGCCGCGCTGGCGCTCTCCGTGATCGCGCCGGGTCTTGCGAACGCGACGAACACTCCTCCGCCCGAGGAGAGCAACGCACTCTGCGGCATTGGCAAAATCTGCCAGCCCGTTCCTCCGAAGCCGACGTGCAGGCAGGCCTTCTGCGGGGAGATGCCCCGCTGGGTCACCCAGACCCGCAAGATGCAGACGACGCGCGGTACGGGCCGCGTCTACGGAGAAATCACCGAGGACCTCTTCGTGGGCGGCGTGCGGAAGGCGCGCTGGACGATGCACTCGACGCTGTCCGGGCGCATGGCGGCGATCTCCGTCTCGTCGGGTGAGTACGAGGCGACGTGCATGTTCGACGCGAGCAAGGGCTACCTCGCGCCCGCGCTCGTCGAGACGGTCATCACCCGCTCGGGCGTGCGGATGCAGTACGAGAGGGAGCTGAACGCGTCGGGTAACTCGCAGCTTCATTTCACGCCGGGCTGCGCGATGCTAGCGACGTCGGCGCTCGTTCAGGCGGGCGTCTCGGCGGACGACATTCACTTCCTGCAGGAGAAGGTCTCCCACGCGTACCCCGCGCCGCCGGTTTCGCGGAACGCGTCGCTCCTCGCAGGCGACCCGAACTCGACCTGGGGCGCCATCATCGACGGGGCGTACGGCGGCCTTCTCCTCGGCTTCAGCGCGATGGCCGGCGCGGCGGCGTCGGAGGAAATCTTCTGGACGGCGGTGACGCTCGGCGCGGTCACCATCGGCATCAACTCGTATTACAAGGCCGAACTCGCGAGCCACAACCAGCTCGACAAGCGGCCCGAGCTGCCGCCGGGTGGCACCGAGCCGGCGTCACCGGGATCGCCGATCAACTCGAACGGCTGGGACGACGAGCGGGACCTCGACGGCGGAGCGTCGTCGAGCGAGCCGCAGGTTCCGGCACAGCCGACGCCGCTCGTGCCCCAGCCGCCCACGACGCCGACGGAGGATCCGGCGGGTCGCACGGGCCCGGGCACCTGCACGACCGACACGGGAGACGGCGGCAACCACCTGTGGTCAGGGCCGCGCGGCGAACCTCAGAATCTGTACTGCGAGTCCGGCCCGATCGGCTAGTCCATGGCGACCATGCTCGACAAGCGCCCGTACCGGTCCCTCCGCAGCGTTCTCGGTGCCGTCGTGGGCTTCGCCGGCTACCAGGTCGCCATCCGCACGCAGCCCGCCGAGGGGGCGCTCGTCTCGGTCCTCGCGGCGCTGGTCGTGTTCTTCGCGATCGAATGGGCCGGCTACCGGAAGGAGCCCGCGAAGGGCGGCAAGCCCGCAATCGATGCCGCGGCCGAAGCCGCGGTGTTCCGGGCGGTGCTGATTGGCGTGATCGTGCTCGTGCTCTCGACCTCCGCGTCGCTCACGAAGGCGTGGGTCGCGTCGCACTGACCTGACGACGGGGGGGGGGCCACGTCCTGGTGACGCGGTCCCACTCTGAGCAACCTCCCGCGCGGCGGGGCCGATGGGTCCGCATGCCCGATGCGCCGCCCGTCCGCCTCGCCCGCGTGAGCCCCTCGATCTTCGTCTGGGAGGTCGACTGCCCCGCGTGCGGGGAGCTCGTCTTCGAGTCGGTGCTCTACACGGAGGCGGACTGCGAACGGTGCGGGGGGAGGGTAAGGGTGGACTTGCTGAGGATGAAGCGCGCGACTTAGGGCTTCGCCGCGGTCATCCCGGCCATCGGCTGTAAGAGCTTCCGTCCGCGATTCGCAGCCAAGTCGAACATGCCGACGACCTGCACGGCGTGGCCCACGCCGCCACCGCTATTGTGATAGGTATATTGCCCCGTCACGGTTCCGCAAATCCGCGCATAGCTGTCTTCGAGGATGTCGCCGGACGACCCCACTCCAGCGAACCGGAACAGGTTTCCCGCGTCGCTGCGAATGAGTCCGACCGCGATCGGAGCGCCCGCCGAACGGTCGACCGCGATCTGGATGATCTGCCCGGGGATGCAGAGGCGCTTCGTCCGTTCGCTCTCCACGTCCTTCATGACGCGCGCGTAAGACGTCTCATCTATCCCGGGCGCGACGTCCTTCCAGAGAGCGTGCGTGCTGGCCCAAACCGCAAGGATTTTCGCTCCGTCGCTCGTCTCGTCGACGGCGTCGCTCATCATGGGACGGGTAACCGCGATGGCTTCCGCGTAGGTGGTCACTGCGCCCATCTGCGCGACGAAATCGGCGATCGTGGGCTCCGGTGCCGCCTTTGCGGCCGGCGCTGCCACGCGGGTAGGTCCCGCGTCCTCCGCCACGATCGCGATCGGCTTGTGACAACCGACGAGGGAAAGAACGGCGAGCACGAGTCCACTCAATCGCATCTGGACGAGACCTCCTACGGACATTATTTAGAGTCGTGAAACGGTGGCGAGAACGCGGATTAAGTCCGCCGTCAGGGAGGGCATGAGCGCGTCGCCGCCTGGATCGGCAGTTTCAAGAGGTCGACCGCGAGATACCCCGTCGGATAGAAGTCGAGCCCGGAGAGGTGGCCGCTCACGGTCGCCGCCGTGCCGGTACTCTCGACCTTGATCGGCTGCAGGAGAGGCTCGATCGGAGCGGAAACCACGTACTTCTCGCAGGCGCGCGCGTTCCGGATGAACGCTTGCGAGCACGTGTACGGGTTCAGGCAGGACACGACGACGCGACGTCCGAGCGCGTCGGTCGCCGGCGTGGAGCTGAACTCGATCTCGAGCACAACGTTGTTCCCGACCTGGTACGAGTAGGCCGCTGCATACGGGTAGAGCGCCGCGGGATCGCCTTCGGTCCACGGCACTCCGGCGTCCGCGTCGACGGAAAGGTGGTTCCCCGCCGGCTGCGTCGCGAGCGCATCGGGCATCACGGCGGCATCGGTCGGATCGACAGGCACTCCGCCGTCGCGGTCATTGCTGCCGGCCTCCGGCTCCACGCCTCCTGCGTCGCCCGCAGCCGCTGCATCCTGCGCCGCTCCCATCGGGATCTCCGCCCCCGTCCCCTCCGCCCCACCCGAGCACCCCACGAGACACACGACCGCCACCACCGAAACGAATCGGACCGCCATTATGAAATCGTGACCTCGAATGCGTCGCCCGGAAATGGGCAGCGCGCAGGTGATTGCAGATTGCAGCTACTTCCACCCACGGACGTAGCCACCGACAACGCGATGTGTGCCGAACCGGAACCCGAGCTCGCGGAGGACGTGCGCCGCGTCCGCGCTCTTCGACCGGAACACGTGGCACCCGTCCGCGGTGGTGCCGAGGCGCGCGACTTCATTGCCGAGAATCGCCACGACGTCGTGGAGCGCGCTTGTGCAGTCGTCGAAGGCCACCTGCAGAGCGTAGTCGGGGGCTCCGAGGTGGCATGCGGTCTCAGCCGCACGCCTGGGACAGGGTGTCGCGGGCGCGCTGCTCCTCTGCGCGGACCTCCTTCTCGAGGACGTCCGCCTCGAGGCCCATCCACGCGGCGACGATCTCGATCTCCGCGCGCGTCGCCGGACGGTCATCCCAGCGGAGGACGATGCCCCACGCGTCGGCGTCCGCGGCCCTGTACATGGCCGGCTCGAAGCCCATGCACCCGCACGCGTCGGCGCCGCAGCACCCCTCGTGGACGCGGCAGCCCGCGTGGTGGTCCTCGGCGTGGGAGCACGCGGCGCAGGGGGAGAGGGCGGGGGCGGGGCTCATCGGTCGCACCGCGTGCACTCCCAGATGTCACCGGACTCCCCCTCGGGAGCCTTCTCGGCCACGGAGCAGAACCGGCCGCACGCCGAGCATCGTGGGCTGTTCTCGGTCGGCGCCTTGGCGCCCCCCAGCGCAGCGCGTCCGGCGTCCGTGATCGTGTAGCGCGCGTGCTCGCCGGGCTCGCCGATCGATGCGCGATGCACGCTCACGAGCGGAGGGGCCTGCGAGGCAAGCCACTCGTAGGCGGCGACGCGCGCGGCCATCTCGCCGTCCATGCCGCGGACGCGAGCGTGGTAGGGGGCGGCGACGAGGAGCGCCAGTTGTGCGCGGTAGCGGAGGGCGCTCATCGGGCCGCCCTCGCCGCCAACATCCGCTCGTACTCAGGCTCCCACTTCCACGGCTTGTCGAGGAGGTAGACCAGATCCGCGCCCGTCGGGGCGAGGTCCTGCGCGAGCAGCCACTCGTAGAGCCGCGCGAGCTCGTGATGCTTCTCCCACCAGAATCGATCGTCGTCGGACGCGCCGCTCACGACCGCGCCGCCCAGATCGCGTCGAACTTCGCCTGAAGCTCCACGGCGCACTCCTCGCAATGCGCGACCGTCTGCCCCTCGTCGTCGATGTCGACGCGCATCGAGTCGTTCGGGACGTCAACGCCGCAATCGCGGCACGTGAGCGGGGAGGCGCAGTACTCGTCGAAGCTCATCATGGTCGTGGTCCTTTCGAGGGTTCAGCGGTCGAGATCGCAGAGGCCGAGGCAGCGGAGGCAGGTCGGCTCGCCGTAGAGCTCCACGCTCTCCGCATCGGCGTCGTCCCCGCAGTCGACGCAGTCGAGGAGCACGCCGCTCGCGCGGTCCGCCTGGAGCTGGCGGAGGCGCTTCAGGAACGCGTTCGGGTCCGTCTGCGTCGTCGTCATGGGATTCACCTTACGACACTGTTCAAACAGTGCAACCCGGTACGGTCGATCGCTCGAAAATGACTCCCACCTCCTAGGGTCTTCGGCGCGCGAGATATTCGAGGACGGCGTCTTCGAGCAGTTGCGAGAGGGGGCGGCCTTGCTTCCTCGCCTCGGCTTCGAGCGCCTCACGCGTCGTGTCTGCCACCGTCCCCGTGAGCGGCTTCCGTCCGCGCTTCGCCGCGGGCGTCGAGTACCAGGGCGAGTCCGGCGGGTTCCCCGGCGTCTTTCGCGCGCGCTTCTTCTTCGGTGTGGCGGCCATCGCGCGGGGTCGTCGCACCTTCGCGCGGGACGGGCAAGGAACGGAGGGGCCGGCGGGCATCAGAGCATCTCTGCCTTGTGGCGGCGCCGCATCCACGACTCGGCCCCGCGGGCATTCGCTTCTGCCTCGATGCACGCGTCGCGGACCTTCTTCCACAGTTCGACGTCGTTGCCGGCCTGCACCATCTCGACCGCGTGCGCATCGAGGCGAGCGGCCTGGCGCGGCGTGAGTCGAAGCTTGGCGATGCGTTTGAGCTGGCCCGGCCTCACGGCGGCCCCTCGGACATCGCGACGTCAAGCCGTCGAAGGCATTCCTCGATGAGCGCGCCGATGGTGAGCTCGCCGGCGGCGAGCTGCAGCCCCTCTTCGAGCTGTTCGCCGGTGGGCAGGCCGCACGGGTAGGGCGTGCAGTTCCAGAGCCAGTCGGAGGCGACGTGGTCGCCATGCCGTTCGGTGATCCACTGAACCACGGTCTTCACCTCGTCGATCACGGCGCGCCTCCAGCCCCCCAGAAGCACCTCGGGCACTGGTACTCCGCAGCGTAGATGGTCCCGCACGCCGGGCATTTCACCTCGTCGTCGAAGATGATTTCGTGCCGCACGACGACCGCGGGCAGCACGCGCGCGCAGCGGCCGCCACCGTGGTTCGCCAGCTCTCCCCGCAGCCGCTCCACCTGGGCACGTGCGTCGTCGCGCTCGAAGATGAGCCGCGCGATGAGGATGTTGAGGTTCCCCGTTCCGAGCTCGCGGCCTTGTTCGTCACGCCACGAGTCGTCGACACCGGCATCGCGGATCTGCTTGCACGCAGTGCGGTAGTAGTTCTTCCACCACGCAACCTTGCGGGCCTCGTACGCGCGCATCCCCTGCGCCACGCACATCATGTTCTCCTTTACCGTCTCGAAGCGCGCGTCGATGCCCTCGAGCTTCTGCGCGCGGCGGTGCATCGCGCGTGCTGTCTCGCGCGCCTCGTCGCGTTCGCGCATCATCTCCGCGACATGGCGCGCGAGATCGTGCGTGGCGGCGAGTGCTCCATCCCAGCCGCCCTTCGCGGCTTCGCGCTCAGCTGTCAGCGCCTCGACCTTGGCGCGGAGCGCCGGCACGCTATGGGCCTCGCAGCGGTCGCGGTGCCACGCTAGCTCGCCGGGCCCCTCCACACCGCACTCGCTGCAGTGGAACGCCCACTCCCCGCGCCCGGTGCCGATCTCGCTGCTCATCGGGACCGCCTAGAGCCGCTGCTCCCGCCCCGAAGCTCGGCGAGCGCGCGCTTCATCCGGGCGCGGTCCTCGCGCGCCTGGCGATCGAGGTCGCGCACGGTGAGGGCGCGCCAGAGGCGGAGGAGCGCGCGGATCACGGCTTCACCTTCCCGAGCGGCGCACGCAGAGCGAGCAGCGCGCGCGCCACGGACCACGAAGTCATCCGGCGTAACGACACGGTCCGTGCACGCGTCGCGGATGCGGCCCTCGACCCACGACGAGCTCGGGATGTCCTCGCGCCCGGCGAGGAGTTTCTCGAGATCGGCGACGCGGGCGAAGGCGGCGTCGCGCTCTGCAACCAACGCCCGGACTTGTGCGCGGAGCGTGAGCAAGACGGCGTCGTGCCCCTCGGCTTGATGCACTGCGATGGTGCCGCGCACCTCGTCGCCGCAGTCGTAGCACCACGTCATGGCGCCTCCTCCCATCCGGTCCAGGCCTTCACCTGCGCGGGCG
>Ga0190273_10000695_pt1 | contig 12247 bp, 20 predicted proteins | sample Popmic504IS_FD_134513 | JGI IMG/M metagenome (GOLD analysis project Ga0190273, IMG submission 134513) | Populus adjacent soil microbial communities from riparian zone of Shoshone River, Wyoming, USA - 504 IS | ecosystem: Environmental > Terrestrial > Soil > Riparian zone > Trees stand | place...
GACAGCGTGTTGGGCCAGAGGGGCTTGGAGAAGATCGCCTTCTCGTGGCTGAACGCCTCGATGGATCGCACGCCGTGATAGCTGCCCATGCCGCTCGCCCCGACCCCGCCGAAGGGGATGGAGGGCACCGAGAGGTGCGCCACGGGGACGTTGAAGCCGATCGCACCGGAGCTCGTCGCATTGGTCCAGCTCGCCCGGGTGGCCGCCTCATTGCTGAAGACGTACAGCGCGAGTGGCTTGTCGCCTCTGTTCACGTAGTCGATCGCCTCGCGCAGATCTCCCACCTCGATGATGGGCAGGATCGGTCCGAAGATCTCCTGCTGCATGATGGGCGCGTCGGGGTGCACCCCGGTGAGGACGGTCGGTGCGATGTAGAGAGCGGCCCGGGTGTGATTGCCGCCGACCGCCGCGCGCCCGTCCGGCAGGTAGGAGACCAGACGGTCGAAGTTCTGCTCGTTGACGATGCGGCCGTAGTCGGGGTTGCCGCGGGGAGCATCGCCGTACAGGACCCGCACCGCCTCGTACAGATGCGGCGTCAGCTTGCGGGCGACGGATGGGGTCGCGATGACGTAGTCGGGCGCCACACAGGTCTGACCCGCGTTCATGAACTTGCCCCAGACGATCCGCTCGGCGGTCGTCTTCAGGTCGACGCTCTCGTCGACGAAGGCGGGGGACTTGCCTCCCAGCTCGAGCACGACGGGAGTGAGGTGCAGCGCGGCTGCCTGCATCACTATCTGGCCGACGCGGGCGTTGCCGGTGTAGAAGATCTTGTCGAAGCGCTGCGCGAGGATCTCTGTCGTCTCGGCCACGCCACCCTCGACGACGGCGATGGCACGACTGTCCACGTACCGGGGGAGCAGCTCGGCGAGCAGCGCTGAGGTGGCGGGCGCGAGCTCCGACGGCTTGAGCAGCACCGTGTTGCCTGCACCGAGCGCGCCGATGACGGGGGAGACCGCGAGCATCAGCGGGTAGTTCCACGGGGCGATCACCAGCGCGACGCCGAGCGGCTCCAGCACGGTCTTCGCCGTCGACGGCATCGTGACGAGTGGGGTTCTGGTGCGGCGGGGTCGAAGCCAGCGGCGCAGATGGCGGACCGCGTCGTTCAGCTCGCCGATGAGGAAGCCGGTCTCGGTGATGTACGCCTCGGTGGCGCTCTTGCCGAGGTCTGCGTGCAGGGCAGCGGCGAACCGCTCCTCCTCGTCGCGGAGCATGGTCCTGAGCGCGCGCAGCTGCGCCACGCGCCACTCGAGGGGTCGGGTCAGACCGCTGTCGAACGCTGCTCGGAGCCCATCGACGATCTCTTCCGCATCCACGATCTCTGGCGCCTCCACGGGTCGACCCTACCCAACAGCGCGACCGTCACCGCGCCGCCGAACGGGGCGCCGCGCGGTACGTGCGCCCTCGCGCGCATGTCGCGCGGTAGGTGTGGCTTCGCGCTGTGCGTATACCTACCGCGCGAAGCCATTCGTACCGCGCGAGCTGCAACGAAGGGTGGGGCAGCGCGCTCCGTCCACAGGCGAGAAGGGAGTCGAGTTCTCCACCGATCTGCATCTGGACCCCCCTTGAACAGACGCAACGGGGATTCTGTCTGAATGGAGCACAGCGACTCGGCTCGAAGGTTCCGAGACCTGATGGATGCGGGCGAGGTCCGCCCTGACCGTCGCAGGAGGTCTGACGGGGACCTGACGCGATTGCGCAGAGGCGTCTACACAGAACGGGAGACCTGGCGGGAGGCGAGCGCAGATCGCCGATATTCCATTCGGATAGAGGCGGCGTCTCTCGCTCTCGGGGGAAAGCCGATCTTCTCGCACGAGTCGGCGCTCCGACTTCTCGGACTGCCCTCCCTCGCTCCGTGGCCCGACGAGATCCATCTGATCTGCGAGCGCCGATCGGGCGGGCGCTCGCAGCTCGACGTCCGCCGTCACTGCGTGGGCCTCGAATGCGCCCCGACCACCTCAGCAGGCGGCTTCGTGTGCACGACGCCCGCGCGTACTGCGGTCGACATAGCTCTCACCCGGTCATTCGCAGCCGCGGTCGTAGTGGCGGACGCCGTGCTCGCCCGTGATCCGTCCGCCCGGGAGGAGATCCTCGACATCATCGCTGCGCTCGGACCCCGATATCGCGGACTAGGCCGGGTATCGCGTGTGCTCCAGTTCGCCGACGGGGATTCCGAGTCGCCGGGGGAGTCGCTCTCTCGAGTCGAGATGAATCGGCTGGGCTTCGAAAGGCCGCAGCTGCAGGTGCCCATCCGCGACGAACGCGGACTGATCGGACGGCTGGACTTCTTCTGGCCTACACCCGGCGTGGGAGGCGAGTTCGATGGTCGCGGCAAATACCTCGAGGAGCGCTATACCAACGGGAGATCGGCGGCCGAGATCGTGATCGCGGAGAAGGACCGGGAGAACCGCCTCCGTCGTCAGCTCGACGGCTTCGCGCGATGGGACTCGAACGACCTGCGCGATCCGACCCGATTCGCGGCGATCTTGTCCAACGCAGGCGTACCCCGGGCTTCGCGCGGTACGTAGGGCTTCGCGCGGTACGCATACACACCGCGCGAAGCCACCCCTACAGCGCGACGGGCGCGCCAAGCCACCCGTACCGCGCGAGGAGGCGCGCCGGTGCGACACGCCCGGGTTGCATGGACCATGTGGGTGTGGCAAACTCTTCTGGTTCGACATTTCGGTGGGCCTCGTTGCGAGGTTTCGCTGGATCACTGCCAGGCAGTGCATAGTTCCCCTTCAACTCGACGCTCTCGAAGCGCCGATCCCGCGGGGTGAGGGCTAGGCCGCAGGCAGCAGGACGGCCAGCCGCAGGCGCAAGCCCATCCGGCCTGTGCCACAGCCACAACCTCCCGAGCGGATGAAGATCCGCCGTGCCGCCATGCGGTGTGGGCGGAGATGCGCTGCGGCTCATTGACAGAAGAACAGTGCGCGAACCGCGGAGCAGCAACGCTCCGCAACACACATGCCCGCGCGGAAGCCGGGCTACGAACAGCAATGGAGAGTGAGCGACAGATGGCCGGACAGAAGATCCGCATCCGACTCAAGTCGTACGACCACGAGGTCATCGACAGCTCGGCACGCAAGATCGTCGACACGGTGACCCGCGCGGGCGCCAGCGTCGTCGGCCCGGTGCCGCTGCCCACCGAGAAGAACGTGGTGTGTGTCATCCGTTCGCCCCACAAGTACAAGGACAGCCGCGAGCACTTCGAGATGCGCACCCACAAGCGCCTCATCGACATCATCGACCCGACGCCCAAGGCCGTCGACTCCCTGATGCGCCTCGACCTGCCGGCCGACGTCAACATCGAGATCAAGCTCTGACCCAACGCCCGCTCGCAGGAGCAGCGTTCGTCAGACACATCTCGTAAGACACAAGAAGACAGAGGAAAGTCATGTCCACCGCTACCAAGACGTTCACGGGATTGCTGGGCACCAAGCTCGGCATGACCCAGGTCTGGGACGCCACCGGCAAGCTCGTGCCCGTCACGGTCATCCAGATCACGCCCAACGTCGTCACTCAGATCCGCACCCCTGAGGTCGACGGCTACGGCGCCATCCAGATCGCCTACGGCCAGATCGACCCCCGCAAGGTGAGCAAGCCCTCCGCCGGTCACTTCGCGAAGGCCGGCGTCACGCCGCGCCGCCACCTCGCCGAGGTCCGCACCGCCAACTTCGCCGACTTCGCCCTCGGCCAGGAGATCGCGGTCGACTCGTTCGTCCCCGGCTCCAAGGTCGACGTCGTCGGCACCAGCAAGGGCAAGGGCTTCGCCGGCGTCATGAAGCGCCACAACTTCAAGGGCGTCTCGTCCTCGCACGGTTCGCACCGCAACCACCGCAAGCCCGGCTCGATCGGCGCCTCCTCGACCCCCAGCCGTGTCTTCAAGGGCATGCGCATGGCGGGTCGCATGGGTGGCGACACCGTGACCGTGCAGAACCTCGGCGTCCAGGCCGTCGACCTCGAGAAGGGCCTCCTGCTCGTCGCCGGCGCCGTTCCCGGTGCCGCCGGCCGCATCGTGTTCGTCCGCAACGCAGTGAAGGGAGCGTAACGCCATGGCATCGCTCGACATCCAGGGCACCGCAGGCTCGGCCGGATCGGTCGACCTCCCCGCCGCGATCTTCGATGTGCAGACCAACGTGCCGCTGCTGCACCAGGTCGTCGTCGCCCAGCTCGCCGCAGCGCGACAGGGCACGCACAAGACCAAGAACCGCGGCGAGGTATCCGGTTCCGGAACCAAGCCGTTCAAGCAGAAGGGAACCGGCCGCGCCCGCCAGGGCTCGATCCGCATGCCGCAGCACCGCGGTGGTGGAATCGTCCACGGACCGACCCCCCGCGACTACTCGCAGCGCACCCCCAAGAAGATGATCGCCGCAGCCCTGCTCGGCGCCATCTCCGACCGCAGCCGCGGTGGACGCCTGCACGTGATCGACGACCTGTCGGTCGCCGACGCTCCTTCGACCAAGAAGGCCGCCGAGCTCATCGCGGCAGTCGCTCCGGGCAAGAGCAAGCTCATCGTGCTCGACCGCGACGACGTCAACGGCTGGAAGAGCGTCCGCAACCTCCGCAACCTCCACGTGCTCACGTGGGACCAGCTGAACGCGTACGACGTGCTCCGCGCGGACGACATCGTCTTCACCAAGTCGGCCTTCGACGGCTTCGTGTCGTGGAAGAACGGCCCCACCTACAGCGAAGACGCCACCAGCGCGGATTCGACCAACACGGAGGTGACCGCGTGAGCGGCTACAACAAGGACCCCCGCGACGTCATCATCTCGCCCGTCGTCTCCGAGAAGAGCTACGGCCTGATCGACGAGGGCAAGTACACGTTCGTCGTCGACCCGCGATCCAACAAGACCGAGATCAAGCTCGCCATCGAGAAGATCTTCCAGGTCGAGGTCGCGTCGGTGAACACCATCAACCGCCAGGGCAAGACGCGCCGGACCAAGTTCGGCCTCGGCAAGCGCAAGGACACCAAGCGCGCCATCGTCACGCTCAAGTCCGGCACGATCGACATCTTCACGGCTGTCGGCTAGGTCAGGGGAGAGAGAACACATGGCTATTCGCAAGTACAAGCCGACGACCCCTGGTCGTCGTGGATCGTCGGTCGCAGATTTCGCTGAGATCACGCGCACCACGCCCGAGAAGTCGCTGCTGCGCCCGCTCTCCAAGAGCGGTGGCCGCAACAACCAGGGGCGCATCACGACCCGTCACATCGGTGGTGGCCACAAGCGCCAGTACCGCGTCATCGACTTCCGTCGCAATGACAAGGACGGCGTCAACGCCAAGGTCGCGGAGATCGAGTACGACCCCAACCGCACCGCGCGCATCGCGCTGCTCCACTTCGTGGACGGCACCAAGCGCTACATCCTGGCCCCCAACAAGCTGAGCCAGGGCGACATCATCGAATCGGGTCCCGGCGCGGACATCAAGCCCGGCAACAACCTGCCCCTGCGCAACATCCCCGTCGGCACCGTGATCCACGCGATCGAGCTCCGGCCCGGTGGCGGCGCGAAGATGGCCCGTTCCGCCGGTGCGAGCGTTCGCCTCGTCGCCAAGGACGGCCCCTACGCGCAGCTCCGCCTGCCGAGCGGCGAGATCCGCAACGTCGACGCCCGCTGCCGCGCATCGATCGGCGAGGTCGGCAATGCCGAGCAGTCGAACATCAACTGGGGCAAGGCCGGCCGCAACCGCTGGAAGGGCATCCGCCCGACCGTGCGTGGTGTCGCCATGAACCCCGTCGACCACCCCCACGGTGGTGGCGAGGGCAAGACCTCCGGTGGACGCCACCCGGTCAGCCCGTGGGGTCAGGCCGAGGGCCGCACCCGTCACCCCAACAAAGAGAGCGACAAGCTCATCGTTCGTCGTCGCAACGTCGGCAAGAAGCGCTAGTAGGAGTAGGACATGCCGCGCAGTCTCAAGAAGGGCCCCTTCGTCGACGACCACCTGTTCCGCAAGGTTCAGGTACAGAACGACGCAGGCAGCAAGACAGTGATCAAGACCTGGTCGCGTCGCTCCATGATCATCCCGGCGATGCTCGGGCACACGATCGCGGTGCACGACGGCCGCAAGCACATCCCCGTCTTCGTGACGGAGACCATGGTCGGGCACAAGCTCGGCGAGTTCGCACCGACCCGTACCTTCCGTGGGCACGAGAAGGACGACAAGAAGGGCCGTCGCCGCTAGGCGGCGACGAGGAGGAGAAGAAATGGTGGAGTCGATCGCCCGCGTGCGACACATCCGCGTCACCCCTCAGAAGGCCCGTCGCGTCGTGGATCTCATCCGCGGCAAGCAGGCCACCGAGGCCCTCGCCATCCTGAAGTTCACGCCTCAGAGCGCAAGCGAGCCCGTGTACAAGCTGGTGGCCTCGGCCATGGCGAACGCACGGGTCAAGGCGGACATCGAGAACAGCTTCCTCGACGAGCAGGATCTCGTCGTCGCTCGCGCGTTCGTCGATGAGGGAACCACCCTGAAGCGGTTCCAGCCGCGCGCCCAGGGACGTGCCTTCCAGATCAAGAAGCGCACCAGCCACATCACCATCGTGCTGGCGACCCCCGATGTCGTTGCGGCGTCTACGACCCGCAAGAAGGCGAGCAAGTAATGGGACACAAGGTAAATCCGTACGGATTCCGTCTCGGGATCACCACCGACCACGTGTCGCGCTGGTTCTCGGACAGCACCAAGGTCGGTCAGCGCTACAGCGACTATGTCGCCGAAGACGTCAAGATCCGCGCGCTGCTCCAGACCTCCCTCGACCGCGCCGGCATCGCGCGCATCGAGATCGAGCGCACCCGTGACCGCGTCCGCGTGGACATCCACACGGCACGCCCCGGAATCGTCATCGGCCGCCGCGGCGCCGAGGCCGAGCGCATCCGCACCGACCTCGAGAAGCTGACCGGCAAGCAGATCCAGCTGAACATCCTCGAGGTGAAGAACCCCGAGCAGGAGGCTCAGCTGGTCGCTCAGGGCATCGCCGAGCAGCTCTCCGCCCGCGTGGCCTTCCGCCGCGCGATGCGCAAGGGGCTCCAGGGCGCTCAGCGCGCCGGCGCCAAGGGCGTCCGCGTGCAGGTCTCCGGCCGCCTCGGCGGCGCGGAGATGAGCCGCTCGGAGTTCTACCGCGAGGGCCGTGTTCCGCTGCACACCCTGCGCGCCAACATCGACTACGGCTTCTACGAGGCCAAGACGACGTTCGGCCGCATCGGCGTGAAGGTCTGGATCTACAAGGGCGACATCACCAACAAGGAACTCGCTCGCGAGCAGGCAAGCCAGAAGTCGACGCGCCCCGAGCGCCGCGACAGCGGCCCCCGCCGTGACCGCCGCGACGCACCCGTCGCAGAAGGAGCAGGCGTCTGATGCTGATCCCCCGCAAGGTCAAGCACCGCAAGCAGCACCACCCCACCCGCAGCGGACACGCGACGGGTGGCACCGAGGTGAGCTTCGGCGAGTACGGCATCCAGGCCCTGACCCCCGCCTACGTGACCAACCGTCAGATCGAGTCCGCCCGTATCGCCATGACGCGTCACATCAAGCGCGGCGGCAAGGTGTGGATCAACATCTACCCCGACCGTCCGCTCACCAAGAAGCCCGCTGAGACCCGCATGGGTTCCGGCAAGGGCTCGCCCGAGTGGTGGATCGCCAACGTCAAGCCGGGCCGCGTCCTCTTCGAGGTCGCCGGCGTGAGTGAGGAACTCGCTCGCGAGGCACTCACCCGTGCAATCCACAAGCTGCCCCTGAAGGCACGCATCATCAAGCGCGAAGGAGGCGAGGGCTGATGGCCATCGGATCCAAGGAACTCATCTCGAGCGAGCTCGACACCTTCGAGAACGAGCGTCTCATCGACGAGCTGAAGAAGGCCAAGGAGGAGCTGTTCAACCTCCGCTTCCAGTCGGCCACCGGCCAGCTCGAGAGCCACGGACGACTCAAGTCCGTCAAGCGCGACATCGCGCGCATCTACACCGTGATCCGTGAGCGCGAGCTCGGCATCCGTGCCGTGCCCGCCCCCGTGGTCGCCGAGAAGGCCGCTAAGGCTGACAAGAAGGCCCCGAAGGCGAAGGCTCCGAAGGCTGATGCAGCCGACGCGACCGAGGTCGAGGCGCCCTCAGCCGAGGCGGCACCTGCCGCTGACGCAAGCACCGAGGAGAAGAAGTAATGGCCAAGGTCACCGCCAAGGCAGAAGAGACGACCCCCGCGGTCGCAGCTGCCGAGACCGCCGAAGAGCGCGGCTACCGCAAGTCGCGTCGCGGCTACGTGCTCAGCGACAAGATGGACAAGACCGTCGTCGTCGAGGTCGAGGACCGCGTCAAGCACCCCCTCTACGGCAAGGTGCTCCGCCGCACGTCGAAGGTCAAGGTCCACGACGAGCTGAACGCCGCCGGCACCGGCGACCTCGTGCTCATCAGCGAGACCCGGCCGCTGTCCGCGACCAAGCGCTGGCGCCTCGTCGAAATCATCGAGAAGGCCAAGTAGGCCTCGCGCCTACTGGTAGGAGAGAACCATGCTTCAGCAGGAATCCCGGCTCAAGGTCGCCGACAACACAGGCGCCAAGGAGCTGCTCACCATCCGCGTGCTCGGTGGATCCGGGCGCCGCTACGCCGGCCTCGGCGACGTCATCGTCGCCACGGTCAAGGACGCGATCCCCGGCGGCAACGTCAAGAAGGGCGATGTCGTCAAGGCGGTCATCGTCCGCACCGTCAAGGAGACCCGCCGTCCCGACGGGTCGTACATCAAGTTCGACGAGAACGCCGCCGTCATCCTCAAGAACGACGGCGACCCTCGCGGCACGCGCATCTTCGGCCCCGTGGGCCGCGAGCTGCGCGACAAGAAGTTCATGAAGATCGTGTCACTCGCACCGGAGGTGATTTGACCAATGGCCAACATCAAGAAGGGCGACATCGTCCAGGTGATCTCGGGCGCAAGCCAGAGCCGCGGCGGTGACAAGGGCAAGCAGGGTCGCGTGATCGACGTGCTCGTCGAGCGCAACCGCGTCCTCGTCGAGGGCGTCAACTTCGTCACCAAGCACGTGAAGGTCGGACAGACCCAGCGCGGCACCAAGACCGGCGGCGTCGAGACCCACGAAGCCCCCATCCACATCTCCAACGTCGCCCTGATCGACCCCGAGACGAAGAAGCCGACCCGCGTCGGCCACCGCGTCGAGCAGGTCACCAAGGACGGCGTGACCAAGAGCGTGCGCATCCGCTACGCGAAGAAGTCAGGTAAGGACCTGTAATGACTGACACCACGACTGCCGCGCAGACTGGTTCGCCCACCAAGGCCCAGCCGCGCCTGAAGCAGAAGTACCGCGACGAGATCGTCGCCCAGCTCACCAAGGACGCCGGCTACACCAACGTCCACCAGGTGCCGGGACTCGTCAAGGTCGTCGTCAACACCGGTGTCGGCGAGGCCGCCCGCGACAGCAAGATCATCGATGGCGCTGTGGCCGACCTCACCAAGATCACCGGCCAGAAGCCGCAGGTCACCAAGGCACGCAAGTCCATCGCCCAGTTCAAGCTGCGCGAGGGTCAGCCGATCGGCGCCCACGTCACGCTTCGTGGCGATCGCGCCTGGGAGTTCCTCGACCGCCTGCTGTCGCTGGCGCTGCCCCGCATCCGCGACTTCCGCGGCCTGTCGGACAAGCAGTTCGACGGCAACGGCAACTACACCTTCGGTCTCCAGGAGCAGAGCGTGTTCCACGAGATCGACCAGGACCGGATCGATCGCGTCCGCGGCTTCGACATCACCGTCGTGACCACGGCCAAGACCGACGACGAGGGTCGCGCGCTGCTCCGTGCGCTCGGCTTCCCGTTCAAGACCAAGGAGAACCAGGCCTGATCCCCAGCGCCTCGGCTCCGGAGCGCCAGACACCCTGACGCTCCACCCGACGGCCGCACTCGCGGCCACCCACCACAGGTCGACTTCGGTCGATACCTGGTGAATGAAGGAATCACACATGACAATGACCGATCCGGTCGCCGACCTGTTGACCAGGTTGCGCAACGCGAACTCGGCCTTCCACGACTCGGTCTCGCTGCCGCACTCGAAGCTCAAGGGCCACATCGCCGACATCCTGAAGGCGGAGGGCTACATCGCGAGCTGGACCGTCGAGGACGCGCGCGTGGGCAAGACCCTGACGCTCGAGCTGAAGTACGGCCCCAACCGCGAGCGTTCGATCGCCGGCATCAAGCGCGTCTCGAAGCCCGGACTGCGCGTGTACGCGAAGTCCGACGAGATCCCCAAGGTCCTCGGCGGCCTGGGCGTCGCCATCCTGTCCACCTCGTCTGGCCTCCTCACGGACCGCCAGGCCTCCAAGAAGGGCGTCGGCGGGGAAGTCCTCGCCTACGTGTGGTGATCTGAGATGTCACGTATTGGAAGACTCCCCATCGACATCCCCGCAGGCGTCGACATCAGCGTCAACGGACGCGATGTCACCGTCAAGGGGCCTAAGGGTCAGCTGTCGCTGACTGTCGCGCAGCCCATCGAGGTCGCGGTCGAAGGCGCGCAGGTGCTCGTCACCCGCCCCGACGATGAGCGTCTCTCGCGGTCGCTGCACGGCCTGACCCGCACGCTGATCGCGAACAACGTGATCGGCGTCACCCAGGGCTACAGCAAGGGCCTCGAGGTCGTCGGCACCGGCTACCGCGTCGCGGCCCGCGGCACCTCCATCGAGTTCTCGCTCGGCTTCTCGCACCCCGTGCTCGTCGAGGCGCCCGACGGCATCTCGTTCACGGTCGAGGGCAACAACAGGCTCACCGTCGCCGGCATCGACAAGCAGGCCGTCGGCGAGGTCGCAGCCAACATCCGCAAGATCCGCAAGCCCGAGCCCTACAAGGGCAAGGGCGTCCGGTACGCAGGCGAGAACGTCCGCCGCAAGGCCGGAAAGTCAGGTAGGTAGACATGGTCACCGTCATCCGTGGCAAGAGCAAGTCGGCCGCCCGCGACCGCCGCCACACGCGTCTTCGCAAGAAGGTCGAGGGCACCGCGCTCCGGCCCCGCCTCGTGGTCACCCGTTCGGCACGTCACGTGTTCGTCCAGGTCGTCGACGACTCGGTCGGTCGCACCCTCGCATCCGCATCGACCCTCGAGGCCGACATGCGCACCTTCGACGGCGACAAGACCGCCAAGGCGCACAAGGTGGGCGAGCTCGTCGCCGAGCGTGCCAAGCAAGCAGGAATCGACGCGGTCGTCTTCGACCGCGGCGGAAACAAGTACGCGGGCCGCATCGCGGCAATCGCGGATGGAGCCCGGGAAGGTGGACTGAGCCTGTGAGCGACGTTCCAGTCAATACAGACAGTGCAGCAGCAGCTGCGACTGCGCCAGCAGCCGAGACGGTCGAAGCCCCGGTCGAGACCGCGGCGGGCAGCTCGCCCGACAACCGCAACGAGCCTCGTGAGGCGCGTCGTGGAAGCCGTGAGCGCAACCCGAACCGGGAGCGCGGCGGTCGCGACAGCGAGAAGAGCCAGTTCCTCGAGCGCGTCGTGACGATCAACCGCGTCTCCAAGGTCGTCAAGGGCGGCCGTCGCTTCAGCTTCACCGCGCTCGTCGTGGTCGGAGACGGCAACGGACTCGTCGGCGTCGGCTACGGCAAGGCCCGCGAGGTCCCCACGGCCATCTCGAAGGGTGTCGAGGAGGCGAAGAAGAACTTCTTCCGCGTTCCTCGCATCGCCAGCACCATCCCGCACCCCGTGCAGGGTGAGGCAGCAGCCGGCGTAGTCCTGCTCCGCCCCGCCACCGCCGGTACCGGCGTCATCGCGGGCGGTCCCGTCCGCGCTGTGCTCGAATGCGCGGGCATCCACGACGTCCTCTCGAAGTCGCTCGGCTCCAGCAACACGATCAACATCGTGCACGCGACGGTCGCAGCGCTCAAGAACCTCGAAGAGCCGCGCGCCGTCGCAGCCCGTCGTGGGCTCGAGCTCGAGGACGTCATGCCGTCGTACATGCTGAAGGCAGAGCGCGACGCTGCCGCACATGCCGCAGCCGACCGCGAAGCGGTCGCTTCAGGAACCGGAAGGGGCGCCTGATGGCCGCTCAGCTCAAGGTGACCCAGATCAAGTCAAAGGTGAGCGAGAAGCAGGACCAGCGTGACACGCTGCGTTCGCTCGGTCTCAAGCGGATCGGCCAGTCGGTCATCCGTGAGGACAACGCCCAGAACCGCGGCTACGTCCGCCACGTCGCTCACCTCGTAAAGGTTGAGGAGATCAACTGATGGCCGAGGAGAAGACCCCGGAGAAGAAGGCAGCTGCCCCCAAGGCAGCCGC
>Ga0190273_10000696_pt1 | contig 12229 bp, 15 predicted proteins | sample Popmic504IS_FD_134513 | JGI IMG/M metagenome (GOLD analysis project Ga0190273, IMG submission 134513) | Populus adjacent soil microbial communities from riparian zone of Shoshone River, Wyoming, USA - 504 IS | ecosystem: Environmental > Terrestrial > Soil > Riparian zone > Trees stand | place...
GAGCCCGGACGGGTGAGCCGGGAGCGGATCGAAACGCTCTACCCACGGCTGCTGCCAGCCCTGCGAGACCACCCGGGGATCGGCTTCATCCTCGTCCGCTCCGAGCGCGACGGGGCGTTGGCGATCGGCGCGGGGGGCACCCATTTCCTCGACGATGGCCGGGTGGAGGGGGAGGACCCGCTCGCCCCCTTCGGTCCCAACGCCGCCGACCACCTGCGCCGCACCGACGGCTTCCCCCACTGCGCCGACCTGATGCTCAACAGCACCTACTGGACCGACTTCGGCGAGGTCGCCGCCTTCGAGGAGCTGGTCGGTTCGCACGGGGGGATGGGTGGGCTCCAGAGCTTCCCCTTCGTGCTCCACCCGAGCGAGCTGGAGTGGCCCGACCACGAGGTCGTCGGCGCCGAAGCGGTGCACCGGATCCTCCGCGGCTGGCTCGCCCAGCTGGGGCAGACCGCCTACGTGAGCGAGGTCGTCTCTCCCGGGGAGAGCACCCGGGTCTCGACTTGAGGGGCGAGCTCGCGCACCCGGGCCGCGAACTCCTCCCCCGGCAGACGGAACGGGTTGCCGCGGAGGCGACGGAGGCCGAACGGGTAGAGCGTGCCCCAGTGGATCGGCACCGCCAGCCGCGGCGAGATCGCGGCGGCCGCGCGGGCGGCGCCGGCGGGCGTGAGGTGGCCCTCGCCGACGTTCGGCCCCCATCCCCAGACCGGCAGCAGCGCCAGGTCGAGCCCCGGCCCGAGATCCTCCATCCCGGGGAAGAAGTCGGTGTCGCCGGCGAAGTAGACCCGCCGCCCGCCCTCGACGAGGAAGCCGATCGCCCGCGAATCCTGCGCGTGCCTGCGGCCGCCGCCGTCGTGGTCCGCGTCCAGTGCCGTGACCGTCAGGGCGCCGACGCGGGCGGTCTCTCCCGGCGCCAGCTCGGTGATGGCGGCAAAGCCCAGGCGGTCGAAGAACCGACGCGACCCCGGCGGCACCAGCAGCGGCGTCCCGCGGCCGAGGCGGCGCAGCGAGGCGAGGTCGGCGTGGTCGCGGTGCAGGTGGGAGATCAGCACCGCGTCGAGGTCCTCGATCACCTCCGGCCCCGGCACGGGGGCGTGGCGGACGAGCGGCCCGATCCGCTTCCGCAGCACCGGGTCGGTCAGCAGGCGGGTGCCGTCGAGCTCGATCAGGACGGTTCCGTGGCCGACGTAGGTGAGAGAGTCTGAGTTACTGATGCGTCGAGTATGGAAGAGACCCGCGGAGCACGCGGAGGACGAAGTCGTCGAACTCGAGCCGGGAGAGCTGAGCGGGCTCTTCGCCGCGCCGCGGTGGCTGCGCGACCTGGGCTTCTCCGCCTGGCTCCTGGTCGGGGTCGGCGCCGCCCTGGTGGGGTTGATCTGGCTGCTCTCACTGACCCAGACGATCGTGATGCCGGTGATCACCGCCGCGATCATCGCCTCGGTCGCCTCGCCGCTGGTCGACTGGCTGCGCCGTCACAGCCTGCCGCGCGGGATCGGCGCCGCCCTCGTCCTACTGGCGATCATCGCGATCGCCTTCGGCGTCGGCCTGATCGTCATCACCGGGATCTCGAGCCAGGCCGACGGCCTCTCGGCGAGGCTGCAGGAAGGGGCAAGTCAACTGGAGTCCTGGGCTCGCGACCTCGGGGTGAAGGCGCCGACCGCCGCCGACGCCAAATCCGAGGCGAGCGCCTCGATCAGCGGCGCCTTCCAAGCGCTTACCCAAGGGCTCATAGGCGGTATCGACCGGCTCGCCGGGCTGGCCGTCTTCCTCTCCTTCACCGCCCTCAGCCTCTTCTTCCTGCTCAAGGACGGGCCGACGATCGGCGCCTTCGTCGAGCGGCACCTGGGGATGCCGGTCCCCGCCGCCCACTCGATGCTCGGGCGGATCGCCGGGAGCATGCGCGGCTACTTCCTCGGGGTCACGATCGTCGCGCTCTGGAGCGCGCTGATCGTCGGAGCGGGCTGCCTGCTGCTCGGCGTGCCGCTGGCGGGCACGATCGCGGTCGTCACCTTCCTCGGCGGCTACGTCCCCTATATCGGCGCCTGGACCGCCGGAGCCTTCGCCGTCCTCATCGCCCTCGGCGGGTCGAGCCCCGAGACGGCCGCGGCCCTGGCGGTGATCGTCCTGCTCGCCAACGGCGTCCTCCAGCAGCTCGTCCAGCCGATCGCCTACGGAGCGGCGTTGCAGCTCCACCCGCTGGCGGTCCTGATCGTGACGATCGCCGGCGGTTGCCTGTTCGGGACGGTGGGGCTGGTCCTGGCGGCGCCGCTCCTCTCGGCCGCGGTGAAGATCTCTGCCGATTTCACCGCGGCCGCGGGAGCCGAGCAGGACGCGCCGCCTATTCCTCCCAGCGCGCCGTCAGCTGGTAGATGATCGCGACGTCGAGGATGATCATCAGGAACGCCCACAGCGGCGCCGCGGGGAACCAGACGATCTGGGCGACGGCGTTGACCGAGACGAAGAAGATGGCCGCCCAGCGCGCCGACTCCGCGGCGGCGAAGAGGCCGATCCCGGTGGCGGCGACGATCGAGCCGAGGATCAGGTGGATCCAGCCCCACGTCGTCACGTCGGCGATGATCACTCCCTGACCGCCGACGATCACCACTTCGTCGTTGAGGATCGCCGCCAAGCCGTACAACGCGTCCAGCGAACCGACGATCAGCATCACCGCTCCGGCGAACACCGTCCAGCCGGTCGGCTGCCTGCTCTCCACTCGCCGCGAGTGCTCGCGTCTCTCTGCAGCGCCTGCCTCCATCGAGGCTCCTTTCCTCTGGCCCGGGGGCCCTTTTGATCCATCCCTATTACTCAGCGCCCCTGCCACTCGCGCCGGTTGAAGAAGAACATAGGCCCGGGCGGTACCTAAAGCAATTCCGGGTACGGATCGTGCGCTGGAGGGCTGCGTCCAGCGGCCGCGGCGCCACCGTAGGGTGAGCGGAGCCGATGGCCCTTCCTCGCTCAGGAGAAACCGCCCTCAGGGCCGCCTTCGCCGCTTTGGCCCTCCTCGTGCTCGGCTTCGTCTCCAGCCCTGACGCTTCGGGCGCCGAATGGGAAGAGCTGCCGGTCGTGCCCTCCCTCGGTCCCGCCGTAACCGGCCACCTCGAGAAGGTCGCCGGCCGCGGGGAGCTCCTGGGCAACAGGCCAGGGGTCTTCGCCAAGGTCGGCGACAGCATTACCGCGTCGCCCTCGTTCATGCAGGCGCTGGCGTGCCGGGCGCCCCGCCTGGGGGCGTGGAGCGGCCTGCGGGGGACGTGGGAGTTCTTCGGCGCTACGGCGGTGCCGGCGGGTTCCGAGGAAGCCCAGTGCCCACTCAGCAACAGCTACTCGCGTCTCGGCATCGCCGCGGTGGCGGGGTGGAGGGCGGTCGACGCCCTCTCCCCGCGCGAATCGTCTCCCGAGTGCCAGGACCTCCCCGCCGTCAGCTGCGAGCTGCGGTTGCTGCGCCCGTCGGTCGCCTTGATCATGTTCGGGACCAACGACCTGGAGGAGTTCACCGCGGCCGAGTTCCGCCGCTATCTCGCCCGGGTGGCGCAGCTCGTCTCCAGCGCCGGGACGATTCCGGTGATCAGCACCATCCCGCCCCGTCGGCAGTGGCCGTTCTCAGAGCGGGTGGCGCGCTTCAACGCCGAAATCGCCGCCCTCGCCGAGAACCGGGCGCTGCCGCTCTGGAACTTCTGGCGGCAGATGGTCGAGCCGAGCGTGCCCAATCGGGGGCTGAGCGAGGACGGCGTCCACCCGAGCGCTCTATGCCCTCCATGCACCGCGATCGACTTCCGGCCCGACGGTCTTCGCTACGGATACGCCTTGCGGAACCTCGGGGCGCTGCGCGTGCTCGATCGTCTCCGCCGCCGGCTCCCGCTGGGCGAGGTCGATCGGACCGGCTAGACGGGGGCGGGGCGAGGGCGGGCGAAGCTTGGTCGCCAGCCTGCGAGCCTCCTGGATCAAGGCATACGAACCGACGGCCAGCGCCAGGGTCCCGGCCACGGTCAGCCCCCAGCGGACCGGGATTGCCAGGTCGGTGGTGGCGAGCGAGCTCTGCAGGGCGACGAGGAACGGGATGTGGACCAGGTAGATCCAGAAGCTCGCGTCTGCGAGGTAGCGCAGCACCCGCGATTCCTCGCGGACGTATCGCGCCAGCACTCCCCAGATGCCGAACAGGGTGAGCCAGCAGACGAGGCCGACCGCGAATAGCCCGTAGAGCCGCAACCCGTCGATTGCGGACAGCATGCCCGGGGTGCCGACGTTGCCGGTGAAATCGCCGTTGTCGTAGAAGAGGAGGAAGGCGGGAACGGCGATCAGCGCCCCCGCGGCGAGCTTCAGCCAGGCTCCGCGCTTCAGCTGCTCGATCAGCTCGGCCTGGCCGCTGAGAAGCCAGCCGAAGAGGAAGAAGAAGCTGTAGTAGGCGAAGAGGGTCGGGGCGGGGATCAGCGAGTTGGACGCCTCTCCTCCCGCCACCCAGCCGGGCTTGGTGATCAGGATCCCGGCGCTGATCGCGGCCAGGGCCGGGGCCGCCCACCATGACCTCATCAGGCGGCCGAAGCCGCGACCGATTGCCGCCCGCACCTGCGGCGCCCGCTGGATCGCCGACCAGAGGCCGATCGCGAGCACGGAGATCAGCAGCAGGTAGGCGATGAACCAGAGGTGCCGCGGGGTCAGGTTGAAGATGTTGCCTAGGTCCGGCTCCCGTTTCGCCGGCAGAGCGCCCTTGCGGGGCCAGAGGGCCGCCGCGCCGATGACTAGGAGGTTGGCGAGTGGCACGACGGTCAGCATCCCGACGGCCAGTGGCAGCCCGAGCCGGCGAAGGCGGCCGCGCAGCTGCAGGAGAGCGGTGGACCGGCGCAGCGCGCTGGCGGCGAGGAAGCCGGAGATGGCGAAGAACAGCGGCATGTGCCAGGTATGGACGAACCAGACGGCGGCGTCGACGATCCTGGGGTCCCCGTCGCCCTTCTGGAGGTAGCGAGCGGCGTGGTATGGGATCAAGAAGAGGATCGCCGAGACGCGGATGGCATCCAGGTGATGACGGCGCTGACCCCCGTTTCCTTCTCCATTCGCGCGCATCGTCTCTCCTTGCTGGGTGGTCACTACAAGGAAGTCACGCGGCGCTGTCCCCATCGCAATGGCCGACGGGACCCCGGTGTCATGCCCTCCGTCCGTTAGCTACCCCTGCAAACCGTGTTTGACACGAGCGCCTCTCAGAGGAGGTCGGACGCCTACCTCAGCGACCGTCAGGAGGCCGCAGCAACCCGGCTCCGAAAGCCCGTCGCAAACCGCCCTGCCAAGCCGTCCGCAACAGAAAACGCCCCGCCGGGGAGGCGGGGCGCTTCTGGGGTTACTACAGGGAGGAGAGGTTGAGACCTTGGCATTCTGGGTCTCAAGCAGACCCGGACCCGTCCGGCTCCAGATGGAAGGCCTCTACGGAGACGTCCTCCCTCGTATTCGTTGATCCAGTTCCCCGTGTCGGCGGCAGCTCGCCGAGACGCGAATGGCGTCCCAGGTGATGGCTGTGCTGCGCTGACCGCCTTACTCAGCGGTCAAGCCGGCACATCCATCTGCTTGCGCAGCTTTTCCAGCCCCAGCCGCATTCGCCCCTTCACGGTGCCTGAAGGGAGGTCGAGATGGGCGGCGATCTCGGAGTGGCTCAGTTCCCCGAAGAAAGCCAGGGCGATCACCTCGGCCTGAGCCGCGGGGAGTTCGCGAAGGGATATGAGCACCGCATCGGTTTCGCTGCGGGCCAGCACCTGATCCTGCACCGACTTCGAATTCGCCTCGGGCTTTTCGGCTTGCGTCTCGGCCAGCTGCACGGGAGGGCGGACCGCAGCGGCGCGATAGGCGTCGATCGCGCGGTTCTTGACGATGCTCATCGACCAAGCCTTGAACGTTCCGTTCTCCGGGCTGAAATGAGCGCGACTGGACCAGATCGCCAGAAAGCCCTCTTGCACGGCATCCTCGGCGCGGCCAGAGTCCTGGCAGATCGCCCGCGCGACCCGAAAAGCCCGCACCGCATACCGGTCATAGAGCTCGGCGAAAGCGTTGACGTCTCCGCTCTGAACGCGACCCATTAATGATTCGTCGCTTGGCGCTGATCCGTTGCGCGACAGTGACATCGGCCTAGGCTGCCACCGGAGGGGCCTCTAGGAAAAACAGCTCGCAGGCGATGCCGGGGTGCGTCTGGTTCGCGCTCAGGAAAGCCGTGACCTTGCGGCCGGTGAGGCGTTCGATCGCCTTCGTGAACTCATCCTCGGCGCCTTCTTGAAAGGCGATCCGTCCGTCGATCACCTCTTTGCCGCCGCCGTCGGCAATCTGGCGAGACTCGCCGCCGCTGAGGATGTCCTCGAGAACGCAGACGACGACGTTGTCGTTGATGTAGGTGGTCGCCGTAGTGCGCTCGTGGTTGTAGAACTCGGCGTAAAGCGCCACCACTGCCGCTGAGATCGCATCGGTCAAGGCCGACCCCGCCAGAGGCACCCCGTTGCTCGCCGTCACTTGGGACTCCTGGGAAGCGCACGCATGGTTTCTCCTTGATGGCTTGGTCTCCACAAGGAAGTCAGGCGGCGCTGCCCCATCGCGATGCTCGGACGGGACCTCGGAGCTATGCCCTCCGCGGGCTATCTACCCCTGCGGGCCGCGTTTGACACGAGGGAAGTGCCTATGCGGCGGCGGAGAGAGGAAGGCGCGCTTCCAGTTCGGTGCCGCCGCCACGGCAACTGGAGAGCCGGAGGCTGTTGCTGAGCGCGCCGATTATCGAGAGGCCGGCGTGCAGGCTCGGCAGGGAGGTGGAGCGCGGGCCGATTCCCGTGCCGAAATCGCGGACGACGAGGCAGAGCTCGCCGTCCTCGGTGGTGGCGGACACCTCCAAGAGGCCGTCGGGCGAGTCGCCATAGGCGTGCTTGATGGAGTTGCCGCAGGCCTCGGTGACGATGGTCCGGGCGTCGTCGACTGCCACTGCTGACATGCCGAGTCCGCGCGCGTACTCAGCGACTTCGGTCCTCACCCGCGCCATCTGATCGGCTTCGGCGGGCACTCGGATGCTCAATGCAGCAGCCGGCATTGCAGACCCCTTCCAGAAATTCTCGTAGGAAGGTCCGTTACCCCGGCCTTCGGAGCGGAAACGGTGGAAGCGTCACACCCGGCTCCTGCCAACTCGATCTCAGACGAGATCGGTCGGGTCCAGCACGAACACCTCGCACATCAGATCAGGCTCCTGCTGGTTGCCGCTCATGAACCCGATCACCCTGCGGCCGGTCGCCTTTTCGACGACCTCTTTGAAGCGCTCGCGCATCAGCTCCTGGAACTCCATCCGTTGTTCGATCACCGCCGAGCCGCGGCCGCCCTCGCGGAGGGTCTGCTCGACCTGGGTGTAGCCGCCGCGCAGGATGCAGACGACGAGATCGTCTTGGTAATAGGACTTTGCCTGGGTTGGACCGCGACCGTAGAACTCCTTCAGCAGCGCGACCAGTCCATCGGAGATCGCGGTCAGCTCCTCGCCATGGTGGCGTTTCGCCTCCGCCGTCGCCAGGCTCTGCGCGGGATCGTGGTCAGGTCCAGAGATACGATGATGGTAGACCAGCCCGCTACGATGGTCTAACCGTTCGTTGGGATCTTCCCCCCTCTGCCTCGCGCGCGTTTCTAGTCAGAGGACGAGAAAGAAGGACCCGATGCCGGCACCGACCCTACCCCTGCGCGGCGACGAGCTACTCACTGCGGTGACCGAGGCGATGGTTGCTCTGCACGAGCGCTATCACCACCGCGCCCCGGTCAGCGCCAAGACCCAGATGCTCGGCGAGGATCTCCTCGCCTGCGTGATGGGCGGCGTCTACACCGATGTCGAGAAGACGATGATCGAGCTGCAGCGCGGCCCGGTGGTGCAGGAAACGCGCAGTGCATTTCAGGACGCGATGCAGCAGAAGTTCATCGGCGAAGTGGAGCGACTTTCAGGGCGCGACGTGATCGCCTTCATCTCCAATTCGCACGTCGGACCCGACATGGAGATCGAGCTGTTCATGTTCCGGGATCCCGAGTAGATCGGGCTCGACGGCACCGCTCGACTCCGCTAATCTGATCCCAGGAGGGCATCACTGAGGTCGGCTACCGGGCCGGCAGCACCAAGTGACTTCCGGACCCATCTTCTAGTTGAGGAGTCCGCCATGTCCAGTCCTCTCGCTTCCCCCTCACCGTCTACCCGTCCTGCCGCAGGGTCGCCGCCGCTCTTCTCCTGTACGCACAGGGCCGAGAGCAGGGGCTCGATTCGGCTCATCCTCGCCGGGGAGCTTGACCTTGCCGCGCGACCCCACTTCCAGTTGGCGCTGAGCGACGCCCAATCCGACGGGCGCCGCGTAATCCTCGATCTCCGAGCGTTGACGCTGATCGACTGCGCATCCCTCTCCGTGGTTTTCGACGCCGCGGCGGAGGCCCGACGCACTGGGACCGCGCTGATCCTGCGCGATCCACGAGGGCAGATCCGCCGGATCCTTGATCTGATCGGATCGCCGGACGGAGTCGCGGTAGTGGAGTCAAGCGACTCCGAACCAAATTTGGCTTGCTAGAGCGGTTCGAGTCCGGCTATCTCCGGTTGTTTCCGGTGATCCTAAGGCTCAACTGGCGCATCACTGGCGCATCGAACCACGGCGTACACCCTCAGTTACCAGCTGCCGCTTCTTGGATCGAGCCCTCGTCCAGAGGGCACGTCTGTCGGATGGCTTTGATGCTCTGGACGAGCGGGGCCATCTCCCTCACAAAGAAGTCCCCTTGGAAAAAGGAGCGCAGGGCATCACCAACTGAGTTAATGACTTCGACAGTCATCGATGAGGTCCAGTCGACCGCAGACGCCCATCGCAGGGCGCTAGGCGCCCGGCCGTAGGCCATCTCCCGTCCCTCTTTCCAGAGACTGCTGACACAAGAGGACCGCCTGTTATGCGCGGTGCGACTCATTCGGTCGTAAAGCTCCTCCTTGAGGGCTTTGGTGTTGCCGAGCGGAGGCAAACCAGCATCGGCCATCGCTTTATTGAGGCTGGTCTCATAGCGATCCTGGGCGGCCCGAGCCGCCCCCTGTTTCACGTAACGATGCTTGCCGTCGTCATCAAGCCAAAGCCGGACAAGCTCCTCGTCTTCTGGATCAGCCAGGAACGCCATCAGGATGTTGCAAGCCTCATGAAGGGCGCGCCCTACAACTAGGCCCTCGTTGTCAACTCCAGCTTCGGCCTGCACGATCAACACCTCGTGGAGGCCAAGGCATCTACCCGCCAGCAGCCACACGGCCGATCCTCGCGAATAACCATCTAGGTCGAGGTCGGTCCTGTCAGCGATTTGCTGATGCCACTTCCGCAAGTCGCTTGCGACGATCCGACAAGCAGCAATTTGAGCCTCTGCTCTTGGTTTCACAACCTTCCTGAGTTGCGCATCCTGCTCGCGGTGTTCCTCCCGGAGGGTCTTGACTTCGGGCGGCAGGTCACGAAGGCGGAGCTTGACCTCTATAGGGGGAAGATCCTGTGTTTCTGAATGCTGTTGCTGCACATCCCGAAGATAGAAAGCTGGGAGGACGACCCCTCCTTCCAGAACGGGCCAGGTTGCCAGGAGTGGCAGCGAATCGGGCCTAGGCCCTGGCTAGGCTTCTCGCATGCTCGGAAGAAGCCTGCGCCTCCTCACCCTCGGCGAAATGGTTCAAAGCGAGCAGACGATGCAAATGTTGCTCGGCGAAAGCGAGACGCTGTTTGTTGAGCATAAGGCCGGAATAGCGAAAGGGGATGGATACCAGCTCGCGAAGGCCATGGGTTCGTTTGCGAACACCCTCGGCGGGTGGGTCCTTATCGGAGTGCAAAAAGGGAGTCCGATCCCAGATTGGGAGCCCCCGCGTGGCGGATTTGTTGACGCAGTCCGACAGCGTTTAGAGGGTCAACTTGATCCACTACCTTCATTCGCGGCAGATGTGATTCGTTTCGGCGACCTTTCAGTCGGTGTGGTCCGGGTCTACGAATCCACTGATACTCCACATATCCTGCTTGCGGACGGGTCCATTGTTGTTCGGGAGCCTGCCCAGGATGCCAAGTTGCGCAAGCGCGGCAAGTACGAAGCCACCCCCATTCGAAGTCACTTTGAGCTGGCGCAGCTCGCGCAGCGTGGGCGTTTAGCCGAAGAAAATGCCCAGCTCCGATTCGGGCAACGCAAGCTGCCCTTTCTTGAGAACTCTCTGCGCTTGCGGTGGGCACCCTCCGCGTTCCCGTCAGGCGAATCTAAGACTTTTACGGGGGAGGGCCCCGCGGTGATCCTGAGGGCTGCACCATTGAGCTTGAGCGCCAGATGGCGGGAGTGGGCAGTCTCGGGCCTGGGTGTAGACGCGATGCGTCGCATCGCGACTTCCATCCTCAGCGACGACGCTGACACTGAGGCCCCTGTGCCCCACCCGACCGGCGTTGCCGTTACCGCACAGGGGACGGATTGGGTCAAATGGGTTCCTGGAGGCCATCGCTCTTTTCGCCGAGTTGGAACGGCTGCCGTCGACGGTGGTGGTGCAATAGGGATTCGTCTCGGGTTTGAGATTGTGAAAGGAAGCGGGCTTGTCTACGACTGGAGAGAACTTGCCGACGACGGCGAACTTGAGGTCATTCTGGAGCCCCTTCTTGGGGCTCTCGAGGTCGCGCTGGCCGATGCAGAACATCTTGGTCGCTACTTGGTCCACCTTGACTGGCTCCGAATGGGGGAGCTGTTCCGCATCGAGCCGCAGTATGAGGGCAAAGGGGAGCCTCCTTCTCATCTTCCCGGCGGCGGGCTATTGACGGTCGATGGACTCGGGGATCGCACTGAGCGGTCTGAGTTGGTTCGGCGGTGGGGCGAAGAGTTCCTAAGATCATCTGGGATTGCCGTCTGGCGATGAATCGAGTTCGATGACCCGATGAGCGCCAACCTCCCCGCCGAATCCACAACTAGGTAGCCATCAGCGGGGGAGTACCGCAGTTTGCCGCTGGTTCCCGGGTAGACGGTAGTACCGGCTTGCCGCTCAACCTCGCCGCGCCGGACGGGCGCGTACCTTTATGCCGTGACCACCCTTCTACAACGGATGCAGGACGACGCGACCGACCATAAAACTCCGTTGGCTCCCCTGCTGCGAAAGGCGCTAGTCCTCGCCCGCCGCCTTGACTCTGCCCCGGTGGGTCAGTGGGCGCGGCGAGAGCTTGAGGGCTATCCACATGACGCCGACCTGCCGCCGTACCGCGCCTACAGGAGCTGTCACGTGGTTGGCGACCTGAACGGGTTCGGCGGCGGGCGAATGACGAATCAGCCCCTGCAGTCAAGCGTAGTGGCCAAGGAGCACCGGAGGGGCCTGTTCGGATTCGAGTTGCGGGATGGCGTCCCCGTCTACGAAGCGATGGTGGACGCGGGTGAAAATGTTTCCTTCCCTTGGGCGATGGATGTTGTAGCTCACTACCAGTCGAGCTTCATCCAGGGCTGGGGCCTGGCGAATGCTCGGCGGGTTCTCAGCGGGGGCGAGATACGCCAGCTACTTGATGACATCCGCACCCGGCTCCTCAATTTCACGCTGGAGATCGAGGCGGCGAACCCTGATGCAGGAGAGACGGTCGGTGATGAGGGACGGATCCCCGTACAGGAGGTCAGCTCGGCCTTCGCAGTCCACGTCATGGGCGACCACAACATCGTCAATGCGGCCGGCGGCGACGCGGTTCAGACGATTTCCTTTGACGACGGCCGGTGGGACGAACTTCGCAAAAGCCTAGGGGGACTGGGTGTGCCGAACCATGAGCTGGACAAGCTGCACGTGGCGCTAGAGGAGGACGCCTCAAGAAGGCTGCCCCCCGGGACGATGGGCCCGTCAACCGCCGGGTGGTACGAGAGATTGAATGTTGCTGCCACAAAGGGCGCTATCTCTCTTGCCAGCGAGGTCGCTGGGGGAATGATCGCGGTGGAGCTTCTTAAGTTTCTCGGCGCCAGCTAGATCACGGGAAAGATGGGGTTCGGCTGCAACCGGCCCCCGCAGCCAGCGACTGGATCACGAACCCCAAAGTACCTGCCCTGTTCAACAGAGCCCAGGGAGAACTGGCGCATGGGCCACCTTTTCCTCATCGAGTCTCGCCACCGCCTCGGGGATTTGGCTCCGCAACAGAAAACGCCCCGCCGGGGAGGCGGGGCGCTTCTGGGGTTACTACAGGGAGGAGAGATATGTATCTCTATATATGTGTGGATCCGTGGGAGGTAGGTGAGCCCGGTTTGTGTCGAGTGC
>Ga0190273_10000697_pt1 | contig 12221 bp, 13 predicted proteins | sample Popmic504IS_FD_134513 | JGI IMG/M metagenome (GOLD analysis project Ga0190273, IMG submission 134513) | Populus adjacent soil microbial communities from riparian zone of Shoshone River, Wyoming, USA - 504 IS | ecosystem: Environmental > Terrestrial > Soil > Riparian zone > Trees stand | place...
AAGCACGTTGCCATCTCTTATCGCCACCGGATGACCCTCATATGAGGCCAGCACCTCGACGCCCGGCCCGCGGCGCTCCACCCAGGGAGCGCGGATGAACACAGCCCGCAAGGGCTCGTCGCCGGCCCCCTCGACGTCGAGGTCCGCCTCGAAGCTCTGCAGCTGGCGGCCGAAGGCGTTCCGCCTGGCGGTCGCGTCGAGGAAACCGAGGTGCTCGGCGTCGCAGACGATCATGCCGGCGCAGGTGCCGAGAATCGGCCTCCCCGCCTCGAAGTGGGCGCGCAGCGCCGGCTCCAGGTCGGCGGACTCGATCATCTTCCCGATCGTCGTGCTCTCCCCGCCGGGGATCACCAGTGCGTCAAGGTCATCCAGCCCTGACGGGGTGCGAACCTCCCGCGGCTCCGCCCCCAGCTGGCGCAGCGTCGTGGCGTGGGCCTCGAAGTCGCCCTGAAGCGCGAGGACGCCCACCACGAGCGCCTTGCCGCCCACAGGGTCGGCCACCTACGCTCCGCGGTGCTGCAGCAGGGCGTCCTCGGCCGCGAGGCCGGCGATCTCCAGGCCGGCCATCGCCTCGCCCAGCCCGGTAGAAGCGGCTGCCACCCGCTCGGCGTCGTTGTAATGGGTGGTCGCCTCGACGATCGCCCGCGCCCGGCGCTCCGGGTCGGAGCTCTTGAAGATGCCGGAGCCGACGAAGTTGCCCTCGGCGCCGAGCTGCATCATCAGCGCCGCATCAGCCGGGGTAGCGATTCCGCCGGCGCAGAAAAGCGGTACCGGCAGCCGGCCCGCGGCGGCGACCTCGCGGACGACTTCCAGCGGCGCCTGGTGTTCTTTTGCCGCCGCCGCCAGCTCCTCAGGGCGCAGCTGCGCCAGCCGCTTGATCCCAGAGGTGATCTCGCGCATGTGGCGGACCGCCTCGACCACGTTGCCGGTTCCGGCCTCGCCCTTCGAGCGGATCATCGCCGCCCCCTCGCCGAGCCGCCGCAGCGCCTCGCCGAGGTTGGTGGCCCCGCAGACGAACGGGACCTCGAAGGCGAGCTTGTCGATGTGGTTCATCTCGTCGGCCGGGGTCAGCACCTCCGACTCGTCGATGTAGTCGACCTCGAGCGCCTGCAGGACCTGCGCCTCGGCGATGTGGCCGATCCGCGCCTTCGCCATCACCGGGATCGAGACCGCCTCCTGGATCCCTTTGATCATCGAGGGATCGGACATGCGGGCGACGCCGCCGTGGGCACGGATGTCGGAGGGGACGCGTTCCAGCGCCATCACCGCCACGGCTCCGGCCTCCTCGGCGAGCTTCGCCTCCTCGGGCGTGACCACGTCCATGATCACCCCGCCTTTCAGCATCTCGGCGAGGCCGGTCTTCAGTCGAAACGTCGCGCGCTCAGTCATCTCGGCCAGATTACATACCGAGAGGCACCACCGGCATCGCCTCAGCGGCGAACGTGGCTACTTCAGTTTGTACGCGCGGATGCGGTCTTTGTGGGCGGCTTCGTCGCGGGCGTAGAGACCGTGCGCCAAACCCTGGATCAGGGCCATCAGCGCCGTGTGCGAGCGAGTGAAGCTGGGGCTGTTCGAGGAGAAGTAGAGCGTCAGCTCGGCGTGCTCACCCACCTCCGACATCGTCGCGTCGGAGATCGCCAGAGTGCGGGCGCCGCGATGGAGTGCCAGCTTCATCGCCCGCAACAGCAGCGGGTGCGCGCGGCCGGCGGAAAGGGTGATGACGAGCGTGTTCTCGTCGATCCGCCCGAGTCGCTGCAGGGACTCGCCGCCGGTCGAGGCGACGATTTCGGCGCGGATGTCGAGGAGGCTGAGGGTGTGGCGCAGATAGCTGGCGAAGAAGGCCATCTGGTCGACGCCGACGATGACGATCCGCTGGGCTTCCGCCAGCGCCGCGACCGAGGCGTTGACCTGGTCGGAGGTCAGCTTGCGCGCGGTTTCCTCCAGGTTCGAGTAGTCGGCGCTGAGCGATCCCTCCAGCTCGGAGTGGTCGAAGGAGAAGAGGGCGCCGCCGTTGGCGCCGGTGTTGGCGATCGTCGTGCGGTACTCCTCGATCGCCGCCTGCTGGAGCTCGGGGTAGCCCTCGAAGCCGAGGGCCTGGGAGAAGCGCACCACCGTCGAGGACGAGGTGCTCGCTCTCCGGGCCAGCTCCTCGGCGGTGAGGAAAGCGGCCTCGTCGAGGTGATCGACGATGTAGCGGGCGACATCTTTCTGGGAGCGCGAAAACTCTTCGAAACGCTCCTGGATGTAGTCGGAAAGGCTTTTGAGCTGTGGGGACTTCGTCGCGGTCTTGGTCACGGCGGTCCATTTCGCCGAAGCTCACCCTTTCCCTTCCGGCTTCTGGTTGGATTCGTCAAGCGATGAGCTTGGAAAGGGCCTTGCGCCTCCTCAACCGCAACATGATCGCCTTCGATCTGGCGCTTGGCACCGCCGCCGTCGCCGCCCCGGCCGCGACCCTGAAGGCGCTGGGCCATGACGAGCCTTCACCGGACGCGAAGCACCTGTTCCGGCGCAGCGGTCCGGTCTGGCTCACCTTCGCCGCCGCCCACCTGGTGGCGGCGCGTCGCGGCAAGCCCGGCGACTGGCAGGCGCTGGCCTGGCTGCGCGGCACCGAGATCGCCACCGACGCGCTCTGGTCGGCTTCCCCGGCCGTCAGCCGACCAGGCGCGAAGCTGGGGCTGCGGCTGGCCGGCGCCGCCAACCTGGCGATGACCGCCGGCTTCGCCTGGATGTCGAGACGCCGATGAACCAGTTCGAGGGGCAGCCGAGCATTCGCTGGAGCCTCAGCGGCATCAACGAAGAGGGCGACGAGGTCTACCTGATCCGCGGCATCTCCCGCAAGCTCTACCGTTGCCCCGGCTGCCACGGCGAGATCCCGGTCGGCGAGGAACACACCGTCGTCCAGTTCGTGCGCCGGCTCGGCGGCACAGACCACCACCACTGGCACCGCCGTTGCGCCGAAGAGATCTTGATCCCGGAGCTCGGCAACCTCAAGCGCGTGCCGGCTTCGGAGTCGAGCCAGTCGAAGCTCGAGGCGCGGGGCCGGCGACCCTCCGGCCGTCGCGGTCGCCGCGGATGAGCTTCGGCCGGCGCCTCGCCGTCGTCTATGCCGACATCTGGCGCACCTACTGGGGCTGGATGCCCTCGCTCCTGCTCTTCGCGGCGCTCGTCTTCCTGCCGCTGGGCCTGCTCGACGCGCTCAGCCTCCAGGTCAACGTCGACTCCCTGGACCTGACCAGCGGGATCGAGATCGCGGCGCTGGTGCTCGCCGTCGGAGCGGTGACGATGACCGGCCTGCTCGGCGAGATCTTCTTCAGCGGCGCGATCGCGATCTCCCTCACCCATCCGCACGGCCAGCGGCCGCCGGGGCTCCGCGAGATCGCCGGTCGGATCAAGTACGGGCGGCTGATAGTCGTCGACATCGGCTTTGTCGTGCTTGTCGCCGCCGGCCTGCTGGTCGGCCTGATCCCGGGAGTCCTGGCCTTCGTCTTCCTCGGTCTTGCCGGCCCCGTCGTCGAGATCGAGGAGCGTTCGGCGGTGGGAGCGCTGCGCCGTAGCTTCGAGCTGGTGCGCGGCAGCTTCTGGTTCGTCTTCTGGGTGCTGCTGCCGATCGAGGTCCTCGGCGACGCGGTTGGAGGCGGCCTCGCCGGCCTGGTCCACCACGAGCTGGGCGACAGCTTCGTTGCCGCCTGGCTCGCCGAGGCGGTCTCGAATGCCTTCCTCTCCCCGGTCTTCGCCGTTGCGGCGGTACTGCTCACGGTCGAACTGATCGCCCGCAAGGAAGGCGCGGCCCCGCCCCTGCACGCGACTCCGGTGCCGGCGTGATCGAGGCCTCGATCTTCGTCGACTTCTGGGGCAAGCTCGAAAAGCACGAAGAGCAGGGGCTGTTCCTCGTCCTCGTCGGCTTCATCGGCTCCTTCGCCTTCATCCGCATGAGCACGCGGCTGCAGCGCAGCCCTCGCGTCTCCTGGTGGCCCGGAAGCATCGTCAGCGAGAGCGGCGTCCACCTCCACCACCTCGTCTTCGGGATCGTGACGATGATGATCGCCGGGGCCGCCGGCTTTCTCGCCTTCGGTCGCACCCCCTATACCGAGATCTGCGCCCTCCTCTTCGGGGTCGGCGCCGGGCTGACGATCGACGAGTTCGCGCTCTGGGTCTACCTCGACGACGTCTACTGGGCCCAGGAGGGGCGCAAGTCGATCGACGCCACCGTGATCGCCGCCGCCGGGATGATGCTGGTCCTGGTCGGTTTTACGCCGCTGACGATCGAAGACGGATCCGTGCAGGCGCTGCTCGGGAGTGCCCTCAGCGGGCTCTTCGTCTTCGTCCTGGTCGCGATCTGCTTCCTCAAGGGTCGCGTGCTGCACGGCAGCGTCGGCTTCTTCATCTTCCCGATCGCCCTCTACGGGGCCTGCCGCCTCGGCAAGCCCGGTTCCGCCTGGGGGCGGCGGCGCTACGGAGAGCGCCGCCCGAAGAAGCAGGCCCGCTCCGAAGCCCGCTTCCCCCCTGACCGTCGCACCGAGCGCTTCAAGAACGCCTTCCGCGACATCGTCGGCGGTAGGACCTGGGCCGACACCTAGACTCACAGAAGGATGCAACGACGCCTGCCCATATTCATCGTCGCGGCACTGCTGGCGCTGGCGGTGGCCGCCGTCGCCTGGGCCGCGGTTGAAAAGTCCGGCAACGTGCTGGTCCGCTTCAACGCCGACTTCTCGCCGCATTCGCTGCCGCGAGAGACCCCCGCCCCGATCGAGGTGACCATCAAGGGGACCGTGGAAACCAGCGACGGCAGTCACCCGCCGCCGGTGCAGCGGCTGGAAGTCGAGCTGAATCGCAACGGTCGGCTCTACACGAAGGGGCTCCCCTCCTGTTCGGCTTCATCCCTGCAATCGACCAGCACCCGCGAGGCGAAGGCACGCTGCGGGCGCGCCCTGGTCGGGCACGGAAGCTTCAGCGCCGACATCGCCCTTGGCAGCACCAATCCGGTGACCTCTGCCGGCGACCTCCTCGCGTTCAACGGCCGGCGGGCCGGCAAGCCGGCGCTGCTGCTTCATTTCTTCGGCGGGGTTCCGGTCCGCTTCACCCTGGTCGTGCCGCTGCGGATCGGCCATCGCGAGGACGGCGCATTCGGAACGGTGCTGCGAGCGCGGATCCCCAAGCTCGCCAACGGCTTCGGCTCGATCACCAAGATCGACCTCACGCTTGGGCGCCGCTGGTCCTTCGCCGGCAAGCGCCGGAGCTACCTCTCGGCCGCCTGCAGCGCCCCAACCGACTTCACCGCGGTCCCCTTCTCCTTCGCCCGGGCGAAATTCCGCTTCGAAGGCCGCCCGGCGATCCGCTCGACGCTGGTCAGAGCCTGCCGGGTTCGCTAGCGCCGGGAACATCCGGCCCGGTCTGATTCACTGCCGCCGACGTTATCCAGCAAACGACCGGGAGCAATTTGAAATGACGAAGAGACTGCATGCCATCGGCCCGCTCCTCGCCGTGATCGCGATCGGCGCCGGGGGCGCTGTCTGGTCCGGCTGCGGCAGCAGCGACGGCGACACCAGCTCGGTTCGCGAACAGGCGAAGGAACAGGTCGAACAGGGCACGTCGAAGGCCGAAGAAGCCGTTCAGGAAGGCACCGAGAAGGCGGAAAAGGGGCTCGAAGAAGCCAAGGAAGAGGTTGAAAAGAACCTCAGCGGCAAGACCAAGAAGAAGGTCGAAGAAGCTCGCAAGGAAGCCGAAAAGGGAATCGAAGAAGGTCAGGCCCAGGCCGAAAAGGGCGTTGAAGAAGCCAAGGAGCAGGCGGAAAAGTACCTCGAATAGGACCGCCCCCTGAAGGGGGTCAGCGGTGGGGGTCCCGCGTGGCCTCGATGCTCTGCGCGAGGATCTCCACCGCCCGTCCCAGCATCTCCTCGGAGATGGTGAAGGGCGGCGCCAGGCAGAGGATGTCGTCGAGGAGGCTGCGGGTGAGCAGGCCCCGCTCGCGAGCCTCGGCGGCAACCTTCCGTCCCCGGCCCACCTGCGCCGGCCAGCGCTCCCGGGTCGCCCGGTCGGCGACCAGCTCGATTCCCACCATCAAGCCCGCCTGTCGCACCTCCCCCACCTCTGGGTAATCGCGTAACGGCACCAGCAGATCCGCCATCACCTCGCTTAGCTCCCGCACCCGGGCCAGCAAGCCCTCGCGCTCGATCGTCTCGATGTTGGCGAGCGCCACCGCGCAGGCAACCGGATGACCCGAGTGGGTAAAGCCGTGCATCAGCACCCCGGGGCTGGCGTCCGGATCGCGCAGCTCGTCCCAAAGCTCCTCGCTGACGATCACACCGCCGAGTGGGACGTAGCCGCTGGTAACCCCCTTGGCAAAAGTGAGCAGATCCGGCACCACCTCCTCGTGCTCGCAGGCGAACCAGGTTCCGGTACGCCCGAAGCCGGTGATCACCTCGTCCACGATCAGCAGCAGCCGGTTGCGATCGCAGATTTCCCGCAACCGCCGCAGGTAGCCCGGCGGCGGCACGATCACCCCGCCGGAGCCGAAGACCGGCTCGACGATCACCGCCGCGATTCGCTCTGCCCCGAGCTCGGCGATCCGATGCTCGAGACCTTGTCCGTCGCAGATGGGACAGGAATCCGGTTCGCAAGGCGTGCCGGCGGCGCAGCGATAGGCGTAGGGCGCCGGGATCTCGAAGATGTCCGGCGCCTCGACCCCGAAATCGCCGTGGTAGGGCCGCAGCCGGGTGGCGGTGGTAGTCACGCCGGCGAGGCCGTGATAGCCGCGTTCGTGAGCGAGGACGATGGACTTCTCGGGTTCCCCGTTGCGCACCCAGTGCCGGCGCGCCAGTTTGATCGCGGTCTCGTTGGCCTCGCTTCCCCCGGAGACGAAGAACACCCCGTCCAGCCCCGCGGGAGCAAGCCCGGCGATCTTCTCGGCGAGCTCGACCGCTGGTTGCGAGGAGACGCCGCCGAAGGCCGAGACATACGGAAGGGCGCGCAGCTGCTCGACGGCGGCATCGATCAACTCCTGGCGACCGTGACCGAGGTTGACCGTCCATAGGCCGGCCATGCCGTCGATTAGCCGGCGGCCGTCCTCGGAGACCAGCTCGCAATCATCGCCCTGGGCGATCACCAGGGGCCCTGCCTGTGGCAGGACCGAGTGATCGGTCAGGGGGTGAATCAAGTGCTTGAGGTCACTCGTTACATACTTTGATGCAGTCACTCCACTCAGATTAGCGCCAGTGGACAGCCTGTCTAGGCTTCAGCGGGTGACTTTTTCCCCAAGGGGCTCCGCGGCGCCTCCGCGGGAGGAACCGAGCAGATCGAGTACCAGTGCAGCAGCGCCAGCTGGTGGGCGACACGGTTGATCTCCCCCTCGTCCGAGGAGACCGGGAAGTTACGCAGGATCGCCTCGATCATCGCGTAGGTCGCGCGGACGCCGAATTCGAGGTCGACGTCATCCCGGATCAAGCCCGCCGACTCGTCAGCGGCGTGGACCGCCATGATCCAGCCGAGCATCGCGTCATCAGCGGCCTTGTCCGCCTCGTCCCAGCCGGAGCCGCGGAGGTTTCTGGCGACCGCAACGACCGGGCGCAGATCGGCATTCGTGACTCTCCAGGTGAGGGCCTCCCGAACCATCTCCTCGACCAGCTCGAAGGACGTCTGGCCCGAGCGGGCGTTTTCGCGCAGCCTTTGCGGAATCTGCGCGTAGCCCACCATGTAGTCCTTGATGATCCCGGCGAGGATGTCCTGCTTATCGTCGAAGTTGTTGTAGACGGTTGCCCGCGCGACTTGCGCCGCACGGGCGATGTCTCCCATCGAGGTCTCGGAAAAGCCTCGCCGGGCGAACAGCTTCCGGCTAGCCTCGAGGATTTTCGTCCTCGCCCGGGGCTCCCCCCGCCGGGGCCGCGTCACGTTTGCCCTCTCTGAAGGCGATTGGTCAGCGACTTCACAGGGGCGAGACTATCCAAAGCAACTGACACGACTGACTTCACTGGACCTCCTCGGGAAGCTCGTACCAGCGCTTGCGATCTCCGATCCGCGCTCGCAGCTTCCAGCCGCGCGACTTCGGCACCACGTCCAGCTCCCTTCGCAGACGCCGCAGCCTCTCTGCCACGAGCCCGGCGGCCTCGAATCCGGGCAATTCGGAAGCGAACTGTTCACTGCGCTCGGCGACGATTCCCAGGGTTCGCCAGAGCCCCCAGTCGGCGGCCGCGAGATCGGCAATGTAGGTGACGTTGACGCCGCTGTCGTCCCGGGTGAGCTCGTGGTCGGCAAAGATCGCGCAGAGATCCAGGTAGTCCTTTTCGTTCGTCTCGACCACCTGCAGCTTCAACACCGTCAGGTCGGCGAGGGAGAGGGTCAGGGGAACGATCTCGAGCCGGCGCTTCAGGTCAATGCGATGACACAGGTTCGCTTCGTCGACGAAGACGTCGATTTGACGCTGCGCATGGTCATCCCAGAAGTACAGGCGGCGTTGGCCGTGAAGCATGTTGAACTCTTTGTCACCCGTGTAGCCCAGCGATTCGAGCAAACCCACCACCTCCCCTTTCGCCGCCTTCGTGGTGGCAAGATCGACGTCGGCGTAACTGCGCGCAAGCGGTGGACGGCGACTGCTCGGGCACAGCATCGCCACGGCGACACCACCGAGGGCCCGCAGCGGCACCGCCCGCGCCGCCGCGGCCTCGACTATCCGGCGCCCCTCGGCAACTGGATCTGCAACCGGATCCACTCCTCCCCCCGCCATTACTCCGGCGGGATCTCTGAGGCGAGCTTGTCCACGTCGACCCCCTGGCGAAGGCGGGCCCCGCGGGCGACGAAGAACGTCAGCAAGGCAAGGACCAGCACAACCGCCGCATCGCGAAGGAAGTGGCCCTTGTCGAGGCCGAGTTCGGGGTAGTGCATCCAAATAAAGAAGAGTCCCGAGAGCAGAAGCGCAGCGACCGCACCCGCCCAGGCGACGACAGGAACACCGAGGAACCGTTGCGTGGTGGCAGAGGCCCGCCAGGCATCGGGCCTACGGTACGGAAGCAGCATGGCTGAGATCCCGAGCAGGATCATCGTCACGAACTGCATCAGGACCGCCTCGATTAGCAGTTCGTAGAAGGTTTCTCCGTTCTTGACGGCCCACCCGAGGACGGCGACGCTGAGGATCACGGTGAGGGCGATCGCGTAGTTGGGGGCGTGCGTGCGCGGCGAGACCTGGGCCAGGCGCGTCGGCAGCAAGCCGTCCAGCGCCCAGGCGAAGAAGGTGCGGACCGCAATCGTGATGTTGGGGATCATCAGCAGGGGATACGCGGCCGCAAGGGCGATGCACAGCCACCAGGTGAGGAAGGTGCTGCTGCCCGCGATCGAGGCCAGAAAGGTGTAGTAGGGCGGAGCTGCGAAGGGGTAGCTTTCCGATTCGTTGATGCTCAGGGCATTGATCGCGACGAAGAAGTCGTGACCGAACTTGCTGAAGAAGAGGATCGAGAGGATCACCGCGATCCCGATGTGGACACTGCTGGCGGCGCCCATCACCCTCATCTGCGTGGTGTCGCGAGCTCGCCGCACCTCGCCGGAGATGTAGACCGACAACCAGGCGTAGAGGGAGAGGCTGCAGATCGCCGCCCAGACTGGCCAGGTGTTGTCCATGCTGAAGGCAGGGTTGAAGGCGACGCCTTCCTTCTCGGCGCTGTCGACGATCGAGCGATAGGTATCGGGTTCGCCGGTGATCGAGTGAGCAAATTCGTTGAAGCTGTGGACGAAACCGCTCTCCGTCTTGAAGAGGAGAACGAAAAAAACGGTGCCGAGGCCCAGCATCATCAACGCCCAGAGACCGTTCATGATTCGGGTCGTCCACCGCCACCCACCGGCAAGCAGGAATGAAGAGCCGATGATGATGCCGGCGCCAAGGCCGAACTGCCACCACTGGCTGGTCGCGAGATCGTTACCCGCGGTGACCAGCGTGTTGTGGCCGCTGACCAGACCCACCGCCGTCAGCGACGGACCCAGGGCGACGGTGACGAAAGCCAAGGCGATGAAGGCGATCGAGAGGATCACGCCGGTGGTCCAGAAGAAGGAGGAGATCAAGCCGATGATCGGGTGGGTGACGCGACCGACTAGGACGTAGTCGCCACCGCTGCGCGGGATCGCCGAGGTGAAGAGGCCGTAACAGACGGAGATCACGATCGCGGCGACGAGAGCCATCGCGAAGCCCAGCCAGATCGACCCTCCAACGAACACTCCCAGGGTCCAGAAGACCGAGGTTGCCAGCAGCACCGCGGTCGGCTGTCCCGCCATGTTGAAGACGAAGGTGGAGAACGGCGACACTTCCCGCACCAAACCGGTCGCTTTGCGCGCGTACACCCCCCGAGGGCCGCTCTGCGGCGCCGGCCTCTCCCCCAACTCGGTCATTCCTCTCCCCCTTTCACTAGCCGGTCACCAAGTACTGGCCAACTACGCGTTCCCGTCCCAGGTGCACCAGGCAGCCGTCCAGATGACCGCTGCCGTAGTCGGAACCCGGATTGATGGCCACCGTCCTGCCGATCCTCGTCACACCTTTGCTCTCGTGGATGTGACCGTGAAGGCTGAGCAATGGTTGCGTCTCTTCGATGATCTGCCGCACCGCACGACTGCCGGTAGGCACCTCGTGCGGGCGGCCGCCCCTGGTCACGTACCGCAGTTCCTCGTCAACTTCGAAAGCCGTGTCGAGGCTGCTCTCCCAGGGCGGCACATGAATGTTGAAGATCGCCCGCTCTGGCTTCTCCAATTGCTCAACCAGGCGCCTTAGCCGTGCGTAGATCTCCTCCTCGTCGAGCTCCCGCGGGGTCTTCCACGGAGTTCGGTTGGAGTAGCCGAGGGAGACCATCTCGTGGACACCGAGGATCTCGATCCGCTCGTCGCAGGCGACGACGCTGGAGCCGCTCGCGAGCACCGCGTCGATCGACCAGGGGTCGTCGTTGCCCGGAATCACGTAAGCCCGGGCATCGGTCACGGCAAGGCGTTCGTCGGCGAGCTTGACCCAGAGGCGCAGCTCGTCCAGCAGCGCCTCCTCGAAGACCTGCTCGCGCCGGCCCGCGTCCTCCTCGAGCCGCCGCGCCTCGTCCTCGTCGACGACCAGCGGGTACATCCCGTTGGTCGAGATCGCCTGCTGCATCTGGTCCAGCTCCTCTGCGCTGAGTGCGACCCGCTCCTCCCCGATCACTCGCGCTCGATACGAGCCGTCGCCGGCGCGGACGATCGGCACCAGCGCCTTGCCGGTCAGGTCGCCGCCCATCACCAGCGCATCGGCCGGGTAGTGCGCGGCGGCGTTGACGAACTTCTTCCAGCAGACGCGCGAGCCGTGAACGTCTCCCGCGTAGAAGAGACGGATGATGCTTTCCTTGTCCCGGCGCTTAAACATCGTTCCCCAGTTCCCTGGCTGAATCATGCGCTATTTCACGGATAGGAACGGTGCGGTACCTATGCATTCTGTAGACACCCTGTCTAGGCACCGGACGCGATCAGCTCGCGCTGCAGCATCAGCGCCGCCGCCTCGGCGTCGAGGGTGGCCATCAAGCCTGCCGCGGCGAGGATGTAATTCCTGTCGACGCTGAGGACGGGGCTGTCCGGCGCCAGAGAGCGCTGCGCGCGCCGCGCAAGCGAGGCGGCGAGGATCTCGCGGCCGTCCTGCCGGTGGGCGAACACCCCCCCAGTGCCGAGAACCTGCTCCACCTCCCTCAAGTCGGGCCCGTCGCGAACGAGGGTCGGGGGGCCGTTTTTTCCGCGTGCCAGCAGCATCGTCCCGCAGTGCCGCCGGACCGCGTGGGTGACGCAGCCGGTCGCGAGCAACCGGTCGAAACCGGCCTCCTCGGGCCCGTCCGGAATCCACTTAGAATCTCCTGATCGCAAAGCTACAGCCTGTCCAATAGCGGCTTCGTCGAGGCCGGCCTCCGCCTGGATCCAGTAGCCGTCGGCGACGAGGACCCCAGCCGATCCGGAGCGCAACCCGAGGTCTCCCTCGACCGTGCGGAGCGTCGGCGGCGGCGGCAGGAGCGGGTCCTCGATGCCGGGCGCGGCCGCTTCGGAGAGGCGACTCGAGTGGACGTCGGTGGTGGCGCCCCCGACGTCGACGACCATTACGTCGCCAAGCCCCGCCACCGCTTCCGTCCCGTGCGAGAGCAACCGGGTCGCCTCCAGCACCGCCTCCGGCGTCGGCATTCGCACCATCCGCTCGAAGTCAGGGCTGGCGCTCAGCCCCTTGCCGCCGATCACGTGGTCGAGGAAGGCGC
>Ga0190273_10000698_pt1 | contig 12221 bp, 13 predicted proteins | sample Popmic504IS_FD_134513 | JGI IMG/M metagenome (GOLD analysis project Ga0190273, IMG submission 134513) | Populus adjacent soil microbial communities from riparian zone of Shoshone River, Wyoming, USA - 504 IS | ecosystem: Environmental > Terrestrial > Soil > Riparian zone > Trees stand | place...
CGAGACCGCGCACGGGCGGATCTGGCACGTCCCGAGCAACCCTCCGCGTACGCAGGAGCAGGCGATCACCGACGTGCTGACCAGCGTCGGCAAGCCTGCGGTTGCCGTCAGTGCGGTGCCGAAGCCGGTGTTCGTCGCGCTGTCGAAGGTCATCCCACTGGTCCGCGAGCTCCGGGAGCTGTCGTACCAGTGGACCGAGCCCTACGTCCTCGACGACAGTGACGCCCGGCAGCACTTCGGAATGGAGCCGACTCCGTGGGACGAGGTCTGCCGCCGCAGCGCCATCGTCTGAACCGTGAGACAGGCTTGCACGAAGGTTGCCGAAAACCCACGTGCCGGGCCCGGAGCTCGCATAGGATCTCGGTTCTACTCCGCGCAGCCGGCGAGGGGAGACGGGGCGGGGATCGATGAAGTACACGGTTCGAGCGGCGTTGGCAGTAGCCCTGTTGGTCGGCTTCTACGTCGTCGCGATCGGCATTGCGGCCGCCCTCGTCTTCTTGGTCGTCGAGGCCGCGATGGCAGGGGTCTCAGGTGTCGCCATCGGGAAACTCGGCATCATCGCCGCCATCGCCGCGTTCGGCATCTTCAAAGGCCTGTTCGGCCGCACCAAGGACAAGAGCGGGCCGGCGGGGGTGTTGGTGACAGAGCGGGATCAGCCTGCGCTGTGGTCCGAGATCCGCGATCTCGCCACGGCCGTCGGCACCCGCGAACCTGACGAGATCCGACTCGTGCCGCAGGTGAATGCCGCGGTGTCGGAGGATGCGAAGTTCCTCGGCCTGGTGCCGGGCACCCGGCGTATGTACATCGGCGTGCCGCTGGTGCTGGGACTGTCGCGCCAGGAGGTGCGTTCGGTCCTGGCGCACGAGCTGGGCCACTACTCGGGAAAGCACACGGCGCTTGGGCCGGTCACCTACCGCGGCAAGGAGGCGATCGCCCGGGTGCTCGGCGAGCTCGGCCCGGAATCGATCGTCGGACGCCTGCTGGGGCTTTATGGCCGCCTCTACTACGCGGTCTCGCACTCGGTGAGCCGTCGGCAGGAGCTCGAGGCCGACGAGTTCAGCGCACGGCTGGCCGGACGCGACGCGGCGGCATCGGCGTTGAGCAAGCTTCTCCCGCTCGACGCCGCTTGGGACCACTTCGTGGATTCGTATGCGTCGCTCGGTCAGGACACCGGCCGCCGACCCGCCGCGGTGTTCCAGGGGTTCGAGTCGATGCTCCACGATCCGGAGACCCGTGAGCAGCTGGCCAAGATCCGCGACGAGCACCCCGAGCCTCCGTCATCGGTCTATGACAGTCACCCGCCGACCAGCCAACGGATCAGCAAGATCTCGTCTATGGCTGACGACGGCGTGGTCGACGACGGCACGCCAGCCAGGTCGTTGCTCGACGACCCGGCGGCCGCCTTCACGGCCCTCGAGACGGACATCTTCACAGGCAGCGGCCTCGAGCCGGCGGACTGGAACGTCCTGGTCACGGACGCGCTGACCAGTCGGGTGGAGCAGGCCGCCGAGGTGCTAGGCGCCCAGGCCCAGCGGGTGGGCGCGCCTCCGACGCTGCGCACAGCCGTCGAGCGATTGCGCCGCCCCGGAAGCACGGGTCTGCTCGAGGCATCGACCGTCGAGGAGGAGCGGGAGGTCTTGGCTCGCCTGCTCGCCGACGCGGCAGCGAACTCCCTCATACGCGAAGGTGGGGCGTCGTTCGCGCTGACCTGGAACGGCGGAATTGCCGAGCTCCAGGCACACGACGGGAAGACCATCGACCCGTGGGCCCCGGCCTTCGAGGCGGTCTCCGGTGCATCAACCGATGCCTTCGAGTCCTGGGCATCGGCACACGGGGTCGATCTCGACCTCGAACTGCCGGCAACCCGCAATGTCGCGGAGGATGTCAGTCCGGCGTGACGATTGTGAGCTCAGCCGACCTACGCCGCGATGGCCTCGACCTCGATGAGCCACTCCAACAACTGCTGGACGACCATGGCGTCAGTCTCGCAGTCGGAGCCGACACTCATTCCTCGAGCGCGTCGCCCATCAGCGAGAGCATCTCGTGCGCGGCGTCCCAGCCGAGCGACTCGTAGAGCATTCGGCCCTGGGCCGACGCGGCCAGCACGCCACGGCGTACGCCGGACTCCAGGGCGTACGTCGTGAGGGTGGCCATGACGTGCCGGCCGAGGCCGCGCCGCTGGAAGGCGGGTGTGGTCTCGACTGCGTCGAAGGTCGCGTCGTCGCCGAGAATGCCGATCGTGCCCTCGGCCGCGACACGCTCGCCGGACTCCACGACATACCGGGCCCGGTGGTCGTCGATGTCCCACTGTGCGGTGAACTCGGGGGAGAGCGCCGGTGCGTCGATCGGCGTGAACGTGGTGGTCATCAGCGTCTCGTCATCACGGTCAACTCGTACACCCGGCGGAAGCGCCAGGGCGGAATAAGGACTGACGTCGTCGCCGATCACGGTCAGCATCGCGCGCGGATCGCCTTTGATGTGCCGGAAGAGCCCGGCGAACGCCTCCGGCCCGGGGGCGATGCAGATCAGCTCGGTCTCGCGGGTGCGCGATCGGACGTGCACGAGCGGCCACCCGTCGACGACCGATGTCTCGAGCCCGCGGGCGTGCACCCATGTGGCGATCCAGCGTTCGACGAGCTCGTGTTCGGTGCTGACCGTCATGCGGCCATTCTGTCAGCGCCGATCAGGTGTCCGAATCGCTGTCCTGCTGCTCATCGTCCGAGGTGTCGTCCTCAGGTGGTTCGTTGATCGCCGGGTCGTCTGGACCCTCAGCGGGGTCTTCGGGATGGGGTGTAGTCATGTACGTTCCTCTCGGTCACGGTGCCCATACCCATCCGCGGGCCGATCACTCAGAGAACCTGTCCGCGACGCGGCAGGTGCGCCATGATGAAGGGATCGCGAGAGTAGGGAGTTCGAGATGGGGACGAACGCCGAATGGGTCGAGCTGAGGGTGCACGGGGTCAGCGGTACGCCGCCGGAATCGCTCCTGGCGCATCCGCATGTCGCCCAGACCGACGGCGGGGGAGCCAGTCGTTTCTTCGGCCCCGTTGACTCCGACGGCGTGATCCTGCCGGGCAAGGATGGGCAGGTCCTCGAGGCGTACCACTGGGGCCACTACACGTCCGGCACGTCGTGGCAGGCGCTTTGGCTGCTGCTCGTCCCGTTCGGGATGATCAATGCCGCTCAGTTCATGCTTCCCGCACCGGCCACTCGGCCCAAGCGGTCCGTCAACGCCCAGGCTGCTGCGAGCGCACTGCTCCGGCTGCTGGCGCTCATGCTGACCCTGTTGCTGGTGTTCGCGACGGGCCTGACGTTCATGGACCTCGTCGCTTGGCGATGGGCGCCCACCTCGGCTCAGCTGGCGTCGTGGAACCCATCAGCGGTGCTGGTGATCGCCACCCTGCTCACCGCGGCTGTGGTCGTCGGGCTCTGGCTGCTCGGCCGCATCACCGCGACGTCGGCGCCCAACATCACCGGTGGCATGACGCCTGAAGAGGCTCGTGCTCGCGCCGAGGAGCGCGGCACGCCGCTGGCGGATCCGTACTTCTATCAGGGCACCTCGGACTCGCCGATCCTCAGTCGGCTGCACCTTGCCGCTGGCCTGTTGCTCGTCGCCGCCATGGCTCGGTGGGTGCGCGAGCCCCAGAGCGACGGCCTCACCGTCTGGGTGTCGCTCGGCCTTCTGCTGATCGTCGTGATCGTGGTGTCGATGCTCGGCGACCCCGAGTCGCTGGCCGTTGCCGACCTCGACGAGTCGGGTCTGCGAATGCGCGCCAGGTGGCATGCCCTCGTCGCCCGCGGATCGTGGATCGCGTGCGCCGCCGGGCTCGTGATGATCGGCCGGGCGATGACGGAGATGCCTGGATTCGCGCCGCCGAAGGACCCCAAGCTGCGGGTCCCGGTCGAGGGCTACGAGCTCATCTCGGTCATCCTGCTCCTCACCGGGGTGGTGGCGGTCTGTGCTCTGGTGCTGGTCAACTGGAGGATCGTCGCGACCACGCCGAAGACGACGCCTGCGGCTGACGACCCGGCGTGGTACTTCCGTCCGTACGCCCGAGGGTGGGCCGCCAGTGTGGTCGCCGCCCTTGCAGTGTTCATCGGCGTCGGCCTCTCGGCGTCCGTGCCGACCGCCGTCTCGTCGCTGCTCCAGCTGTCGAGGAGCAAGGTCGGTGTCACGCCGATGCTGGATCGCGTCTCGTACGGCTGGGGGTTGACGTTCTTCGTCGTGCTGGGGATCGGCCTGTGGCTGCTGGGCAACTTCATCGCGCGCAAGGCCAAGCTCGCGGCGCGGGCCCGGGCGATGTTCGACGGTGCAGCGCCGATCGATGCGGGGGAGTACGCCGTGCCGCCGTGGCGCCCCGATGCCGGCTCGACCGTGTTGGCGATGTGGATCGCCCGGGTCAAGAACCACATCCCGGCGATCGCCCTGACATTCGTCAGCACCGGCGTCGTGATGTCGTTGGCCATCGTCTACGAGATCCACCCCGCGTGGGACGACCCGCGCGACTGGCGACCACAGCACGCCTGGGGCTGGTTCGACGAGCTGTCCGCCGGCCGTGACCGGGTCTCGCTGTCGCCGACAGAGAGCTCGTTCAGCAACGTCACGATGGTCGGCGGAGCGTGGCTGCTGCTGGGGCTCGCGGCGCTGTTCGTGTTCCTTGCCCGCCGCGGGTTCAAGACCGACACCTCGCGCCGAGGCGTCAACGTCGTCTGGGACGTCATCTCGTTCTGGCCGCACGCCGTCCACCCGTTCGTGCCCAAGCCGTACTCCCAGCACGCTGTCATGCATCTCCGCAAGCGGATCAAGCAGCACCTCGCAACCCGCCCGGCGAGCGGCCGAGACGTCATCGTCAGCGCGCACAGCCAGGGCAGCTTGATCGCGTTCGCGTCGCTGCACCTGCTGAGCGATGAGCAGCGCGAGCGGGTCGGCTTGTTGACGTACGGCTCGCAGCTGCGCCAGATCTTCCCGCGGGCCTTCCCGGCATACGTCAACTACGACTCGGTCTCGCGGCTGCACCTCGACCTGCACCGCGGGTGGATCAACCTCTACCGCGAGACCGATCCGCTCGCGGGGCCAGTTTTGTCGTGGAACCACCTGGGGGAGGGGCCCGAGCTCGCCACGTCCGGCCGGTTCGTCGACGGCACGGCGGTGGAGGCGGTCGACGAGTACGTTCGAGGCTCCGGCGTCCGGCTCAGTGGCGACGACTGGCGGCTTCTCGACCCGGCACCGGTCACCTCGGACGATCAGTACGGTCCGTCGACTCGCCTCTTCAAGCACAGCGAGTTCTGGCTCGACCCGGCATACCGTATTGCCCTGAAACAGCTACGAGGGTTGTGACGGACCTGTCCTGCTAACCCATCGAGGCAGTCAAGCCCTCGAGCGGGACGAAGCCGGCTGACCCTGACGGGACGCAGCACGTGAGGTCGGCTCGGCAGACGTGCGGAGGTGGGGAGGACGCGAGAATCGTTCGTACGGAGTCGAGCTGCGCGGCGAAGGTGGTGAGCTCCTTGATGCGAGCAACGATCTCGGCTTCCTTGTCGTCGATGAGCCGGACGACCTCGTCGTGGGTCGAGGCGCAGTTGGTCCCACCCCAGACCGGGAGGAGCTGGACGATCTGTTGGCAGGTCAGGCCCAGGTTCCGTGCGCGAGTGACGAAGAGGAGCTGGGTGGGCGAATCGTCGTCGTACTCGCGGTAGCCCGCGGAGGTACGTGCGGGCTCGGCCAAGAGCCCGATCCGCTCGTAGTAGCGGACCGTCGAGACCGGAACACCCGCCTTTTCAGCGAGTTCGGAGATGCGCACATTTCCAAGGTAAACCTGCAGATTTCAGGGTCAAGGGCTTGACCTTGAACCCGGGTTCAAGGTCTACGTTCGCGCCAAGGACCGAGAGACGGCCCGACCGAGGAGGCCATCATGCGTACCACCAGCAAGACCGTTCCAACGGGTGACATCGAGATCGCCTGCACCATCGTTGGCGACGGACCGCCGCTCGTCGTCCTGCACGGTGCCATCGGGCTGGGTAGCACCTACATGCGGGCGCTCGACCCGTGGGGCGAGGAATTTCAGCTCATCCACTACGACCAGCGAGGCAGCGGGAACACTCCGCTCGGCGACGTGCAACACGCGACGTTCGCCGGTGGGGTCGACGACCTCGAGGGGGTTCGACTCAGCCTGGGCCTGGGCCGCATCCAGGTGCTTGGGCACTCGGCCGGCGCCTACCTGGCCGCGTTGTATGCCGCAAAGCACCCCGCGACGACGGCAGGCGTCGTGCTCCTCAACCCGGGGCCACCGCTTGCGCCGGACCTGATGGACCAGTTCGGGAAGGAGATGTCGAGCCGTCGCACGGAGTCTGACGATGCCGCACGGAAGGCGATCGAGGAGTCCGAGGAGTTCAGAGCGGGGCAACCGCAGGCGCTGGAGCGTCACCAGCTCAACACCTTCATCCCGTTCTTCAGGGAGCGGGCGACCGTCGAGCAGGTCAGCCTGGGGTTCACCGAGATCACGGCAGCCAACGTCCAGCAGGCGCCGCAACGGATGATGGGCAGCCTGCGCGCAATCGACCCGTTCGGGAAGTTCGCCGGCATCGAAGCTCCGACCCTCGTGGTCCACTCGGAACTGGACCCGATCCCGCACGAGTGGAGCCGGTTCCTGGCCGCTTCCATCCCGAAGGCCGACTTCGCGCTGATCGAGGGAGGTAGCCACTTTCCGATGGTCGAGGACGCCGAGAAGCTGCGGACTGCGGTCGTGCCGTGGCTGAGGCAACACGCCTAGCGTTTCGGGGTCTCATAACCCTTGGCCGGTACGAGCTGGTCCGCCTTGTGCCACTGGATCGTGAGGCTGTTGCCGACGCCTCCCGTGACGACGGCGACGAGCGCGAGCCACTCGCCCGAGGACGTCCGCCGCCACTCGATCAGCAGGCCCGCCCACGGCGTCATCGTGTATTGCGCCGACGGCTTCACCCAGACGTGGCGAGCGGGTTGCTTGACGGGGTCGCGACCATCCGGGAACTCACTCTCGGATCGGTCGACGAACCCCATAGGACACAGAATAGAACATATGTTCGATCAAGGGAGCGTGATGACACCGCTGAGGATCACGCCCGCAAGATCTTGGCCATCGCCTTCCCCTTGGCCAGTTCGTCGACCAACTTGTCCAGGTAACGGATCTTTTGCATCAACGGATCGTCAATGTTTTCGACGCGTATTCCGCACACCACGCCCGTGATCAACGAAGCATCCGGATTGAGCTGCGCACCGGCGAAGAAGTCCTCGAACGTGGTGCCCGCATCCAGGTGGGCACTCAGCGCCGACTTGTCGAATCCGGTCAGCCACTCGATCACCTGATCCAATTCGGCCTTCGTGCGCCCCTTCTTCTCCACCTTCGCCACATAGTGCGGATACACCGACGCGAAATCGACTGTGAAGATTCGGCTCATGCGGGTGAGCGTAGCGCTCGGCTTCGTAGCGCGGCGTCAGGAGCGGACGGCGGCTTTTGCGATCGCTCGGGCACCGAAGCGCATCAGACGCAGCTGGCCGCTGAGATCCGCCTCGTATCCGTTGAAGAACAGGCCGGGCGCGGAAGGGTGTTGCCGGCCGCGACTGACGACGGGCCTCCCGGTGTCGTCGAGGATGCCGAGATGACCGACGAGCTCGGACAGCCCGCGCAGGTAGCCCGTCGCCGCGATGACGGCCTCTGGCTGGATCCGTGAGTGGCCGGCAAGTATGACGTCGTCGCCGTCGAAGCCCACCACGGCCGGGACGATCTCGACTCGTCCGGACTTCACGTCCGCGACGAACCCGCTGTCGTACGCCGGGGTGCGCTGCCGCTGGAAGAGGGTCGTGGCCACCCCTTCGGGAGAGCGCGGCAGGCCGTACTGGTCGAGCTTGCCGACTGTCACCCGCTGGGTGAGCCAAGACACCTCGTCAGCGGCCCGCCGGGGTGCGCGGTTCAGTGCGATACCGATCACGTTGACGCTCGACCCGAGGACCTTCCTGGTGAGGACGTTGGGAGCGGTGCGGCAGGCGACGCGCACCCGCCGAGCGCCACCCTCGGCGACGAAGTGGGCGATCTCGGATCCTGTCGTCCCGGGGCCGACGATGAGTACGTCGCGGCCGCGGTAGGGCTCGGCGTTGCGGTACGCGCTCGAGTGGATCAGCTGGCCGGTGAACCCGTCGCGTCCGGGCCAGTCGGGCAGGTCGGGCTCGCGGTCGTATCCCGTAGCCACGACGACGATGTCGGCGCGGAGCGCTTCGTCGTCGGTGTCGACCGTCCACCTCGCGTCGACGCGGGTGATGGCGCGTGCCTCGGTCCCGAATCGGACGTTGATGTCGTGATGCTCGGCGTAGTCCTCGAGGTATCGGACCCAGCTGTCGCGGGTCGGGAACTCGCCATACTTCCGCTTGGTGGCGCGGTATCCCGGCATCGTCGACATCGTCGCGGTCGTGTTGAGCTTCAGGCCGTCGTAGCGGCCGCGCCAGCTCGCGCCGACAGCGTCCGAACGCTCGAGCACCGTCACGTTGGCGCCCGTACGTCCGAGCGTCGCTGCTGCAGCCAGCCCGGCTGCGCCAGCACCGCACACGATTGCGTCGGTCATCTCCCGAGACTCTCGTACGCAGGCACACCCCAGAGCGCAGCCACATGACGACTGTCCGTGCCGCAGCATCCACCGAGGACCGCGAGCCCGTGAGTCTGCGCGCGCAGCGACTTCGTGGAGTCGACAAGCAGGTCGATGTCACCCGAGTCGAGGACCTCCATCTCATCCAGCTCTGCGTGCGACATGGTCGAGGCGTTCGGCCGGAAGAATCTCAGCCGATGTTGCCAGGGGGCGCCGTCCAGGCCGGCTAGGACGTGGGTTGGATGGGCGCAGTTCACGCCGTACCAGTCGGCGGGGTCGGACGCCTCGAGCGCATCGATCGCGCCGGACAGCGTGGTGCCGTCGGGAAGCTTCCCGTCGGTCTCGACGGTGAACGATATCGCGACGGGTAGATTCGCCGCACGCGCGGCACGAACGATTCCTTTGCCCTCGGCCGGCTCGCTCATCGTCATCGCGTGCACGAGGTCGACGCCCTCTGCGGCGAAGGAGCGCACCTGGGCCGAGTGGTAGTCGGCGGCCTCGTCGGCGTCGGCGCCAGCGGAGATGTAGCCGTCGCCGCGTGGGCCGACGATCCCGCTGACCCGACTCCTCGATGCTTCGGAAGCCTCCGCGACACCACGTACGAGTGCCACAGCGGCGCGGTTGGCCTTGTCCAGACTGTTTGCGTCGTAGCCGAGCACCTTGCCCCAGTCCGGGTTGGCGCGCCAGGTCGGCGTCTCGACCAGCAGGCCGGCGCCTGCGGCGGCGGCGATCGCGGCGTACCCCTCGTAGTAGCTCCTGAACAGTGCAGAGCCCTGCTCGTCCTGCACGAGCGGGAAGGAGGCGAATTCGGGGAGGTCGACCCCGCGGTTGAACAGGAGGTCGGTCTCGAGGCCGCCGTCGGTGACCCATCCGCCGCCGTTCAGAAGATCGTTGGTGTGCATGTGTACTCCTAGGTAACAGACTAATCAGTCTGTTGTATCAGACTGTTCAGTCTGAAACAATGGGCGCGTGCCGAAAAACGGAGAGCTGACCCGCGAACGCTTGCTGAATGCCGCCGAGCGGTTGGTGGAGCGAAACGGCTTCGCCGCCACATCGGTCGATGCGATCCTCGCGGAGTCGGGGAGTTCCAAAGGGGCGTTCTTCCACCACTTCGCGAGCAAGCGGGCGTTGGCCGGTGCGCTCGTGGAGCGATACGTCGACGCCGACCTGAGCATGCTGCGCGCCGGCCTCGACGCCGCGGAGACTGAAGCAGAACCGGTGGCGAAGGTGCTCGCGTTCCTCGGCTTCTACGAGAACTGGTCCGGTGACCTGACCTCGGAGTCGGCTTGCCTCTACATCGCGGTGATCACGGAGCGAGACCTGCTCGATGAGGAGACGGGAGCGCACATCGAGCGCGCGATCGTCGGATGGCGCACCGCAGTGGCCGACCTGCTCCGCAAGGCTTATGCAGCCCGCGGCATGATCGACGGCCCCGATCCCGACGACCTCGCCGACCAGCTGTTCGTGATCTTTGAGGGCTCCTACCTGATGTGCCGCGCACTCGGATCCCCCGAGCCGATGCGCGCGCAGCTGCGGGTGTTCCGCCAGCTGGTCGAGTCCCTGCTCGCCGATCACAACTGATTGTCGACGCCGGCCCGTTCGGGTCGGGACGCCTCAGCCTGCGCAACGTCGGCGCAACGACGGCCGGGAGACGGTGAGGGCCCAGCCAACCTTTCACAGGAGTGCCATGAAAGCCGCCGTCGTTACCCAGCTCGGTCAGCCCATCGAGATCCAGGACCGCCAGATCCCCGAACCGTCCGCGGATCAGGTGCTCGTACGGATCGAGGCCTCGGGTTTGTGTCACACCGACATCCACGCAGCCCTCGGCGACTGGCCGGTGAAGCCGGCGCCGCCGTTCATTCCGGGCCATGAAGGTGTTGGCATCGTCGAGAAGCTCGGCAGCAACGTCACCGGGCACCAGCTCGGCGATCGCGTGGCCATCGCGTGGCTCGGACACGCCTGTGGCGATTGCCGCTACTGCGTCGACGGTCGCGAGACCCTGTGCGAGAGCCAGCAGAACAGCGGCTACTCGATCGATGGCGCGTTCGCCGAGTACGCCGTCGTCGATGCCACGTACGCGGTCAGCGTGCCGGCAGGCGTCGAACCGTTCGATGCGGCTCCACTGAGCTGCGCGGGCCTGACGTCGTACAAGTCGGTCAAGGTCGCCCGCGTGCAGCCCGGTGAGACGGTCGTCGTGTTCGGCATCGGTGGACTCGGTCACCTCGCTGTTCAGTACGCCCGTCTGGTCGGGGCGACGGTCATCGCGGTCGACATCGACGACGAGAAGCTGGAGCTCGCGACTTCGCTCGGCGCAGACCACGTGGTCAATGCGGCCAAGGTCGACCCGGTCGTTGCCATCGCCGAGCTGGGCGGAGCTGACGTGGCCCTGGCATATGCCGTCGCCCCCGTGGCGTTCAACCAGGCCTTTGCCTCCCTCAACCGGGGCGGCCGCCTGATCTGCGTGGCGCTTCCCGCTGAAGGCACGATGAGCATCCCGATCTTCGAGACCGTCCTCAAGGGGATCGAGATCATCGGGTCCATCGTCGGTACGCGGCAGGACCTCGCCGAGGTCTTCCGTCTGCACGCGCAGGGCCGAACCCGGGTGATCGCCGAGGGCCGCAAGCTCGAGCAGGTCAACGAGGCGATGGGCGAGCTGCTGTCCGGAGGTATCGCCGCGCGGCTCGTCTTCGAGTTCTGAGCCGCCGACCGTACGGCGGAGTCCGCAGGACGCATTGAACCCCCGGGATCCTCTGGATCCTGGGGGTTTCGCGACTTCGAGTCAGTCCCGGAACCAGCGTCCGATTCCGGGATTCCACTAGCCCTACTTTACGGTGGCAATCTGCTCGAGCTGGAACACGGCATCACCGATGTTGCCGGCGAACCGGCCCAGAACGGCTTGGGCGCGCGGCTCGTTCAGATGCTCTGGCAGCGCCTGCATCAGGTTCAACCGGGTGGAACCCACCCAGCTCTGGAGATCGGGCTCGGTGCGCCAGCCGCCTTCGGTGCGCCAGGTCCGGGCGACCATGCGCGCCCACTCGTCGACCGATCTGGTGAACGGGTTCGGCCGGCAGAGCCGGTTCTTCTGCTCGTCGTCGTCCCGGTTCGCCTCGACCCAGGCCAGCAGAGCGGCGTTGAACGGAGGGGTGTTGTGCCGTACCTGTTGGAGGGTGATCCGTCCCGGGGTGAAGATCGGCTGCGGGTCGACGAGCCGCAGCCCGCTGGCAGTGGCGTCGATGTGCAGCGCGCCACGGGTGGGCAGCTCGCCCTGGTCAAGGACCAGCAGGTCCCGCTCGATGCGCGTGACGCGGCCCAGCCGCACGACGTCGGCGATCCGGCGGAGGAGGCCGATCTCGTGGCTGCTCAGCATTGCGCCCCGATACATCGTGGCCGGTGTTGCCGGGTCGAGCCGGATCAACCGACCGCTTTGCTCGAGATCGGCGATGAGCTCGATCTGGCTCGTCGCCCGGGCGCCGACCTCGGCGTCGGTGGCGAAGCCATCCAGCACGTCCACCACCAGATCGAGCGCCTGGAACGCCTCGCGGTTGTGGAAGTACGCGTCTCGCGGACGGACCCAGCGGATGCGCTCAGGGTCGACGTCGTTCTCCAGC
>Ga0190273_10000699_pt1 | contig 12213 bp, 10 predicted proteins | sample Popmic504IS_FD_134513 | JGI IMG/M metagenome (GOLD analysis project Ga0190273, IMG submission 134513) | Populus adjacent soil microbial communities from riparian zone of Shoshone River, Wyoming, USA - 504 IS | ecosystem: Environmental > Terrestrial > Soil > Riparian zone > Trees stand | place...
GACGACGCGGTCCCGACGCCTTTCATGAGGGACGTCGCCTCGGGCATCACGACCTCGGCTGTGTGAAGGTCCTCTCCTGCACGAGGCACGTAGTAGACCGTGTCCGCGGAGCTGTCGAGGTAGAACTGGCCGGGCGCGCCGAGCAGCGCGTAGTTGTTCTGCAGCGTTGTGGGTTTGGTGATCAACGGGGTGCCGCCCAGGATTGTTGCCGCCTTGTTCCAGCAGTCCGGATCGACTGCGACATCCGCTCCCGCGACATCCGAGACCCCGCACATCGTCCAGGTCCACGGTGCGGCGGACTGAGCCGCGCCGGGCACTGGATCGTTGCCCCCTGCAGGGAACACCATCTCCGTGTCGCTGGGGTTCGGCCAACCACTCATCCCGGCACGGCTGGACGTGTAGCCGGTCGACGTCTTCGTGAGTGATCCGAGAACGTCCGCGACGGGTCGCGACGCGAGAGTCGCTCGTACGCCGTCGACGTACAGCTGCCGGGACGTGAACGTCCTGGGCACCTTCGCCTGCCAGATGTTCTTGCCGCCGTCGTGGAGCGTCCAGCCGCTGATCCGACGGGCACCACTGATGATCGGTTGCGCGCCTGGTGCCGCTTCATAGCGGACGACGTGGCCGCCCGTCCCCGAGTCGGTGTCGCGCAGCGCGATGGCGGGGTAGGTACCTGACGTGAACCTGACGACCTGATCGGACGACATCGACGGGGCGGCGGCTCGCACCTGCGACTGCGCCGTCGACACCGAGCACGGCTGCGAGACGGTGCACGAGCTTCCCTTGCCGGTCGGCGAGACCCAACGCACGACCGCATCGGTGCCGGAGGTGGTCGCCGCCCGGGCCAGCACGACGATCATGACTGCCGCGACGATCAGACCGGCGATTCTGCCTCGTTTGGACAGGCCACCCCGGAGGCGAGTCCACGCGCGATCCGGTGCCACAACGCTCCTGACGAGTTGAGCCGAACCCCATCGTCCTACACGGAGTCTCGCAACTCGGGGTGGCCAGTGCCGAGCCGCGAATCGAAGTGCGCCACGTCACACGGATCAAATGGAGAGTTCTTTCCGCTTATGGTCTACAGTGAAGCGGAAGAGACTTTCCACTTCTTGATCCGGAGATCCCATGACCGACACTCTGGTCGCTGAGCGACCGCAATCCACACCGCCCGAACACGTGGACAACCCGCACCACACGACCCGCTGGTTGATCCTCGGCGTCATCGCCCTCGCCCAGCTCATGGTCGTCCTCGACGCGACGATCGTGAACATCGCGCTGCCCACCGCACAGGAGTCGCTCGGCTTCTCCAACGACAACCGGCAATGGATCGTGACCGGCTACGCACTCGCGTTCGGCTCGCTCCTGTTGCTCGGCGGCCGGCTGAGTGACCTGATCGGACGCAAGCCGATGTTCATCGTCGGCCTGATCGGCTTCGCCGGCGCGTCGGCCATCGGCGGCGCTGCGCAGAACTTCGAGATGCTCGTCTCCGCCCGCGTCGCGCAAGGCATCTTCGGCGCGCTGCTGGCTCCCGCCGCGTTGTCGCTGCTGACCGTGACGTTCACCGACGCCGCCGAGCGCGCCAAGGCGTTCGCGATCTTCGGCGCGATCTCCGGCGGTGGTGGCGCCATCGGCCTGATGCTCGGCGGAGCGCTGACGGAGTACCTGTCCTGGCGCTGGTGCCTGTACGTCAACGTGCCGATTGCCGTCATCGCCGTCATCGGCGGAGCGCTGCTGCTCAAGAAGCAGGCCCGCGATGAGAACGCGCCCGGGCTCGACATTCCCGGTACCGCCGTCGTCGTCGCCGGACTGGTGTCGCTCGTCTATGGCCTCGCCAACGCCGAGTCCGACGGTTGGTCCAGCGCCACCACGCTGATCTGCATCGGTGTCGGCCTGACCCTGCTCGCGGTGTTCACCGTCGTGGAGCGTCGCGTCGAGAACCCGCTGCTTCCGCTGCACATCGTCTGGGACCGTACGCGGGGCGGATCATTCCTCACCGTTGCGATCGTCGGCCTCGGACTGTTCGCGGTCTTCCTGTTCCTGACCTACTACGTCTCGCTGACGCTCGGCTACTCGCCGCTGAAGACCGGATTCGCCTTCACCCCGATGATCCTCGGCATCATGGCCACGGCCACCGGGTTCTCCGGAGTCGTCGCCCGCTTCGGGCCGAAGATCCCGGTCTTCGCCGGCATGATGCTTGCGGCAGTCGGCCTGGTGCTGTTCGCCCAGCTCGACCTCACCAGCACGTACGCCGCCAACATCCTGCCCGGGCTCGTCATCACCGGCCTGGGTGTCGGCCTGGCGATGGCCCCGGCGTTCAGCGCTGCGACGTCGGGAGTCGACGCCGAGCACGCAGGCGTCGCATCAGCCACCGTCAACACGTTCCAGCAGATCGGCGGATCGATCGGCACCGCGGTGCTGAGCGCGTTCGCCGCGACTGCCGCGTCGAACTACCTCGACGGAAAGACGCCGACCCCGCAGAACCAGGCCCTCGCCGCGATGGAGAGCTACACCACCGTGTTCTGGTGGGGTGCCGGGATCTTCGCGGTCGGCGCCGTGATCTGTGGCCTGCTGCTCCGCCCGGGGCCGATCGAGGTCGACCCCGACGCGGCACCCGTCATGGCGCACTGACCAAGCGCCGCGCATTGCCCGCGACCAGTCACGGCCATCGGCCGGGCTGGTCGTGGGCTGTGTGCAGCCGTCAGCGCTGCGCGAGCACCTGGACGTGACAGGGTCCGCCGTCGTCCGGCGCGGGAAGGTCGTCGATGTCGAACTTCGTGGATGCGTTCGCTCCGACATTGGCCACTTGGTGGGTCTTGGCCTTCTCAGCAGCGCCAGCGGCTTCGCCGACGTAGACCGTGACCTGGAACGTGATCTTGCTCTTGCTCCTGTTGGCGAGGTAGCCGGAGGCCGTCCAGACGTCCTTGGAGTTCTTGGCGCAGTGGAACTTCGAGAGTGCCTCGGGCGCCGGAGTTCCCTTGGGTGGAGCCGGGGTCGGCTTGGTCGTCGCCTTCGTGGCCTTGGTCGGCGCGGCCGACGTCTTGCTGGGTTTCGGCGGCGGATCGTCCGAGCCGCCGCCGCACCCGGCGAGCACCAGGAGCAGGGCCACCGCGAGCGTACGCATGGGGTCATCCCATCACGCACCGACGGCGCCCGGCCGGAGGCGCGCCCTCGGACACGGGGGCGCCAAGGCGTACGGACGAACCAGATAGTCTGACGTCCTACTAACTGAGGAGCACCATGAGTGGGATCGACAGGGTTGGGGTCATCGGCGGAGGGCTGATGGGGTCGGGCATCACCGAGGTCGCCGCACGTGCGGGACTCGACGTCATCGTGATCGAGGTCAACGCCGACGCGGTCAAGGCTGCGTCCGAACGAGTCGAGGGCTCGCTGCGCCGGGCGGAGTCCCGCGGCAAGATCGACGCCGCCGAGGTCACCGCAGTGCTGGACCGGATCAGGTTCACCGACGACCTCGAGACGCTGGCAGATCGTGACCTGGTCGTCGAGGCCGCCTCGGAGGACGAGGCCACCAAGCTCGACCTGTTCCGCCGGGTCGGCCAGATCCTGGACAAGGACGACGCGATCCTGGCGTCGAACACCTCCTCGATCCCCATCGTCAAGCTCGGTGCCGTGTCCGGACGAGCCCACCACGTCATGGGTGTGCACTTCTTCAACCCCGCACCGGTCATGCAGCTCGTCGAGCTCATCCCCTCACTCACCACGTCGCCGGAGACCCTGGCGCGGATGCGCACCTGGGTCACCGAGACGCTCGGCAAGAAGCCCATCGACGCGACCGACCGCGCCGGGTTCGTCGTCAACAGCCTGCTCGTGCCCTACCTGCTGTCGGCGATCCGCATGTACGAAGCCGGCTACGCCTCGGCCGAGGACATCGACCGCGGCATGGTGCTGGGCTGCGGCCACCCGATGGGACCGCTCGCCCTGTCGGACCTGATCGGCCTGGACACGCTCAAGGCGATCGGCCAGTCGATGTACGACGAGTTCAAGGAGCCGCTCTACTCACCCCCGCCGCTGCTCGACCGCATGGTCGACGCCGGGCTGCTGGGCAAGAAGACCGGACAGGGCTTCTACGGCTACGAGAAGTAGCTCCTCAGCCGGTGGAGATGACGTTGCCGGACAGCGTCACGATGCCGGTCGACATCACTCTGCCAGCCTGGGCCGAACCCGCTCCGAGGGTGACGTCGCCGTCGACCAGGATCGTGCCGACACCGGTCGAGCCGGCACCGGTGCTGACAGCGCCGTTCACCTGCCAATACACGTTGGACGCCTTGGCGCCGTTGGCCAGAACGACATGACTGGCGGCCGCCGGGCCCATCGCCGCATCGACCTGGATGATGAACACCGAGCCGGCGATGCCGTCTGCATCGAGGGTCAGCGTGCCGGTGAGCTCGAAGGCCGCGCTGGTGTGGTGCACGCCCGGCCTGAAGGTCTTGCCGTTCTGATCGCCGCCGAAGCTGCTGCTCGACAGCCGGCCGGCCGCATCGTTGTAGGCCGAGACGAAATCGGTGCGCGCTTGCGCCGCAGGGCCATCGTTCAAATGCGTCGTCCCACCGACTGTCGGCGACCCGCTGACCGTTCCCGCCGGACTCACGCCGAGATCCCCTTCGAGCGTGGTTGTCCCGCTGTTCGCCACCGTCGCGGTGCCCAGCACCGAGTAGCTGGCCGCGGTCTTGAGGTCGACCGGATCAGGACTGATCTCGGCGGTGAGGCTCTGCATCGCGAACCCGGCGTTGCCGGCGGCGTCGCGGATCTTGGCCATCACGTCGTACGTATTGGCCAGGACGGCGCTCGCCGTCACGGACCAGGTGCCGCCTGACTGAACCGTGGTGTTCAGGGTCTGACCGTCGATCGTCACGATGACCGCCCGGCCTGGTGCAGCATTCGTGGTGCCCGAGATCGTCGGAGTCGGATCCTTGGTGAGGAACGTTGCGCCGCCGTTGATCGTGACAACGGGCGCCAGCGCAATCGTGAAGCGCACCGTGTTGTTGTGCATCGTGATCGCCCCGGTCGCCAGATCTCGGCCGATCAGCACGGCGCCGGCGCCCAAGGTGCTGGCGCCGTTGGCCAGGATCGTGCCGGAGAAGGTGGAGTTGGCGCCGAGCCCGGCCGCACCATTGACCTGCCAGAACACATGGGATGCCTTGGCCCCGCCGGTCAGGATGATGTTGCTCCCTTCCCCGGTGTTGAGGGCCGCATCGATCTTGAAGATGAAGATGGCATTGGAGTCGCCGCCGCCGTCGAGGGTCATGTCGCCGGTGTTCCCGAACGCCCCAGCGTCGCAGTGGACACCCGGGGCGAAGGTCACGCCGATCTGGTCGCCCGAGAAGGCATTGTCCGCTGTGCACGGGTAGTTGGCCAGGATGTCGGCATATGCCAGGTCGCGATCGACTCGTGCCTGCGTGGCGGCCCCGTCATTCGCATGGATGTCGCCGCCGACGACACTCTGACCGGCGGCGAAGCCGGTGAGCGCCGTACTCGGAGTGGTTCCCACGTTGCCGCTGATGGTGCTGATCGGAACCGTGGCGGTCACGGCATTGCCGAGGATCGAGAAGTCGGCTGCGCTCCCCAGGCTGGGTCCGGTCGGAGCGGTGTTGACGACGACTGGGTCGCTGAGCGGACTCTCTGGACCACGCCAGTGAGTCGTGTAGACGGGCGTCACCGAATATCGCCACGCGCCATCCGGTACGAGATCCTCCGTGCACGTCAGTGTCGTGTGCGTCCCGGTGCACGACGTCAGCAGGGTTTGCGCGACGTGCGTCGTCGCTTCGTACCGGGCGATGCGGTAGCCGTCGACGGGCTCATCGGTCGACAGCGTGCTCGCCGCCCAATCCACCGTGATCGTGCTGCCGTTCACAGAAGCCACTGGCCTCTCGCCGCGGTCCACCGTGGCAGCAGCCGACGCGCCGTTGCCACCCGGCACAGATGTGGTGGCCCAGTAGGCCCAGCTGGCGCCGAACGTGAGGCTGAACGCGAGGAACAACACGCCGACACGGCGCGCCCGGGTCCGTACGGGGCGGCGACCCCGCAATCGGTGCGCGCGGTGGCGGTGGCTCATGGGCCGGCTGTCAGGTAGACCGTCAGGGCCGCGCCTTGGCAGGCATCCGCGTCGTCGCCACTCATCGCCAGGGCGTCGGACAGGGTCACCGCGAGGGTGCCGTCGTCACCTCCGGATGCCGCCGGGACCGCCCACCCGGCACCGCCGTTGGTCTGCGTCGTGTAGTCCAGTGCCGTGAGCCCGCAGTCGGAGTGCGCGGCGTCGACGGCGTAGCCTTCATCGCCCTGCGTGGCATCCAGCGTCAGCGATCCGAACTGCGCGACGGTCGAGTTGGGATTGGTCACCAGCAGCACCACGTTGCCCTCGCCACCCGGGCGGAGGTCCGGGGCCGCGACGCCCGGACTCAGCGTCACCGCAACGGTCGCCCCCGTGCTCCCGTTGCCTTTCCCAGCTCCGTCGGCGCTCCAGTAGGCGAACGCCGAGGCACCGACCGCAGCGACGAGGACGCCGGCCACTAGGACTCTCGAACCGGCCCGAAGGCGCACACGACGCACCGACGATCGAACCGAGATGAGGCTGGGCATCGGACATCTCCCTGACTGAGGCCAGCGCGAAAAGTGTCGTCACACTACGTCGCGCCTGGTGGAGAACCTAGGGACCAAGGTCCCGACAAATTACCTAGAATTCCAATGGGAAAGCAGAATCTGTGAACGCCCATCCGGCCGCGCGGTCGGGCGTATGGTTCGCCACAGGTCGCCATGGCAATCTCACCTCGGGGGCGGGCCCGCCATCGCGTCACACGCGTTGGGTAGGACCAAGCGAGGGAGTTCACATGTCCATCCAAATCGCAGGCAAGAAGCGGGCCACCGTCGTGGCAATGACCGCCGTCCTGGTGTTGATCGGCGGCCTGGCGTTCGCCTACTGGACATCGTCGGGAGAGGGCACCGGCGCCGGCACCACCGGCGATGGCACCGACTTCACGGTGTCCGGCACAGATCCGGTCGGCCCTGACCTGACCCCGGGTGGGCCCAACCAGACCGTCCCGTTCACGGTCTTCAACACCGGCACCGGCACCCAGGACCTGTCGTTGGTGACCGTCATCGTGGCCGACGAGAACGGCGATCCGTGGGTGAGCGATCCGACTGGTTGCACGGCTGCCGACTACACCCTCGGGACACCCGTCATCACGTACGGCCAGATCATCGGCGGTGGGACGCTCGGGGGCACCGTGACCCTGACGATGAACAACCTGCCCAGCGATCAGGGCACCTGCAAGGGTCTCGACGTGCCGCTCTACTTCGTCGCCAGCTGACCACACCATCGGGCGGGGCACCGTACGCCCGCGCCGCCCGATGGCACAGCTGCCTGGAAGTGGGAGACCTCCATGATCTGTGACACCCTGCCGGACACCGGCGCCCCAGCAACGCTGGTCCTCGCCGTGGTCGCTGCGGTGTGCCTCGTGGTGGGTGCGATGCTCCTGACCTATGCGCGTCACGGACGAATCCGCCCGGTCATCCTGCTCGCGGTCCTGCTCGTGGCTGCCACCTGCTCGACTCTCATCGGCACACCGGCGCAGGCCGGCTCGGCCGGCTGCGAGACGTACGACCCCGGCGGGCAGAACTCGCTGCGCATCGCCCAGACCTCGGTTCTCGCAGGACTTCGACCCGGGGCGAGCCCGCTCACGATCACCGGCGTCGTCACGAACGACTCCGAAGACGACACCTACATCACCGCCGTCACGGTCACCATGACATCGGTGACCAAGGCGCCCGACGCTGCGGCCGGCACCTGTGACGTCAGCGACTACGTCCTGGCGGACTCGCGCATGCCCGTCGGCGAAGCGCTCGGCCCCCACGAGTCGCTGCCGTTCGCCGGAGCCACGATTGGCTTCAGCAACAAATCGGTCAACCAGGACGCGTGCAAGGGCGCCACGATTCGGCTGCGCTACTACAGCCCGGCGACCCCGGAACCGCCCGCCTAGTCGACGCGGTCGTCGCGGTGCGGAGCGAAGAACTCAGCCTGCTGCGTCATGATGTCCCGCATGCTCGCCCCCTTGGGCACGCCGTAGACCGTGCCGCCGAAGTCGAGCTCGCGCTGGATCGCCCAGATCTCGTCGTGCCGGTCCGGCGAGAACATCTGGGCGGGATCGCCGACCGCGACCCAGCCGATCGGGAGCGACTCCCCCGAGCCGATCCGTGAGTTGACCTGCAGCACGCTGTTGATGCGCATCTCCGACCCGGTCTCGACGCTCGATCCGGGGAACAGGGATGCGCCGGTGGCGATGAACACCTCGTGCGCGATCGTCGCGCCGTTGATGTGGGCGTGCGGGCCGATCATGACGTCGTCGCCGATCGTCACGGGGTGGCTTGCCCGACCGCGTACGAGAGCGTGCTCCATCACCACGACCCGGGCACCGATCGTCACGCTGCCGTCCTCTGCGCTGACGACCGCGCCGTGCAGGATGCGGGCATCGGCGCCGATCGTGACGTCACCGCTGACGACCGCGGTCGCAGCGACGTACGCGGACGGGTCGATGCGGGGGCTGGCTCCGCGGTGCTCGATCTTCATCAGCCGACGGTATCGCCCTCTGGCCGGAGCCCGTTGGCTTCTGGCGACAGTCGAGGCTCGACCCACCACACGGACACCGCGACGACCACCAGCACGCCGACCAGCAGCAGCCCGATCCACGCGGCGCCGAGCCCACGACCGATCAGCAGGCCGGCGACAGGCGGGCCGGCGACCGAGGCTGCCTGGAAGCCCGCCGAGCTCATCGCGTTGTAGCGGCCGCGCAGGTGATCTGGCGCGATGTCGTTGACCATCGCGGGCACGGTCGGCTGGAGCAGCGTCTCACCGAGGGCGAAGACCGACGCGCAGCCGGCGACGAGCAGCGACGCCCCAAGGGTGCCGGGGATCCATGACGAGGCGCCAAGCAGCAACCACGAGACGGCCCACATCAACGCCATGGCCACGACCACACGCGTGCGACGACGACCTTCCATGTGTCGCAGGACGAGCAGCTGCAGCAGCACGATCACGAGCGTGTTGGCAGCGAAGGCCCAGCCCAGCGCCCTCGTGGACACCTCACTGACAGCACGTGCATACGCCGGCATGCCGGCGTTGAGCTGGGCATAGCCGACGAAGGCAGCCGTGAACGACAGCAAGGTCAACGACAGCACCGCTGGTCGGCGAAGCAGCGCGAGATAGCTGACACCGGCGGCGTCGGCGTGCTCGAGGCTGCTCACTTCCGATCGGTGGGGACCACCCGTCCGGCGCAGCGGGCCGACCAGCAGGATGATCGCGGGCAGGTAGCTGGCCGCCTCGACGACATACATGATCTGGAACGTCACCGGCCGCGACACGTCGGCGACCAGCCCGCCGATGAGTCCGCCGATCCCGACGCCCAGGTTGAGCAGCGCGAAGTTCATGCCGAAGTAGCGCGGCCTGATCCGTGACGGGACGATCGACGCGACCATCGACTGCGACGCGGGCCACGACAGGCCGAACGACGAACCCACGAGGGTGAGCCCGACGACCGCCACCGGCACCGTCGTCGCGAACGCCATGATCAGCTGACCCGTGAACGCCGCCAGGAGCGCACCGATCATGGTCTTGCGCGCACCGATGCGATCGATGACCACACCACCGGGGCCCACGATCACGAAGCCGGCCGCCGAGAGCAGCGCCATCAGCAGGCCGACCGTGTCGAGCCTGAACCCGCGGATCTCGTGCAGGTAGACCACCCAGAACGGCAGGACGAGTCCGGTGCCGATGAACGGGAACGCGACGACCGAGAGCAGCAGCCTGCCTTCGCGGGGCAGGTCGTGCCAGAAGCTGCTCAGGGGCGGCCGGTATGGCTTGTTGGTCGCCGTGCTCATGCGTGCGTGGGGGAGGCGGTCGTGGGCACGGACCAACTCTCGCGCATAGCGGTGACAACCTGACAGTGAGGTCCGCCGGTCTGGGCGTGCAACCTCTTCGCAGCGGGGTGCAGGATAGACAGAAGGTGACCCGCGCCACGCCAGGAGGCACTCGTGTTCTATCCGCTGACCGTCATGGACTTCCTTGACCGCGCCGTCACGGTCTACCCCGACCGCATCGCCGTGGTCGACGAGCCGAACCAGCCCGCCGATTCGTGGGGCGAGATCACGTACGCCGAGCTGGGCCGCCGGGCGCGCGCCCAGGCCGCGTCGCTCGACGAGATGGGCGTGCCGGTCGGTGGCCGGGTCGCTGTCGTTTCGCAGAACTCGGCGCGCTTGTTGACTTCGTTCTTCGGCGTCTCGGGCTGGGGCCGGGTGCTCGTGCCGATCAACTTCCGGCTCGCCGTCGCCGAGATCCGCTACATCGTCGAGCACTCCGGCGCCGAGGTGCTGATGGTCGATCCTGAACTGCGCCACCTCGTCGACGAGGTCGAGTGCAAGCGGACGTTCGTGCTCGGCGAGGACGACGACAAGATCTGGGGATCGACCGCCGAGCCGCAGCCGTGGGCGGGCGACGAGGGTGCGACCGCGACGATCAACTACACGTCCGGCACGACCGCGCGACCCAAGGGCGTACAGCTGACGCACCGCAACAACTGGCTCAACGCGACGGTCTTCGGCTGGCAGGCGTCGGTGTCCGACCGCGATGTCTACCTCCACACGCTGCCGATGTTCCACGCCAACGGCTGGGGGCACCCGTTCGCCGCGACCGGCATGGGTGCCAAGCACGTCGTGCTGCGCCAGGTCGACGGCGCCGAGATCCTCAAGCGCATCGAGCAGCACGGCGTCACCTATCTGTGCGCCGCACCCGCTGTCGTCACCGCCGCGCTCGATGGCGCGAAGACCTGGGACGGCGAGATCCCCGGCCGCGACCGCGTACGCATCATCGTCGCCGGGGCACCGCCGCCCACGCGCACGATCGAGCGCGTACGTGAAGAGCTGGGCTGGGAGTTCATCCAGATCTACGGGCTCACCGAGACCGCTCCCCTGCTGACGATGTCGCGTATGCGGGCCGAGTGGGACGAGCTCGACCCACACCAGCAGGCGCTCAACCTGGGCCGGGCCGGAGCGCCGGTGATCGGCGTACGCATGATGATCGACACTCCGTCCGACGAGGGGGTGGGCGAGGTGCTGGCGCAGTCCAACCACAACCTCGAGGCGTACTGGGACAACCCGGAGGCCACCGCCGAGGCGCAGGCCGGCAACTGGTTCCACACCGGTGACGGCGGCACGTTCGAGGACGGCTACATCGCGATCGCCGACCGCAAGAAGGACGTCATCATCACTGGCGGCGAGAACGTCTCATCGATCGAGGTCGAGGACGCGCTGAACTCGCACCCGTCCGTCCGCGAGGTCGCCGTGATCGGCATCCCCGACGAGAAGTGGGGCGAGCTCATCACCGCGCTGGTCGTGCTCGATCCCGACGAGGAGCCGGTCGACCAGGCGGGGCTCATCGCGCATTGCCGCGAGCACCTTGCGGGCTACAAGTGCCCCAAGAAGATCGAGTTCCGCGACGAGCTGGCCCGCACGGCGACCGGCAAGCTGCAGAAGTTCAAGCTGCGCCAGCCGTACTGGGAAGGCCACGACCGACAGGTCAACTGACCCCTCAGCTCGCGCCCTTCCACCGCCCGACCCGGAAGTCTGCCGCCGCTGTCGGGGCGTCCTCTGGCAGGTCCGCCCACGCCACGGTGTCCCCGTCGACGAACGCGACGCTGAAGCCCGGCTGGTCGCCCAGGCGCCAGATCGACCCGTCGCCGAGGTCGAGCGCGTACTCGCCGGCATCGCCGTCGGCACTGCCATTGCCCCATACGACGAGACGGTCCGAGAGTCCCAGCGCCATCGTCTGAAGGCCCGGATGGTTCATCCGGATGCCTCGAGTGTCGCCTGAGCGCAGGTCCTTGACGAACAACTGCGAGACTCCCGCCTCGGCCTCGGACACGACCCACGCAAGGTGGTGGTCCGACGCGACCAACCGGGTCACGACCTTGGCCGAACCGAGATCGGCCTGAGCCACGACGCGCTCATCGTTCGACCCGAGGTCGCGGGCGACGATCCGCGTCGTCCCGTCATCGGGCCCGACTGACGCTGAGCGGACGAAGTAGAGCGTGTCTTCGGAGACGGCCGGAAGCCCGGCAGCACCGATGCTCTTGGCCGCTGGCTTGCCTCCGGTGATCGGCGCGCTGAGCACGGCGGCGTCGGAGCCGCTCGTGCCGGCCGCCCAAAACGTAC
>Ga0190273_10000700_pt1 | contig 12212 bp, 8 predicted proteins | sample Popmic504IS_FD_134513 | JGI IMG/M metagenome (GOLD analysis project Ga0190273, IMG submission 134513) | Populus adjacent soil microbial communities from riparian zone of Shoshone River, Wyoming, USA - 504 IS | ecosystem: Environmental > Terrestrial > Soil > Riparian zone > Trees stand | place...
AAGCCGCGCCCGGCAAACATCGGCGGCTTTACGCCGGAGCAGCGTTTCTTTCTGGGCTGGGCACAGGTCTGGGCCTCCAAGGCCAGGCCGGAGTTCGAGCGGCTGATAGCGCAAAGCGACGAGCATCCGATCTCGCGTTTCCGCGTCAACGGGCCGCTCTCGAACATGCCTACGTTTGCCACGGCCTTTCAGTGCAAATCGGGCGACCCGATGGTCAGACCACAGACGGATCGCTGCCAGATATGGTAGCCGTGACAGAGAGCAAGCGATAAAGCAGAGGGGGCGCGCACGGTCGCGCTCCTCTGCTTCATCAAAACTATTTCAAATGATGACAGCCGCCTTCGCGGGCGGCTGTTTTCCTTTCCATGTGCTTTCACTTTAGCCGCCCGTCCTGCCACTTCCACACAGGGCTTACCTCCATTCACTGCAATCTTTCGGCGGCTCACTGCAAACCCGTGTCGCGCTTGAGTAAAAGAGCGTATAACGTGTCGATCAATCTGGCCGCCTGCACGGCCATCAAGATCATCCGACAGGAAGTAACAATGCTTCCCACAAAGTAGGAATAGCTCATATCTCAAAAGTCGATTCCGGCAAGAAGCTTCGCGCGAGGTGTCTAGATGGAGAAACAGGATCGTCAAAGCGTTCTTTTCTTTTTTGAATCGCTCGGGCAGGACATTCGCTACGGCATCAGGGTACTTTTGAAAAACCGTGGCTTTACGCTGGCAGCCGTTATCACGCTGGCCCTTGGCATCGGTGCCAACACAGCCATCTTCAGCGTGATCTACGGCGTGCTGCTCCGTCCGCTGCCCTATCGCGACGGCGAGCAATTGGTCGTCGTGCATCAGCAGGCGCGGCTCGCCAAAGTCGATGACATGGGTTTTTCCGCCAAAGAAGTTCTCGATTATCGCGATCAGAATAAGACTATGGACTCCGTGGTCGAGCATCACTCGATGAGCTTTATACTCTTCGGTCGTGAAGAGCCGGAGCGTGTCCAGACAGGTGTGGTGTCGGCAAATTTCTTCGACGTACTCGGCGTTAAGCCGATCCTCGGCAGAACGTTTACGCCCGAAGATGAAAAGAGCGGCGCGGATGCTGTGCTTATCCTCAGCAACAAATACTGGCAACAGAGTCACGGCGGCGATCCGAACATTGTCGGACGTGTTTTCCGCATGAACAACCGCGCGCACATCGTCATCGGAGTGCTGCCGCCGATTCCGCAGTACCCGTCCGAGAGCGACGTGTATATGCCGACCATACAGTGCCCTTTTCGCTCGGCTCAAACTTTTATAGACAATCGCAACGCGCGAATGATGACCGTCTTCGGTCGGCTCAAGCCCGGCGTTCCGCTCGAACAGGCGCAGGCAGACCTCACCAACATCGCCTCTAATTTAGAGACGGCATATCCGGATTCGTATCCAAAGAACGAGGGCTACACGGCGCAGGTCGTGCGGCTCGACGACGAATTGACGCGGCGCGCGCGCCCGACGTTTTTGATTCTGCTGGCGACCGCAGGTCTTGTGCTGCTGATCGCCTGTGCGAACGTGGCGAATCTCTGCCTGGCGCGCGTGCTTCAGCGTCAGCACGAAGTAGCGATGCGAACGGCGCTCGGCGCGAGCCGCGCTCGTCTGATTCGACAACTGCTGACGGAAAGCATTCTGCTCTCCCTGATCGGCGGGGGCTTAGGGCTGTTGATTGCCCAGTGGGGTTTGCCGCTGCTCGTGACCTTTGCCGCACGCTTTACGAATCGCACGGCGGAAATCAGCATAGACTTTTCCGTCCTGCTCTTTACGATGCTCGTCTCTCTGGGCACGGGTCTCGTCTTTGGATTGATACCCGCGCTCTCTTTTCGTCAGAACTCCAGTCAAAGCCTGGCCGCCACGCTCAAGGAAGACAGCGGTCGCTCGACTTCGGGTGGAAAAAATCGCTTGCGCAGTCTGCTGGTGGTGACGCAGGTTGCCATCTCTTTCACGCTCCTGATCGCCGCCGGGTTGATGATGCGCAGCCTCATCAAGCTTCAGCAGGTGAACCCCGGCTTTAATCCTGAAAAGGTGGTGGTCATGCGGCTGGCTCCGAACTGGTCAAAGTATACAGCCGGTACGCAGTACGCGGGATTTTATAAACGACTGCTGAACAGCGTAAAGCAGCAGCCCGGTGTGGAAGCGGCGGCCATCGCTTCGACTTATCCGCTGAACCCCTCGGGCCTCACGCGTGGGCCCAACAACGTCTCTATTATTCTGGAGGGCCATCCTCTGAACGAAGGACAACTCGCGCCGCAGGTTGATCCGCGCGCCGTGAGCCCGGACTATTTTCGCGCCATCGGGACTCCTTTGATTAGCGGGCGCATGTTTACGGATGCCGATGATGACAAAGCGCCGCCCGTCTCCATCGTCAACGAATCGACGGCGCGTCACCGCTGGGGCAAAGAAGACCCTGTCGGGAAACGCGTCTCGTTCGACAACGGGCAGACGTGGGTCACAATCGTCGGCGTCGTCGGCGACGTGAAGCAGTACGGCTTGGATCGCGAGGCGGCGGACGAAATCTATGGGCCAGTGGCGCAACTCTCCTTCGGCGGCTTCCTTCTGGTCAAGACCATGTCTGACCCTACAGGTATGTCCAGGCTGATGCGTAACACTGTGCACCAAGTTGATCCGGACACGGCGGTCGATCAGGTCAGGACGCTGCAACAGGTCAGGGACGAGTCGGTCGCATCTCCGCGTCTGACCGCGCTGCTGCTCGGACTCTTCGCGGCGCTCGCGCTGGTTATCACGGCGGCGGGCATCACTGGCGTGATGGCCCTTTCCGTCACACAGCGGACGCGCGAGATAGGGATTCGCATGGCTTTGGGCGCGACCCGCTCGCGGATTCTGGCGATGGTGATGCGGCAGGGAATGACGCTGGTGCTTTTGGGGCTGGCGTTTGGCGTCGCGGGAGCGCTCGTGCTCAACAGGTTGATCTCAAGCTTGTTGTTCGCCACGCCCGGCGCAGACCCTTTGACTTTCATTGTCGTCTCATGCCTGTTGATGCTGGTGGCCGGAACTGCATGTTTGATACCGGCCCTGCGCGCCACAGGCATAGACCCGCTGCTCGCCCTGCGCAGCGAGTAGCTCGGCAGAGAGTAGTGGGCCAGTGTGAAGTTGAGTGTTGAGGAAATTGCCATTCACCACAAAGGCACAGAGAACACTGAGGTTACACGGAGGCTTGAATTATTTCTCTGTGCTCTCTCTGTGCTCTCTGTGTCTCTGTGGTGAGTCTCAATACGCCGCATACATAAGTATCGAAACCGACACACCAGCAATCATTTCGATTTCTCAAAGCCTGATCGGGGTTTGCCTGTATAATAAAAGCGATGAAAGGTACGGCTGCCATAACGTATAGCGCGGAGTCCGAAGATGCGCCCGCTTTCAGAATCGATTGGCTGAAGTGGACGATCTTTTTTGGCTTCTGGACGCTCTTCGGTTTTCTGAACGCCAACCAGACCTATTTCGAGATGCGCCACACGCCGGGGATGCATCATTCCTGGTGGCGTATAGCTTTCTGGCAACTGCTTGTGTGGAATGCCTGGGGCGCGCTCACCCCCATCATTCTTAGTCTCGGAAAAAGATTTCCGGAAAGGCGCGCGTCATGGCTCAGAGGCATTCTTGTTCATCTACCGATCAGCGTGATCGTCGCCGCCATTCACGTCGCCGCCGCAACTTATCTGAGAGTACTGATCGAGCCGTTCGACGTGTGGAGTGATACGCGCCCGTTTCTTCTACAGTACCGCGACGGATTGCGTGGCTTTTTTCTGTTCGATTTTTTCGTCTACTGGGCCATCCTCGGCGTCGGTTACGCCTTCGATTATCGCGACCGCTACAGGGAACGCGAGGCGACCGCCTCGCAGCTCAAGGCGCAACTGGCACAGGCCCAGTTGGAAGCGCTCAAGATGCAGCTTCATCCACATTTCCTTTTTAATACCCTGCACACAATCGCCGGTCTGGTGCGCAGTAACGAGCGCCAGCCAGCCGTCAATATGATCGCGGGCTTGAGCGATTTGCTGCGCCGCGCCCTGGAGAGCGCAGACGAGCAGGAAGTGCCGCTCCATGAAGAGATAAAATTCGTCGAGACCTATCTGGACATTCAGAAGGTGCGCTTTTCTGATCGCTTGCGGGTGCGTATGGAACTCGCAGAGGAGACGCTCTCTGCGCAGGTGCCAAATTTGATCCTTCAGCCGCTGGTAGAGAATGCGATTCGGCACGGCATCTCGCTCAACGATTCAGCAGGGCTGGTCGTCATCACTTCAAAGCTTCAAAACCGTATGCTGCACATCAGCGTTTGCGATGACGGGCCGGGTTTGCAATCCGGCTGGCGTATGGAGCAGAGCGAAGGTATAGGGCTGTCCAACACCAGCGAGCGACTGAAATTTCTCTACGGGACTGAGCACCGTTTCGAGCTAAGCAATAACGAGACGGGCGGCGTGACCGCAAAGCTTGTCATTCCTTTTCGCGCGGGCGCGGAAGCGACCACTGGCCAATGACGACCGAGCCGAAGAAGTTTAAAACTTTGATTGTCGACGACGAGCCGCTGGCCCGGCGCACCATCAGAGACCTGCTCGAAGATGATCCATCTATGGAGATCATAGGCGAATGCGGCAGCGGGCCTGAGGCCGTCAACTTTATACACGAGCAGCCGCCCGACATACTATTTCTGGACATACAGATGCCCGGCATGAACGGCTTTGAAGTGCTCGCTAGAATCAAGCATGACAGAATCCCTGCGGTCGTTTTCGTCACGGCCTTCGATCAGTATGCGTTGAAGGCTTTTGAAGTACACGCACTGGATTATCTCTTGAAGCCGTTTACCGACCGTAGGTTTAAGGAGACGCTGCGCCAGGCCAAGACCAATGTCGAAATGAAGGAGATGAACAGGCTCAGTCAAAGCCTGATGGCTCTACTGAAAGAACACGCAGGGCTTCAGACAGACACACTGAAGCGAAAGAGCTATCTCTCCAGGTTCATGATTAAGCTTGGCGGTCGCGTAGTTTTCATCAACGCCGCCGAGGTGGACTGGATCGCGGCGGACAACTACTACATCAAGCTTCACGTGGGCGGCAAGTCTCATCTGCTGCGGATTAGTATGAACGAGCTGGAGGAAAAGCTCGACCCGGAAAAATTCCTGCGCATTCACCGCTCGACCATCATCAACTTCGACCGCGTCAAAGAGCTGCACCAGAATCCAAACGGCGAGTACGTCGTCGTCTTGAAGAACGGCACGGAGCTAAAGCTCAGCCGCAGTCGCCGCGAGCGCCTGATGGAACTCTTCATGCACAATCACGATTAGCAATCACGCCGAGCGCCCTCATCCGCGCGTCTTCTATCCGCTCGCTCTCCGCCGTTCACAGCAATCTCACAGCACTTCACTGCAAAACGGAATCCACAGGTCCAAGGACGGCGTATGCTTCAAGTGTAGCGAAGCCTTCGCATGCGTCCGTTCAAGCCAAAGGTCTTTCCGCGTGCGATGAAGAATAAACCGGAGACATCCAAATGAATAAGGTCACGCTTATCCTGGCATTATCGTTTTTGATCGGCCTCGGCGTTTTAGCTCAAGGTAACGCCGTTGGGCGCGAGCACGATTCCGTGTCGATTAAGCTCTCGTCGGCTCATACGGGCGCGCTCCTTTTCGATGCGGCCCGGATTGATGCTGACAAGATCGTTATCTGTGATGCCTGGGTACAGGAAGGGCCGCCTTCGCAGAAGATCACGGCGGCCTTCATGTTGATTGAAAATCACAACGCGACGGAGATTTCCCTGCTCTCCGCCAGCACGGACGCGGCTCGCGTCGTAGAGCTTCACGAAATGTTGATCGAAGAGGGAATGATGCGCATGCGTAAGGTCGACGCGATCAATGTGCCCGCCGGTGGCGTGGTCAAGCTTGAGCCGGGCGGATACCACCTGATGGTCATAGACCTCAACAGAGAGCTTAAGGCGGGCGAGCAGGTGCGCGTGACGCTTCGGTTTTCCAACCGCATAGAGAAGACCGTCAACGTGCCGGTCAAAAACCGCGAATCCATGTCCGAGGAAGGCGAAGGGAAATAATGATGAGTTACAGGTCAATAACCGTATGCCTATTGCTTGCGCTGGCGTTTATTGTCGGCCCCTTCAGTTTCACGGTTGATGCGCGAATAAAGAGCGAGCGCGGCGGACGCTCCTGGCGCGCTGGCAGCGAGGGCGCGAATTTCACCTTGACGAATCAGGACGGGCGGGCGTTTCAACTCAGCGACTTGCGCGGGCGCGTCGTGCTGCTCTTCTTCGGTTATACCTCCTGCCCTGATGCCTGTCCGACGACCCTTTCCAAACTGGCGAAGGTCTATAAGCTGCTCGGCCCGGAGAGAGACCGCGTCGTCACGCTCTTCGTCAGCGTTGATCCCGGACGAGATACTCCGCGCGTGCTCAAAGATTATCTCAGGTACTTCCGCGTCAACGCGCTCGGGCTGACGGGAACGAAAGAAGAGATCGACAGAGTGGTCGCTCAATACGGCGCGCGATACGAGATTGAGAAAGCGGATTCCGCCGCCGGTTATCACATCAATCATTCGACGGACCTTTATCTGATCGATCAAAAGGGAGAGGTAGCGCAACGCTTCAAATACGAAGGCGGGACGAAAGAGCTCGCGGACGCCGTACGGCGATTGATTGGATAGACACGATCCTGCGGTTTCTTTCGTCAACGAAAGCGAGACTCTCTATAAGGAGAATTTTTATGAAGAGAGCTTATTTGATGATGGCCCTGCTCATCGTCCTGGCAGCGGTCAGCACATGGAGTCTGGTCGCCATGTCGCAGGCCAACAAAACCGCCGCGCGCGAAAGTGCTCAACCAAAGCCCAGGACAGGGCCGCGCAATCTTGCGATTCTCATCTTTGACGGTGTGCAGATCATCGATTACACAGGCCCTTTTGAAACCTTCGGCCACGTTTATGGCAAAGACGGCCCGGCTTTCAACATCTACACGGTATCGGAGAAAACCGCGTCCATCACGACCGCGATGGGCATGAGCGTTAATCCCAAATATAGTTTTGAGAATGCCCCAAGGCCGGACGTACTGCTGATACCGGGCGGCGACGTGGAAGGCCAGACGGCCAACCCCGCTACTATCAAGTGGGTTCAGGAAAAAGCCAGAGACGCAGAAGTTGTCCTATCGGTGTGTAACGGAGCTTTTATTTTAGCTAAAGCCGGATTGCTGGACGGACTGGAAGCGACGACCACCTCCAGCCTGATTCCGTATCTTAGAAAGGAAGCGCCGAAGACGCGCGTCGTCGACGACAGGCGCTTTGTGGATAACGGGAAGATCATCACCGCTGCGGGACTCTCTTCGGGGATAGACGGCTCTCTGCATGTGATCGAAAGACTCTTTGGCCGTGCCACGGCGCAGCTGGCCGCGCTCGGCATGGAGTACAACTGGGACCCGGAATCGAAGTTCGTGCGCGCGGCCCTGGCCGATAAGTACCTGCGTTTCGCTTTTGAGGTCAAGGTGCGCGAGGGCGGTTGGCAGCCTCTCAGCAGAGAGGGAAATACGGATCAATGGGAGAACAGGTGGTTAGTATCGACGGATAGTTCCGCCACAGAGATTCTTGAAAGCATCAATCAGACGGTCGCGGCTAATAAGACCTACGGCGCGCAATCCTCAACCAAGTGGGTCAGGCTGGAGAACGCATCGAGCGGTCGCGAGACACAAAGCCTGTGGCGGTTTACGGATGAGAAGGGCGGCCTCTGGAATGGGACTGTGCGCGTCGAGCCTGTAGCGGGCGAGCGCAATCAGTTTACGCTCTCCGTCAAAATCGCTCGCAGCAGCAGCAGTGGTCAGGCCAGCGCCCAACTGCCCGCCAGATAAGTTAGCTTGGGTAATTGATATTCACCACAGAGACACAGAGGACACGGAGGGGGCACAGAGAAGAAGATTCAAACCTCCGTGCTTCCTCAGTGTCCTCTGTGCCTCTGTGGTGAACCGCCCCTTCCATCACCCTCAACCTTAAAAGTGACCCACCACTTTTTCCGCAGGCTTGATTATTAAAGTCCGAATCGGTCATAGTTATAACCCTGAAAATCAAACAAGAGGGGTTACAAGAGATGGCTGTGCTGAAGAGTGTCGTATTCGTATTGCTCGCCTTTGTTCTCTTCGTTGCAAATACCGTAATGCAAGCTCAACAGCAGCAGCAACGCACTGACGGGCAGAGCTATCACAGAGTCCTCAGCGCGGATTCTCGGTGGACGGGCGTTTATCGTATAGACATTGCGAGCAGCGATAAATTGTATCCAGTCATCGCGGGCGCAACCAGCAATCTACCTTTCGGAGAACAGCAACGCTTCTTTATAGATTTAGCGGCGCGACTGACTCCGCCAGACCTTCTGGCCATCGAACGACGCGGACGCAGCATCACCATCGCGTCCTCGCGCGCCCCGCGCATTACTTTCGAAGCAGACGGAACAACGCACACGGAAAGGGATCAGCGAGGTCGCGTCGTGCGTACGAGCGCTTCCCTCAACGGCGCTCAGTTGATAGTCAATTCCAGTGGCGGGACGCATGATAAATTCGTCGTCACTTTCGAGCCGGAGAGTCAAGGCGACCGCTTGAGAGTAGTGCGTCGCATCTATGCCGAAGAACTCAACCAGCCGATAATCATTCAGAGCTTCTATAATCGAATCTCCGAAGTGGCCCAGTGGAGCATTTACGGCGAGCCGCAGACGGCATCCAACAGCAACACTTCAATTCCAGCCCCCGACGCTTTGACAAAACCTGTCGATGACGAAGTGAGAAATCTGCGCCGCGCTTTGGATGAATGGGTGGCCTCGACCAATACTCGCGACATAGACAGATTGACGACCTTTTATATGACGACGCTCAAGGCTTATTACCTGACGCGCAACGTCAGGCGCTCAGTTGTCAGGCAGGACAAGTTAAGCTCCTTCAGGCGGGCCGATGTCATCAACGTTCGCGCCGACGAGCCCGAAATACTTTTCAGCCATGCGACGGGCACTGCCATCATGAGGTTTCGCAAGAATTATGTGACCGAGACTAGATCGAGGAAAAAGAGTGGCGAAGTCATTCAGGAACTGCGCTGGCAAAAAACCCGCGAGGGCTGGAAGATCATCAGCGAGCGGGATGTCCGCGTCATACGTTGAATCAATTACTTCCAGACAAAAACTCTGTTAACAGCGGTTCGTATAGCTCCGCATCACGTTCGCCCGTTTCGATGGTGGCATCTATCAGTTCGGGGCGCGTGTAATCCCAGCGATGCACGGGCAGCGCACGGGCCGGAGCGAGATAGAGCCTTGATTCCTTCCTGCCAATCACGTGTGACGGGTAAGGGCGCGTCAGGAGCACAAGGTTCTGTCTGACCCCGGATATTTCATCTGCGAGAAAGGCCGGGGCGTTGTCTATGATGCCGCCGTCGAGCAGGCGTTCTCCGTCGAAGTGGCCGAGCGAGGTAAACGGAGGCGTGGCCGAAGAGGCTATGATGAGATCGGTCAGCTCTTGCGGCGTTTCGCATGCTCGCGCGTCGAAGGCCATCGCCTTAAAGCCTACGTGCTTTCCAAAAGAGGGATGAATCATCTCTTTGCGAAATCGCTTCTCGATATTGTACGCGGAGAGGGCGACGAGGACTGCCGCCAACGCGGGCATTCTCTTCGGGAAGGCGGTCGTCAGGATGAGTATGGGGAAGGGCTGCTCGCGGACGCGCTCCAATCCGCCTTCACCGAAGGCATGAAGCAGCGTGTCGCGATAGATGGGTTCGTGCGGAGTCGGGCGCGCGCCGCGCGCGAGCTTACTCCATTCAAAGTTTCTGGTTATTCCCTGCCGCCGCTCTTTCCAGAACTCTCCGGCCTGCGTTTCGCGACCGCTCAGGAGCAGGGCTGCGACGCACGCGCCAGCGCTGCACGTCGCCATCGCGGCGACACGCGGCAGTAGCCGCTCTCGCCAGCGATTCATCAGACCCAACTGGTAAAAGGCGCGGTTTCCTCCACCCGCGAAAGTGATTGCCAGGTCTCTAACCATTATTCAAAGAGACGCGCAGCGCCTTGAGAACTCACCACAGAGACACAGAGAGCACAGAGGGAGCACAGAGAAAATAATTCAATCCTCTGTGTAACCTCCGTGTCCTCTGTGCCTCTGTGGTGAATAGCGATTTCCATCACGCTCAATTTCAAATTTGATCCATTACTGAATATCCGTAGACGAGGCTTTATTCCCGACCTTCCTCTTTGATCTCTATCTCTGCTAAGCCAGCGGCTTTCAGTTGCTGATTCAAGGCCGGGATGTCTTGAGACTGCATGGCGCGCCAACGTTCAAACACGGATGATATTTCGCTTTGAAGTTCTGCGACGGCTGCCGTGAGTTGTGTTGTCGGCGCGACATCTACCTCCTGAAGAACTCCGAAGAGTGTGCGAAGCCTGGTCAACACACCCAGATTAAGCGGCACGCCCGGACGCGGAGCTACAGTTGCGCCTGTCAACTCCTGCAACTTTTTGCCGAGAGCGTCGAGCTGCGCCGTGACGGCACTGTTCGCCGCGGCTCGCTCTCTCGCATTCGCGAGCCTGGCGTTCAGCGCGTTGATGCTCTCTGTTAAGGGTTCAAGCCTGAGGCGCTCTTTATACAACTTCATCGAAAGCTCGAACTGCTGTGCCAGCTCTTCTGTCCTGGTCTTGACGCGCTGATCCATCCTGACCGTGAGCGGCTGCACGTAACTTTTCCCTTCGACGTTGAGCACAACCGTGTACTGTCCGGGCATGGCCCAGGGAGAGGTGGCCTCCGGCGCTGTGTTGCGATAGACGGCAGAGATCGGATACTCGGGCTTGATGTTCGGCACGGGCTGATAGTATATGTCCCACATAAAGCGATGCATGCCAGGCTGTGCTGACAACACCTGCAATGGGCGCAGCCAGTAAGCAGGAATACTCAACTTCGGATCAGTAGGCGGCGCAGGGTCTGCGCTTGAATAACGCCTGACTACCTCTCCCTTGCTGTCTCGTATCTCAAGCGTGACGGGGCCGCTGACAGAGCTGTTCAAGTAATAATCTATGACCGCGCCGTCCGGCGGATTTTCTCCGGCGGGAACGTCCGGCGGCAGTGGAGTATCGGAATTGGTATTCCAGCGAACGCGCAGCGCAGTCTGCGGGCGAAAGAGAAATGCCCTGGAGGAGAGCACCTTCGCATCGAGTTGTCTGAGCGGCGTAATGTCGTCGAGTATCCAGAAGCCGCGACCGTGTGTGGCCGCCACCAGGTCGTCGTCCTTAACGATCACGTCGCGGACAGACGTGGCGGGCATATTCAAACGCAGGGGCTGCCAGTGATCGCCGTCATCAAAAGAGACGTAAACGGCGCGCTCCGTTCCGGCAAAGAGCAGCCCACGGCGCACAGTGTCCTCTCGCACGACATTGACGTTCTCGTTCGAGGGAATACTGGCGGTGATCTCCGTCCAGCTTTTGCCGTTGTCGCGCGTGCGATAAATGTGCGGGCGCAGATCGTCCAGCCTGAGAGTGTTGACGGCGATGTAGGCGGTCGCGGCATCGAAGTGGCTGGCGTCTATGAGAGAGATTTTCTGCCAGGCAGAAAGCTGTACGGGCGTGATGTCCGTCCAGTGAGCGCCGCCGTCGGTCGTCAGGTGTACGAGCCCGTCGTCCGTTCCGGCCCAGATGCGATTGATGTCCAGAGGCGACGGTGCTACCGCGTAGATCACACCGCGCTGAGTGGGCTGAGCCGTCGGTTGCGTGCGGTACTTGCCCACTGTTGCCGGAACATCGAAAGTCTTGCGTGCTAGGTCCGGGCTGATCTGCTGCCAGTTCTGTCCGCCGTCTTTCGTTTTCCACAGAGTGTTGGTCGCAAAGTACAGGATGTGCGGATCGACGGGTGAAAAGACGACGGGCTCTGTCCGCAGCATACGGAAATCGGCAGAGCGAAACGGGCGCGGCAAGATGTTTTGGGCCTGCGTGGTGCGCCGGTCAAAACGCGTCAGCTTACCGCCATAGATAATATCTGGATCAAGCGGGTCTGGCGTGACGAAGCCGTACTCTTCCGCGCCGACGGGCCGCCAATCGCGAAAAGTAATCTCTCCGTCGCTGCCACGGCTTGAGATGCAGACCGATCCGCTCTCCTGCTGTCCGCTGCATACGCGATAAGGGAAAGCATTATCCGCGCTGACGTGATAAAGCTGCGCCGTCGGCTGGTTGTACCAGGAACTCCAGGTC
>Ga0190273_10000701_pt1 | contig 12205 bp, 5 predicted proteins | sample Popmic504IS_FD_134513 | JGI IMG/M metagenome (GOLD analysis project Ga0190273, IMG submission 134513) | Populus adjacent soil microbial communities from riparian zone of Shoshone River, Wyoming, USA - 504 IS | ecosystem: Environmental > Terrestrial > Soil > Riparian zone > Trees stand | place...
AGATGGTCCCGCAACAACAAACATCGTCTTGCTGTTAATGGCAGAAACCGATACATCGTCCGGCAACAGGTTTTGAACTGATTGATAGTCTGATAAAATGGACAACATAGAACCAGCGGGTAATTGCGACATCAACCGGCCTCTTGCCTCTACCAGTTTCAGCGCATCGCTTAATCCGAATATGCCGGCGAGATGGGCTGCAACGAATTCGCCGATACTATGACCCACCAGTACGGATGGTCTCACGCCCCAACTGATCCAAAGTTTTGCAAGTGCAAACCCGAATACAAACATAGCGGGCTGTGTATAACGGGTATTATTAAGAAGCTCAGCATCTTTACCCGTTGAGGTGTTGGGAAAGATTATCGTTCGGATATCCTCCTTAAGGAATTCAAAAAGAAGATCGGCGCACTCATCCATTGCAGCTTTGAACACTTCCTCCGAGGCATACAGCTCAGCTCCCATATTAATAAACTGAGAACCTTGACCTGGAAATACAAACGCTGTTTGCGAAATGTCTTCCCGGATAAGATTTTGTTCAACCGGGGTTGAAGTTTTAAGCTTTGCGATTGCTGAAAAATGATCTTCAGCTATAACAAATCTCCGATGATTGAAAGGATGCCTTGTATGCCTCAGGCTAATCGCCATCTCCGGTAAACTGACCTGAGTATTGAATGCAAGATAGTCTGCAAGCTTTACCGCATAAGCCGCGAGGCTCTTCTCAGTTTTCGCAGAAAACTGTAATATTTGTGCAGGCTTTGTTACAAGCGCGGGTCGGATTGAAACCGGTGCCTCGCCAATAACAATATGAACGTTAGTACCGCCAACACCAAATGAACTAACCCCGGCAAGCTTTTTTTCGGTTGTCCATGAACGTAAGTGTGTATTTACAAAGAAGGGGCTGTTTTCAAAATCAATCTCCGGGTTAGGCGTATTGTAGTTAAGTGATGGGGGAATCTGCTGATGATATATAGCGAGAACGGTTTTAATAAAGCCCGCAACACCTGCAGCTGCAGTAAGATGACCAAAGTTGCTCTTTACCGAACCGATTGCGCAGTATTGACTGGCTGCCTGTTGGCCAAAGGCAAGTTTCAGACCTTCGATCTCTATCGGATCGCCAAGGGGTGTGGCCGTTCCATGTGCTTCTATGTAACTGAGATCCGAAGCACTGACGCCTGCATCGTTAATTGCCTGGCGAATTGCGCCCGCCTGTCCTTTTGCACTTGGTGCGGTGAAACTGCTTTTGCTGCCACCATCATTATTGATTCCGATTCCTTTTATAACTGCAAAAATCTTATCACCGTCTGTTATTGCACTGCTCAATGGTTTTAAAAGAACAACACCGGCACCATCACTAAAGACGGTTCCGCCAGAGGCAGCATCGAATGGCCGGCAGTGGCCGTCGCTACTTAACATAGCTCCTTCTTCAAACAGATGTCCACTTGCAACGGGCGAAGTGATTGCGACTCCACCCGCAATCGCAACATCGCAACGGCCGGCACGAATATTTTCCACTGCCTGGCTGATTGCAAGTAAGGAAGTGGAGCAACCAGTGTTCAGACTTATAGCCGGGCCGGTAAGATTCAGCTGGAAGGCTGTTCGTGTCGCGATATAATCCTTTTCATTGGAGGTCATAACCTGGAAGGCCCCAACCTGCTCAACCAGGTCAGTGTTCGATTGTACATTATTCAGATAATAGGTATTGTTACCCGAACCTGCAAATACGCCGACACTTCCTTTATATTTCGATGGAAGATATCCGGCCTGTTCGAGTACTTCCCATGAGATCTCAAGGAAAACTCTTTGTTGCGGATCCATCAGGGCTGCGGCTTTTGGATTGATTCCAAAAAACGATGCGTCGAAATATGCGGCATCACCAAGTACGCCTCTTGCCTTTACGTATAGTGGGTTTGTTCTTAACTCCGTTGAAACAGCAGCATCAAGCTCATCGTCGGTAAAAAAGCTGATTGACTCTTTGCCATCTACCAAATTTTTCCAGTATTCTTCCATATTAGCCGCGCCTGGAAAACGACAGGCAATGCCGATGACGGCGATATCGCCTGAAAAAGATTTCTTTGCCTGTACATATTCATCAGCCATTATTTCACCTTCATCAAGGAAACCTGCAATTGCTTTGATTGTAGGATCGCTGTACAGCTTTGTAACAGGCAGCGTTAATCCATGTCGCTCCCTTAGCTCAACAACCGTCTTTACTGCCAGTAACGAGTTACCACCAAGCTCGAAAAAATTATCATTCACACCAGTGCGGTCAAGGTCAAGAAGTCGGCACCATATTTCAGCAATTTTGATTTCAGTTTTAGAAACGGGAGATGCAAATGCTGTCCCTAGGTCGGGGCGGCTGACTGCAATTTCAGGCAGCGCTTTTTTATCAACTTTCCCACTGGATGTTTTTGGAAAGCTTTCAACCATCATGATTGCGGACGGCACCATATATTGTGGCGCATTACTTTCAACCCATGTTCTAATCTCGCTTGTTGTAAGGCTGGCCGATGATGCTTTAACATAGGCTAGCAAACGTTTTTGTCCGTAGCGGTCCTCGCGCGCAACAACCACTGCTTCCTCAACGCCACTGAGTCGTGTGAGTATAACTTCGATCTCGCCAGGCTCAACCCGATGTCCGCGGATCTTAACCTGGTCATCTTTCCGTCCAAGATATTCGATATTACCATCGCTCATATAACGGGCAAGGTCACCCGATAAATATGCAAGTCGCGGTCCCTTCGGTCCGTGCGTCCACTTTATAAATTTAGCAGCTGTTAATTGAGGCTGATTTAAATAACCTTCTGCAAGGCAAACTCCACAAATAATCAGTTCACCGGCTTCACCATCCCGGACTGGCAACTTATTTTCGTCGACAATATAAATATCAACATTAGAAATCGGGGTTCCAATTCCGGGTAATGCCGGCCAATTACCTGGTTTGCCCTGAAGTTGAAATTGCGTTACCACATGTGCTTCTGTGGGGCCGTATTGATTATATAGCTGACAACCCGGCATCATTTCAAAAAGCCGGATAAGTTGCGGTGTAACCTTTAATTGTTCGCCTGCTGTCATCACTTCGCGGAGACTGGCTGGAAACTGGCTGTTGGAACCTGCAGACTCGGCAAGTTGTTGTAATGCGACAAAAGGAAGAAAGAGCCTGTTGATTTGTTGGTCCTTTATATAAGAAAGCAATCTTAATGGGTCAAGCCTGGTGTCATCGTCTATCAATACCAAGCGGCCCCCGGTCCAAAACGTTGAAAAAATCTCCTGGAAGGAAACATCAAAACTTAGCGGGGCAAATTGTAGGGTAGCGGACCCCGTCCCGGAAATTGAATTCCTCGCCTGCCAGTTAAGGAGATTCACGAGTGCCCTATGTCCCATACTCACACCTTTTGGCGAGCCGGTTGATCCGGAGGTATATAAAATATACGCTAACGGAGAAGGATTCGCTATTTCATCCTGACCAGTCGATTTAACGGTTGAGTGGCTGATTGCTGCTCCGGGGTAAGGTTTATCTTGATTGCTTTCTTTCACCGAAAGCATCCGAATGCCGGCATCATTTAACGATGAACGGTCCGAAACGGCATCAAGGCAGGTCTTAATGCGCGCATCTTTAACTATTCCCAAAATTCTTTCCCGAGGATAGGTTGGATCGAGTGGGAGATAAGCCCGCCCGGAACGCAAAATGGCGAGTAAGCCTATAATAGTATCAATCGAGCGCGAAGTGTTGATCCCGATTATCGGTTCGGCCACACAAAGTTGATCGAGCCTGTCCGCCAGCGCCCGGCTTCTTTTGTCCAGTTCCTTATAAGTAATGTGTTCGGATAAAAAAGTCAGGGCTGTCTGTTCGGCATGTTGCCGGAAGCGTGCGTCGAGCAGATGATGCACAAGCAGAAGTTCACCGGATCCGGTGTTTACTGGGGTCATGTTCGGGGTTTAAAGGGTCAGCCCGGCTTTCGCCATGTTGAAAACATGTTTTGCAGAATCCCTCAGCTAACTATACGTTACAGCAAGCCGACACAAAACCATTGGCAACAAAATCAGGCAGGGGACTACGAACACAATTCAGAGGACTTAGACACCCCAAAATAGATCATAATAATTTTAAATGCAACAGGTAGATCTACGCGTTACCAATTTTAATGGGAGATGTAACTTTGTCGCATCAAAATGCCGGTTTTTCCTGTCCCGATCATCTGAAATGTAACCTGGCCGGAACGGGGTTTTTGGGTATAATAACCGGGACGCACTCCTTCATCAATAGTTTAATTTGAGATGAAGTGCTGATTATGAGCACTGCAGAGCATCAATGGAATAGGAGCCGGTTCAAATGTTTTTCGGCAATAATTTCATTATTTGAGAATTAATATTACTTTTGAGCCTGATTTTGAATTACGCTTAGGATCCTCTCAATCCTCCGGAAAACCCTGAAACCACACCTTAACGTTACGAGTTAACTGATCGCACCATTATCCTATGCAATTACAGCTTACCTGACATCCTTTCGATTAACTTCCTGTTTTTGATTACTTATTGTATGTTCCTGATTGCGAAGACTTAGATATGAATAGTACCTGGTTGAATAGGCAGAAGTATGTCTTCGCGGAAACACAAGTATAATCTATATAGTACCTTATAAATTAAAACAAACGTCACAATCACCTTATGGAACAAAAAGTTATTGGCGTTATCGGCCTTGGTTATGTAGGATTGCCACTTGCAATCGAATTCTCCAAAAAATACCCCGTTATTGGTTTTGACATTAATGCAAAAAGAGTTGCAGCGCTCCTGGCAGGTAATGATTATACCCTTGAAGTAAGCAACGAAGATCTCAAATCAGTTTTACGTTCCGCTACCGATAAAGGTAACGGCATCCTTATTACAAGTACGCTCGAAGAGCTGAAAGCGGCAAATGTTTTTATCGTTACCGTACCCACGCCGGTTGACCGTTATAACAGGCCCGACCTAACTCCATTATATAAGGCCAGCGACACGGTAGGTAAAGTTCTTAAGAAAGGCGATACTGTAATTTACGAATCGACTGTTTACCCCGGTGTAACGGAAGATGAGTGTGTACCTGTACTCGAGAAAGTTTCTGGCCTCGTTTACAACGTAGATTTTTTTGTTGGTTATTCACCTGAACGAATCAATCCCGGAGATAAAGAACATACGGTAACAAAGATTAAAAAAGTTACTTCTGGTTCAACGCCCGAATCTGCAAAGGAAATTAATGATCTCTATGGCAGCATAATAGTAGCAGGTACACATCTTGCTCCGTCGATTCGTGTCGCAGAAGCTGCCAAAGTAATCGAAAACGCCCAACGCGATATCAACATCGCCTTTATAAATGAACTGGCGAAAATCTTCAACCACCTTGATATCGATACGAGTGAAGTATTAGCTGCCGCAGGTACAAAGTGGAACTTCCTGAATTTCAAACCCGGACTGGTTGGAGGACATTGTATCGGTGTTGATCCTTATTATCTCGCCCAAAAAGCTATGGAAGTAGGATACCATCCTGAAATAATCCTGGCGGGGCGAAGGTTAAATGATGGTATGGGTGCCTACATAGCGGAAAATGTGGTTAAACTGATGATCAGGAAAGGCATTCCCGTTGCAAACAGCAAAGCGCTTGTACTGGGCATCGCTTTTAAAGAAAACTGTCCCGACGTACGGAATACAAAAGTTGTCGACATAATTGATCAACTGAAAAAGTACCAGGTTAATATTGATGTTTATGATCCATGGGCAGATGCTGCTGAGGTAAAACATGAATACGGAATAACCATGCTCGATTCATTGCCGGAGACAAAGGTGTATGATACAGTGATCCTCGCCGTTGCTCACCGGGAATTCAATTACCCGATGGTTAAGAAGCTTTGTGGTGAAGCCTGTGTATTGTTTGATGTGAAGGGATTATTAGACAAAAACCTGGTTGACGCAAGGTTATAAATAATAAATTATGTACGAACAAAAGTTTCATAGTTCCGATATTTCAAAGACATCCTTCCTGGTAACAGGGGGTGCCGGATTTATTGGTTCCAATATTGTAGAATATCTCCTGAAAAATAATGCAGGCAGGGTACGGGTACTGGATAATTTTAGTACCGGATCGATGAACAATATAGAGCTGTTTCTTTCAAATCCGTCTTTCGAATTGTTGGAAGGGGACATCAGGGACCTGGAAACCTGTCACAAGGCGGTTGAAGGCATTGATTACGTATCACACCAGGCGGCCCTGGGCTCAGTTCCAAGATCGATAAACGATCCTATTACAAGCAACGACGTAAATGTGAGCGGCTTTCTGAATATATTGGTTGCCGCCCGTGATGCTAAAGTAAAAAAGATGGTGTATGCAGCAAGCAGCAGCACCTATGGGGATCATCCTGGTCTGCCAAAATTCGAAGACAAGATAGGGAACCCGTTATCTCCTTATGCAGTCACAAAATTCGTGAACGAGCTTTATGCAAATGTGTTTTCAAGCACATATGATTTTCACGCTTTAGGGCTTCGATACTTTAACGTTTTCGGTCCGAGACAAAATCCAAAAGGACCATATGCCGCCGTTATACCCCTGTTTATTGAGAGTGCACTCAAAAACCAGGCACCTTACATAAATGGTGACGGTGAAACCAGCCGGGATTTTACATTTGTTGAAAATGCCGTTCAGGCAAATATAAAGGGCTTATTAACCGATGGAATCAGCAAACATGAGGTCGTGAACATAGCATTCGGTGAAAGAACTACTTTAAACGAATTGTGGAAGGAGATAACTGCACTTGCTGGTATAGGTCTTGCACCAGAATACCGGGAAAACAGGAAGGGGGACGTAAAACACAGTCTTGCCAATATTGACAAAGCCGCTGGTTTGATAGGTTACAAACCCGGTGTTTCTGTCAAGAAGGGTTTAGGGCTGGCTTTCGACTGGTACCGTCAAAATTCGATGGCCACTAGTAGATGAAAAAATTTAATATTATTTTTGCTCAACCCTTAAAATCAAACCTGAAAATGAATATGCGTTTCTTTCCGGCTTTAACCCGAATCTCTATGATTTTTTTGGTGATTGCCGCTTGCCTCAGTGCATGTACTACCGCCAAAAAGCTGAAATACTTCCAGGATCTTCCAGACAGTGACGTTGTAGATCTTCCACCGGCTCCGCAGGAAGAACGTGTTATTGAGTACGGTGATCAACTGGATATTACTTTTAGTGGCAAGGATCCTGAAGCCGCATCATTCTTTACAAGGAAAGGTGTTCCAGGAACGCTGGGAGAGCCAGGACAGATCGTTGATCCACAGGGTTTCATCGAATTTCCAATGCTGGGCAAACTTAAAGTGTTGGGTCTTACTGCCCGTCAGCTGAAAAACAAGCTCACTGAACTTGCTTCTCCTTATATGAAAGAAGCAATGGTAGATGTGAGATTTATAACCTTCAGGATCTCAGTTTTAGGAGAAGTAAGAAGCCCTGGTTCATTTGTAATGCCGCAACAAAGAACTTCTATCCTGGATGCACTTGCCGCAGCGGGTGATCTTCCGATCACTGCGAAGCGCTACGATATTCAGTTATACAGACAATACAACGGTAAGAGAAGTATCACTAAAATCGATCTCAGAAAGAAATCGGTATTGGAAGATAAAGAGACTTTTCAACTCCGTCATAACGATGTTCTCATCGTTCCGCCACGCACAAATACAATTTTACAGCAGGAAACTGGTGTAATATCAACAGTACTTGGTCTTGCCATCAGTATTGTAAGTATTGTGCTAATCTTAAACAGAACTAAATAATTATAATCATGGAGCAGTCATTCATCGAGGAGAAAGAAGGCGGTGGCGGTTTTGATATCAAAACCTACTTTACCAAACTTGGCAAAAATTTTTATTGGTTCATCATAGCCCTGTTGGTTTTTGGTGTGGGCGCGGTGCTGTACCTGAGATACACCCAGCCACTTTACAAACTCAGCACTTATGTGTTGATTAAAAAGCCGACAGAAGCAAAGAGCCTTATCGGGGGAACTCCGTTTGCAAATGGTGGTTCAGACAACAGTTCCGGTGGGATGGATATCAGTAGTGAAATATTCAAACTGAAGTCAGGAACTATACTTGGTGAAGCTATTGATTCGCTGAACCTGCAGGTCGTTTTAACCTCTAATGAAACTGTTAAACATCAGCCGGTTAGCCTGGACTCTGTGCCATTTACAGTAAAAGTTAAACTTGCCGAACAAAATATGGCAAGCCCGGTGTACACCGTTTCGTTTACTGATGACGCATACAAGCTGACTTCAGAAACTTTTAGTTTAACCGGTCATTACGGATTGCCGCTGAAAGTTGGAAGCGATTCTATAACTATCAATAAGAAGCCGGGTCTCAGGGCCGGCATCGAATACGATATGCAGCTCATGGGCCGCGATCAGATGATTGCGCTCTATATGGACAGGATTGAAGTTGGCCCGGTGCCTCAGGGTGGTCCGGACATGCTACAGGTTTCGGTGACCGATGAATTTACGTCAAGGGCTGAAAAACTGATCAACGTACTTGTATATCGTTACGATCTTGCAAACCTTGACTACAAAAATAAAGCGCTGCGGGTCGAAATGACATTCCTTCAAAAGCAGCTTGATGAAGTTACTGCGGAATTAAACCAACAGGAAAGCATTGTCAGCAATTTCAAAACTACAAACCAGGTTAATGATGTGTCAGCTTCAGCAACAGAGTTGCTTGGGGACATGAAAGTTATCGACAAGCAAAAGAGTGAAAATGACCTGAAGCTGAGTATGCTTAGCATGATGGAGTCCAACGTTAAGTCTGGTACAAATAAAGATGAAGTGATCAGCACGACCGGGATACAGGATCCGGTTTTGGGTGATCTTATTACCAAATACAATACAGCAATCTTACAGAAGAAAGACATTCTTCAAAAAGGAACATCCCTTGACCCCAGACTTGAAGCAATAGACCAGACACTTGCTGATTATAGATCGAACATCTTAAAAGGAAGCAGCAACCTCCGCCAGGAACTTAAAGCAAATGAAACATTTCTTTCAAGCCAGGAGCGTTCAACTTCGTCAAGATTCAGTACCCTGCCAGGTAAAGAAAAAAGTTATGTACAGGTTAACCGCGTACTTAACTTAAAGCAGGCTGTGTACATGTTCCTGATGGAAAGAAAGTCTGAAAAAGAAATTGAGCTTGCCTCAGCTGAAATAGCGGAATCCCGGATCATTGATTCGAGGATGAATAAAAAGACACGGGAACCAAAGCCGATGCTGATCTACCAGATTGCTTTGGCCTGTGGCTTGTTGATTCCGGCCGTTGTAATACTTGTTATCACCTTGCTGAATAAAAAGATTGAAACCAGGAAGGAGATTGAGGGAGCAACTAAAATCAATGTAGCCGGCGAAATCGATTATACCCGCGGAGAGTCTGAAATGGTGATGCTGGCAGAAGCAGTAACACCTGCCGCGGAACAGTTCAGAACACTTAGGACCAACATTTCTTATCTGAGCCAGGATAAGCCTGCAAAAGTTTTACTGGTTACATCATCAATCAGCCAGGAAGGTAAGAGCTTTGTGAGCTTGAACCTTGCAAATAGCTATGCTATTCGAAACAAAAAGACGGTTCTGCTTGAATTTGACCTTCGCAGTCCGGGACTTTCCGAGAAGCTGAATATTTCAGAAACAATAGGTCTTGCAAATTACCTGGCCCGTGAAGCTGAAATCGGTGAGATTCTTCGACCCACTGCAGAATATCCAAATCTGTCATTTATAAGTTCCGGTTTCCCGCTGCCTTCTAACCCCGGCGAAATTATCCTCGGTGGCAGAATGGCTGAGCTATTTGAATACCTGAAAGCAAACTTTGACGTTGTTGTGATTGATACACCACCGGTCGGTCTTGTTTCGGATGCACTGACACTTGGAAAATGGGCGGATATGTCGTTTTTTGTGGTTCGTCACAAGTATTCGCTCCGTAATGCGATTAAATTGGTTAACAAACTGAACGAAGAAAAAAGACTGCCTTCCCTTTCTATCATCATCAATGGTATAAAAGGAAAAGCATTCAGCAGCGGTGGGAAGTATGGTGGATACGGATACGGACATGCGTACGGCAAAAAGAAAGATAAAAGAAGACTAGGTGCGGGCGTGTAGGCGTTGAGACTACCGGATTCAGTTCACACAATACAACATGATGGATCTTTCGTATAAAAGTAATTTTTGGGGATACTTTAATTTCTATTACCGGATAGTTGGCGGTAGGTTCTTCGTCTACCTGCTGTTGAGTATCGTAATATCTCTGATGGATGGTTTGGGACTTGCGATGTTCATTCCATTGCTGCAATCTGTTGCAGCCGGCCCATCAGATAGTGAATCATTGGGTCAACTGAATGGATTTATCAGGGTCATGGAGAGCATGGGTCTTACTATGAATCTTCAGACTGTGTTAATGATACTCATCTCATTGTTTGTTCTGAAAGGTTTATTCAAGTACATCCAGTTGAATTATTATGCCTCACTTCGGCAGTACTTCATAAAAACGGTAAGGTATAAGCTGGTTGATGATCTTCATCATTTGTCATACGGAACTTTCATAAAACATGATGCCGGCAAAATACAAAATATACTTACCGGTGAGGTTGGAAGGTTGTTCAACACAATGACCTTGTATTTTAATTCGGCCCAGATGACGGTTATGCTTGCCACCTATATTGGCCTTGCATTCCTGGCCAACTACCAGTTTGCGCTACTCGTAGGTCTTGGCGCTGGACTATCGAATGCTATCTATCGGAAGATTTTTACTATCACAAAAAAAGCGTCAGCAGAAATCTCAGAGAAAGGGAGTGACTTTAATGGATTTTTGGTTCAGTCAATCCATTACTTTAAATATCTGAAGTCAACAAACACATTTGCGAAATATTCGAACAAACTGTTAAGGGTTATCGATGAGACCGAAACCCTGAACAAGAAGATGGGTAACATGAAGGCAATAGCCGTCAGTGTAAAAGAGCCCATTATCATTACTATTGTTGCATTGGTGATTCTTGTTCAGGTAAGCTGGATGGGCACTAATCTTACAACCATCCTTGCGAGCCTGCTTTTCTTCTATCGCGCACTCACGTTCCTGGTATCATTGCAAAATGAGTGGCACGGTTTCGTGGAGAACAGTGGTGGTATGGAAGCCGTTAGTAAGCTGAGCCAGGAGTTTGCGAAGCATCGTGAAGAGACAGGTAAAAAAGTGTTTGAGAAGCTGGATACAGAAGTGTTCTTTGATGCAGTCGACTTTAAGTATGAAACAAAGAAGGCGCTAGATAATATAAACGTCAGGATCCCGGTAAAACAAACAATCGCCTTTATAGGAGAAAGTGGTTCAGGCAAAACGACTCTTGCCAACATGGTTGCGGGATTGTATACTCCTCTTTCAGGCCAGATCATGATTGATGCGAAACCGTTAGCAGATTATGATCTCGCGAGCTATCGTAATAAGATCGGATATATATCACAGGAGTCCGTCATATTTAACGACGATATCTTTAATAACGTTACTTTCTGGGCAGACCGCACCCCTGAAAATATAAAACGTTTCAAAGAGATTATACGGATGGCTTCATTGTCAGAATTTGTTAATTCATTGCCGGATAAGGAAGAAACCAAGCTTGGTGATAATGGTATGTTGATCTCGGGCGGTCAGAAACAGCGGATCTCAATTGCACGTGAACTGTATAAGAAGTCAGAGATTCTCATATTCGATGAAGCAACTTCAGCGTTGGATTCAGAGACCGAAAAAATTATCCAGGAAAATATTGAACAACTGCATGGAAGTTACACGATGATCGTTATCGCACACCGGTTGTCCACTATTAAAAATGCCGATCTTATCTATCTGCTGGAGGATGGAAAGATCTCAGCTTCAGGCAATTTTGATGAGATGATTTCCAAGTCAACCCGATTCAAAAAAATGGTAATGCTACAGGCAGTTTAATATGATCTCTATAATAACGCCAACGTATAACCGGGAACTGCTGGTTCAAACAACCATTAAAAGCATCCAGGCACAAACTTTTACTGATTGGGAACTTATCATAGTTGATGATGGTTCTACAGACAATACCGAGCAGGCGATACAACCGTTCCTGAAGGATCAACGAATCAGTTATGTAAAGAAGGCGAACTCAGGCCAGGCCGCCAGCCTGAATGTAGGTGTGAGCCACGCTAAA
>Ga0190273_10000702_pt1 | contig 12201 bp, 12 predicted proteins | sample Popmic504IS_FD_134513 | JGI IMG/M metagenome (GOLD analysis project Ga0190273, IMG submission 134513) | Populus adjacent soil microbial communities from riparian zone of Shoshone River, Wyoming, USA - 504 IS | ecosystem: Environmental > Terrestrial > Soil > Riparian zone > Trees stand | place...
CCCTTCATGGCTACAAAGTTGTTATCCCTGAATTGCCTATTTATACGCAAAACATATTGAAAACCAATGTTAAGGCTTTTGCCAAGTGGGTAAAAGACTTTATAACCTACATGAAATTTGACAGGGTTATCCTCCTCGGGAATTCCTTGGGAGGCCATATCGCGCTATATCATGCGAAAATGTATCCCGAAAAAATGGCAGGCCTCATTATTACCGGGAGTTCAGGGCTGTACGAGAGCGCTATGGGTGATACTTACCCACGCAGGGGAGATTACGATTACATCACTAAAAAAGCACAGGACGTATTTTACGACCCGGCAGTAGCTACCAAAGAAATTATTGATGAGGTGTACGCCATGGCCAATGACAGGATCAAGCTCATCAAGACCCTCACCATCGCCAAGAGCGCCATTCGCCACAATATGGCCAAAGACCTTCCAAAGATGCACGTGCCCACCTGTATAATTTGGGGACGAAACGACAATGTAACCCCACCTGATGTAGCGGAGGAATTCCATAAGCTGCTGCCCAACTCCAGCCTATACTGGATTGACAAATGCGGCCATGCAGCCATGATGGAGCATCCCGCCGAATTCAACCACCTGATGCATGAATGGCTTAAGAAGATGGAAGCCGTACTGCACGAAACCACTACCTAGACCTTACAGCTAATACATCGCACAAAGGCAAGTCTTTTTAAAAGCTTATCTTTGCAAAAATGCTGCGGAAATTTGTGCTTATTTGTATGATTCGTGGCTTTAATATTTAAGACATGAGAATAGATACCGCCGAATTTATAATAAGCAACTCCGAAGTAAGCAAATGCCCTAACGAGCCGTTGCCGGAGTATGCCTTTATAGGCAGGTCAAACGTTGGTAAGTCCTCGCTTATCAACATGCTTACCAACCATAAAAACCTGGCTAAGACTTCCGGAAAACCCGGTAAGACCCAGCTTATCAACCATTTCAAGATCAATACCAACTGGTACCTTGTGGATCTTCCGGGGTATGGCTATGCCAAGGTTTCTAAAAAGACTAAAGAGACGTTCCAGCAATTCATCACAGATTATTTTGAGAAGAGGGAGCAATTAGTTTGCGCCTTCGTCCTAATAGACATTCGCCTTGAGGCGCAGAAGATAGACCTCGAGTTTATCACTTATCTTGGCGAGACTGAAGTGCCTTTCTGTATAGTCTTCACGAAAGCCGACAAAATAAGCCGTGGTAAGGTGGAGCACCATATCGAGGCATACCGCAAGCGGGTACTTGCCAACAATTGGGAAGAGATGCCCCCGCATTTCGTGACATCGTCTACTGAAGGGACCGGGCGCGATAAGCTTCTTGATTATATAGACGAAGTAAACCAGACCGTATTTAAAAGCAACAGCAACAGTTTTATTTAACAGGTCTACCCAGTTACATTTTTAGAGAAAAGCGGCAAATGCCGCTTTCCTTATTTTTTCAACTCCAGCTTTTCAGCAAAGTAATCGCAAAAGTCCTTCATGGTGTCGCTCATCTTCTTGTCACCGGTGGCGCGCTCAAAGGTTTCCGACATTGATACCAGTGTTTGGTGGAAAAAGATCTTCATCTCGTCTACCGGCATGTCTTTCGTCCATAGGTCAATACGCATGCTTTCCTGCGCTGTGCTGTCCCATACCGAAAGCATTACTGCCTTGGCAACCTCATCGTTTACCCCGCCATCCGGCGCTGTCCATTGAAGTTTCTCGGGAACTTTGTTCTCATCAAGTTCTATTGTAAATTTTATCTCAGAGGTGAGTGTATTTGGCATTACTTCTTCGGTTTGTATTTAGATTTATCAAAAAGTTCTTTGGCATCCATTGCCAGTAAGGCCGGCAAAGTTACATCTTTATTATTTTCCGCAAAAGACCTTACGATCTGCCACCCCATCCACTGTCCTGCCCTGCCGGGAGAGTCCTTGTCTATCTCAAGGTAAAACTTAGAGAAAGGCGCCGGATTTATAAAACGGTTCGCCAGTTTGGAATCAGTATCATACAGCAAATTCTCCTGTACAAAGTAGGTCCACATATCTGCTTCATTTGCATGGCACCATTTATCTTGCTCGGCCGTGTATCCAATTTTAGCATGATCAGGCATGTCGGGCAACAAAAGGTCTTTCATATAGAGTTCCTTGCCATAATAGACCATCGCTGAAAGCAACGTCCTGTCGGATGAGGCCGCTATCTTGCCGTTGCTGAAAGCGGAAACAACATCGGGTAAAATAAGCACCGGTTCAAATTCCTGTACCTGGTATTGTGCAAGCCCCTTATATATTTCGTTATCCTTGCCTAAATATAAGCTCAACGGCACTATAACAATGCCATCTTTATATACAGCCTTGATCGTCTCGTCATCATTAACCATGGTTATTACCCGTGGCTGCTTAAATGTGGGATAATAGAACTTAATGTGCTTGAATAAACTTTCGAAATCTTGCTCCAGTGCTTTTACGTCGGGATATTTTTTCTGCACTTCGCTATATAATTGCCGCAAAAAAGGTTCCTTCATACGGTCTATCCATACTTGGTTGGGGTCATCTCCGGGAAAGAGAAAAGGAAATTGCCGCTTTAACTTAGGCAGGTCCTGTGGCTTACTTTCAAAAAAAAGCTTATCAAAACGCTCTATCTTTACATGGCTCACCGGCACGGTAGCCACCTTCTCTTCTACTTCATTTTCCTTCTTACAAGATGCGATAAGCAGCGCAATGGTAAAAAACAGGAAATACTTTTTCATATTTGTAATTTTATTAAGAAAACTCTTGTATTGATTTTTTAATTTTATAGATTATTTGATTGCAAATATACATCACCACCCATAAATAGTAAACAGTTATGCCAATAAACAGTGGTTTTCAGGCCGACAAGATTAACGAACACATTGTCGGCTGGCTAAAAGACTATGCTCTTAACGCAAAAGTAAAAGGTTTTGTTGTGGGAATTTCAGGGGGGATAGACTCCGCCGTTACCTCAACGCTCTGCGCCCAGACGGGGCTGCCAACACTCTGTATTGAGATGCCGATACACCAGGCGGAGGGCCATGTAACACGTGCACGCGAACACATTCAGGCGCTCAAGGATCGATTTACCAATGTGAGCGGTGCCTTGGCTGACCTCACGCCTGTTTTCGATACGTTTAAGACGAATATGCCGTCATCTAAAGATAAAGACACATTAGACCTGACATTAGCCAATACACGGGCGCGTTTAAGGATGACTACCCTATATTACTTTGCAGGCCTCAACAGCGCGTTGGTAGCGGGTACGGGCAACAAAGTGGAAGACTTTGGCGTAGGCTTTTTTACGAAGTATGGCGATGGAGGTGTAGATGTAAGCCCAATTGCCGACCTGATGAAATCGGAAGTGCGCGAATTGGCCAAATACCTGCAGATTCCTGAGAGCATTGTAAAAGCAAAACCTACTGACGGGCTGTTTGGCGATGACCGTAGCGATGAGGACCAATTGGGTGCAAGCTACGACGAACTTGAGTGGGCCATGCTTGAAGCTGAAAAGGGTAAATCAGCAGCTGATTTTGAAGGAAGGCAACGCGAAGTTTTTGAAATTTACGTCGGACGGCATAAGGCAAACCTTCACAAGATGGAAGCAATACCGGTTTGCACTATTCCGCCAAATTTGACATAAAATTCTTTCATTCACAATACTTTAAGATATTAATTGCTAACTTTACTATAGGTCTAACCCCTAAAATGCAAAAATTATGATCAAATTATGTTTAGCGGATAATCATCCCGTTGTTAACTACGGAATGAAGTCATATTTCAGCGATAATCCCGAAATCAGTTTTGCAGGTGTGGTAAATAACCTCGACAGCCTGATGGATGTGCTTAAGAAAAAAACCGTCGACGCTGCCGTAATAGACCTGGAACTTGAAGGCCTCACCAGTATTAGTTCTGTCAAATCACTTATCAAAGAGTATCCTGATACCAAGATTATCATTTTCACGAATCTTGCTGAACAGATCTATGCCCCAAATGCTTTAAAGGCAGGGGTATCGGCCTATGTGCATAAAAGCGCCAAAATGGAAGAGCTTGAAAATGCCATCAAAAAAGTAATTGAAGGTGAAGTTGTGTTTAGCGATACCGTAAAGAAAAATCTTGCACTACTAAACAAGGGCAAAAAATCAGAACGGCTGTACAGAAAATTATCTTCCCGAGAAATTGAAGTGCTGCGTTACCTCAGTGAAGGCAAAAAGAACAAAGAAATTGCCAAGCTGCTTGACCTCAACGAAAAAACGATCAGCACCTATAAATTAAGGCTGCTTACAAAACTGCATGTCACCAATTTGGTTGACCTTGTAAATAAAGCAAAAACACTGGATATTGTTTAATCAAATCAACTGTAGCGGGACATAACTCTACCTAATTTCGACGAAAATGAATGCACAAGCCGCTGGTAATCCATAGTCATCGCCAGCGTTTCAGAATTATCTGAATCCGGTGTGGCAGTACTTAGGCTATTCTTTAACTCATTGATTATCTTATCAACTAAAAACCAGCGGAGTGTCAATATTGTCTCCTGGACATATTGCCCTATTGTCTGGTTTTTTTGCTTTACTACAATTTGCTGCGCTTCCCAGTTGTGCAGCGACTCCCTTTCGTCTTCCATTAAAATGTTAGTGACCTCCTGGGCTAGCGCAGGATCAAGCCGCATCAGGTACTGCTCAACCTCAAACTTTTCGTTTTGCTGGTAGTAGCCTATTAAGTCATTATAGATGTCACGAAATAAAGGATTCGTAAATTCTGTCTCATCCTCCTGCAGGCTCAGGTAAATACGCTCATACACCTTATAATTTTTCATCTCAGACACCTGCTTCAGTTCACCCTCTTCATCTTCCTTCAATAAGACATCCTCAAATTCTTCCTGGACGCTTCCGTAGAGCAATAGTATCTCTATGATCTTTCGTTCAAGCTCGTATAACACATCAACCTTGGCTGCTGTTTGCTGCTGCTCGTTCTTAACAACATCGAAAACTTTATCCTTTTGTTCCTCTTTATATTTCTTTCCGGCATCATTCAGGTCCTTCTGCACCAATTGGGCGAGCGTGCTTGAAAGTACTTGCTCTGAAATGTCCATGATGCGCGCGCACTCCTGGATATAGATCTCCCGCTGGATCCTATCAGGTATCTTGGATATACTGGTAACCATATCGCGAATCAGTCCTGCCTTCTTTACAGGATCGTTCTTAGACTCGTCCATGAGCAACGACGCCTTGAACTGAATAAAGTCCTTGGAGTTGCCCTCCAGATGCGCTAAAAGGGCATCATATGATGATTTCTTTGCGAAGCTATCCGGGTCCTCACCATCAGGGAAAGTGCAGACCTTCACGTTCATACCTTCTTCCAATATCAGGTCGATACCGCGTATGGAAGCGCGAAGTCCCGCCGCGTCTCCGTCAAAAAGCACGGTAATATTCTTTGTCAGTCGATTGATGAGCCGTATTTGGTCAGGCGTCAATGCGGTACCCGATGATGCCACGACATTTTCTATGCCCGCCTGGTGCAGCTGTATCACATCAGTATAGCCCTCTACAAGGTAACAGTTGTCCTGCTTGGCAATAGCCTGCTTGGCATGGTAGATGCCATATAGCACCTTGCTTTTGTGGTAGATTTCACTTTCAGGGGAATTCAGGTATTTGGCAGCCTTCTTATCGTTTCCTAATATACGGCCACCAAAACCCAGGATACGCCCCGACATGCTTTGGATAGGAAACATCACCCTGCCACGGAAGCGGTCAATCAGGCGGTTTTCTGCATTTATGGTAAGTCCGGTCTTCTCGAGATATTCCAATTTGTAGGCTTTTCCCAACGCTTCTTTAGAAAATGCATCCCAGGCTTCGGGTGAATAGCCCAATCCGAACTTCTTAATGGTATCCCCGCTGAAGCCGCGTTCTTTAAAGTAGGAGTAACCTATTGCACGGCCTTCATCAGTATTCAGTAAAGTATTGTGGAAATATTTCTGTGCAAATTCAGAAACCAGGTACATGCTTTCCTTTTCATTCGCCTGTTCCTTGTCTTCTTCGGTCTGTTCTGTTTCCTCTATTTCAATATTATATTTTTTCGCCAGGTAGCGAATGGCCTCCGGATAGGTAAAATGCTCGTGTTCCATAAGGAAAGCCACGGCATTCCCCCCTTTTCCCGAGCTGAAATCTTTCCATATCTGCTTAACCGGAGATACCATGAACGATGGTGATTTCTCAGTACTGAACGGGCTTAGCCCCTTAAGGTTGCTCCCTGCGCGCTTTAAGTTTACGAAATCACCTATCACCTCCTCTACACGGGTGGTTTCAAATACGGTATCTATGGTGCTTTTTGAGATCAAAGAGTGTGAGATGCAAAGTTAGAGTGCCAAAGTTAGATCATATTAGGTAAGATACTGTTATTCGCAGTCCCTTGGAGGCCCAAATTTTTCGAGTATATTTTTTTCCGCTTCTTTATGTTCCCGCGCCGATAAATTATAAACCCAAACCTTACTGTCATGGGGCACAAACATTCCGGGTCCTTCCTTCGCACAAATATCAAGTACATCGATATAATTTTGCAAGGTGCTTTTTATACCTAGCTCGAAGACTATCCCATTAGTTGTATCTTTTGTAGATGTAAGCCTTTTGATATCTTCCTCCGCTCTCGTCAGTGTAACAAGGTCACTTTGTGGACTACCAGATAAAAAAAAAGGCTTATAGTCCCTTTGAGGATGTATGTGAAATGATACTTGTTCTTCAAGATATGGATTCCACATTAAAACAGGTATACCAAATACCGGCAAATCCTTGCCCGTTATGCCGTACCTATAATATAATATGGGTATGAGCAGGACAAGGCATGTTATATATGAATATCCGGAATATAAACGAAATTTCATTTCCAATGATTATTATGTAAATATAATAATTTTTAGGCCTTCTCCTCAAAACAGATAATGCTCTGCAGCATGCCCATCTTTTTATTGTCGTTCTCAAAAGCGCTGCAAAGAGTTAATTCGTTTTCTTCAAGTGCCTTTAGCGAACGACCAAAGATGGCTTCCCTGCTCTGCAGGTCGTCCATGGACAGCTTCAGCTTGATTTCTACTACTGAGCGGTGCAGGAATGGGTCATCTATATACTCTTCAACATAATCGTCAGGAGAGTGTTTGGTGAGGTTGAAATCAACTAATTCGAAATCGTGGCTTTGAAACTTGTCCAGCACCATGCCGGGCACCTTCCTGTCACGCACCTCAGGATCATTGGGGAGGTCAAAGTCCCCATCAAATACAAAGATCAATGTATATTTATCCATTGCCATAGCTTTACCTAAATGTAAAACTTTTGGCAGAACCTCCTTAACCTGTTAACAAAGATTTAGTTGAGGAAAACCTGCGTAGCCGGAAGCGCCTGATTGTTGAAATCCCATAATGCCTGGTTCTCATACGACGAGCCGTTGGTAGCTTCACTACCGTTAAAAGATATCCATTCCCCGCCCCAATAGCAGAACCCTATGGCACGTGGTGAGTTTGTGGCAATCTCCCGAATCTTCGCCAGGTACTCTTTCTGCCCCTGCGGCGTGGCAGGATATTGCGGGAGTATCTGGTCGTTACTGCCAATGACGTTATTTGTCCAGTCATTCCATCCTAAAGTGAAAGGGTAAGAGGTTTCAGCAATCACGACATCCTTATCAAACTCCATGGCCAGGCTATTAATGTTATCCTGCAATGCATTTAAATGGTGCCCGTGCCATGTAGGGTAATACGATAATGCTATTATATCGTAATCCAATGTTGTAAAATTAGAATAGAAAGTAGCAGCCTCTTCATGGCCCGCGTAATGGATCATTATTTTTGCAGTTTCTGATTCCTCACGCACTGCCCGTATTCCTTCCTGCAGCAGTCCGGCTAGCTGGGTTGGATTTGTATAACTTCCTTGTGGCCACAAGAATCCTTTGTTAATCTCATTGCCTATCTGGATATAATCTGGGTTTATTCCCGTAACTATTTGCTTTGTATAATTATAAACGCTCGTTTTTAATTGTTCATACGACTGCCCCACCCACGCTGCAGGCGGTTGCTGGTTGCCGGGATCGGCCCAGGTGTCGGAGTAATGCACCGTAAGCCAAACCTTCATCCCGCTATTCCTCACTTCCTGTGCAAACTGCTTCACTTCGTTAAAACCGGAATGCCCGTCTGCAGGATCTTTCCAGAGCCTTATCCGTATGGTATTCACCCCCGAGCTCTTTAAAGTAGTAAGCATGTCCTCAGGCTGTCCCGCGCTGTTTTTTGTCACCATGCCCGACAATCGCACCTGCGGTATAAAGGAACCATCCACCGCTTTGATTACAAAAGGCGGTTGCTGCTGCACGGATTCATCATCCGCCTTACTGCAGGATATTAAAATAAAAAACATGGTAAACAAAGCAAAATATAACTTCATAATACAAAGGGATTACAGACTAATGTACAAAAAAATAGTCCAACCATAAATAAAAAAGGTGCCCCTTACGGAAGCACCTTTTCAAAGTATAAAACTAACCCAAACCTATTAATTGAAATCGAAACGTACGCCCATTGACAAGTTATTGCTGTCTACGGCATTGTTGGCAAATACCGGCTGCATATCATATTTTGCATACAGGCTTACATCGCCGTAGCCTACATAAGCACTCACACCATATACAAAGTCACTTACGTTGAAGTCGCCTTTTTCTTTGTGCTTCACATCGTGGTCATCCTGTGTATATTTCAGTATTTGTTTTTCTTTTACATTAAGGCCTGCGTAACCTCCCACTCCCAACCTGAAGCTTTTGTGCAAAGGGTAGTACGTTTTATCACCGTTCTCTTTCCTTTTAGAGAAGTCAAATTCCAAGTGAACAGGAACCACAAGGTTTACATAACGTAAACGTGCTACATCAAGGTCGGTTTCAGAAATTGCAAGTGTAGTCTGGCCTCCTTCGGTGACAAAATACCTGTTGTTTTCAGGGCGAAGGTTATTGTACTGTAATGACAGTCCGTATTTTACGTGCAGCAGGTTATTGTTTTTAAATAGCCTGGTGTTGTAAGCCACACCCCATTCATAAAAATCAGATCTCCATTTAAAGTTGTCATTGTCAATCTTGTCGTCAGTTACCAGGCGGTTAACACCAATTGCGAATACAAACTGCGATGTAGTCCTTTTGTAACTTGGTTCTTTAACCTTTGTTGAGTCTTTTGAGCCTTTCTTAAAGTCGATTACAAATCTGTCATTGCTTTCGGCCAGCTTGCCGTCCACTTTATCCTTAACCAGTTCGCTTAGTTTCTCTTCCTCAATGGCCACACGTGCTTCAATGTTTTTGGCGCGTTTTTCGGCTAGCTCCTCTTTTTGTTTTGATGCTTCTTCAGACGATATCTGGTTTTTGTCCAGCAGTTCGTTTACACGCTCCACCTCAACTTTAAGGGAATCCTTCTCCTCTTTAGTAATCTTTTCGATATTTTTTGCGATACCCTCGGCTCTTTCTTCAAAGGTTTCCTGGGCACTAAGTCTTGTTGCGAGCAGGCATAGCGCTGCCACGACATAAAAAGTAATCGTTTTCATGTTCTTGATGATTTAAGTTAAATTTATTTGATGATTGTTATTGATAGTTTCTGTTAGCAACAGAAGTTTTTACGGTATTAAAGTTCTTTATCACTCCCTGCAATGTTTTACTACGGAAGCTTTGGTCGATCTCTCCCTCTACAGAAGAAAGGAGTGAACCGGCATTTACTTTTACGGAAGATTTCTTTTTAGCAGAAGTTTCATTCAGGGATGATGCCAGCAGCTGTTCTGATTCCTGTCCCGGACTTACATTCGTCTCTTTTACTGCAGCCACTTCTTCCTGCTTGTAATTATCATTTATAGTATTACTCTTCTTGTCATTAACCACCGGGGCAGCTTCAGGTTTTTCTTGTACTGTTTTGTGTTTCATACGAGCAACCGTTTCAACAGCTAGTGCAGTGTTCTGCGAAGGACCAGTCATTTCTGAATTTACGATTTCCTCTAATTGCTCTTCTTTATCAGATTGGCCGTCTTGTCTTTGTAATGGTGTTTCCACAATCACTACTCCATCGTTACTTTTTACCTGCTTTGTGCCATTGCCACCGGTTTCATGTTGTAAAAGAAATGCCCCTATTATCATGAATGCTATAAAACTTGCCGCTATATACATCCAAATCCTTTTGTTAGGCTGTTTTTTCTCCTCCCCTACCGAGAGCATCGCATCAAGCCTGTCCCAGGCCATAGCTGACGGTTCTATCGTTCTTTCCTCAAGTTTTTTCCTGAAGTCCTGGTCTATATTATTCGGTACCATTTGAGTAATTCTTTAATTTGTTAATCTGTTCCTGCAACATCTTCCTCGCGTGCGATAATTGTGATTTTGAAGTCCCTTCGCTTATGCCAAGCATCTTTCCTATTTCCTGGTGCTTGAATCCTTCTATCGCGTAAAGGTTAAACACCATTTTGTAACCCTCCGGCAGGCTGTCTATCAGCGTCTGTATGTCTTCAACCGAAAAATGACTTTCTATGTTATTGAACGTGTCTTCTACAAAAAATTCATCTTCAAGGTAACTTACTTTTTTCTGTACCCTTATATAAGATATGCATTCGTTGACCATTATCCTTCTAATCCATCCTTCAAAACTTCCCTTGTGCTCAAAATTTGAAAGGTTGGTAAACACTTTCATAAAAGCCGTTATCATTATATCTTCAGCCTGGTGCAGGTCCTTTATATACTGCCTGCAAACACTCAGCATTTTGGGTGCATATTTAGAGTAGATCTTCTGCTGCGCATGCCTGTTATTATCGGCGGCCAGCCTGATGAGGTCTTTCTCTTCCTGGTGTAGGTTAATTACTTTCAAAGCTCTATTGTTTTGTTCGGTCTGTCGGTCAATTCTTTACTTTTCATATCAGTAACTGACTTCTATTAGCATAGACGAGATTGGTTTCGAAATGGTTGCACGAAAGTATAAAAAAATTTAATATAATTTATTTGTAGCTGAGAAACAGTAACTTACAAGACGTAAAAAAAGCTGCCCCTTTATGGAGCAGCTTCATGAAAAACAAAAACTATGTTTTCTATTGCTTAATAAATTTAGAAGTACTTGTTACACCGTTCATCATCATGTTTACCATGTAGATACCGTTTTGCAATTGCGAAAGATTCATCTCAACGGTGTCCCCATTAGGCGATGCCGCTAGCACAACCTGTCCTAGTGCATTATACACAGTTACATCCTCAATAGGCGAAATACCTCTAATAGTAAGGACATCTCTGGCTGGGTTAGGGTACATCATCACTTGGCTGCCCGCGAAGTTCTCTGTGCTGTTAGTTGAATCGGTACTGAAGTAAATATTATCTACATATACTGTTTTTACGTCAGACACAATTATTAGCTGTGATATATGCTCTTTCGTTATAAGGCCCGTAAAGTCTGCAATAGGAATATGGTACGATATCCACTGCTCCGTTTGTGGAGCAGCGAATGTGATTTCGTGCTCAACATCGTCATTTGTATCGGTCTGGCTCGCATCGTTGTGCACACCATTAGCACCAAAATCAACCAGCTTTACTTTAAATACTGTAAAATCTGCCGACCATACATTCATGTTAAAGTGCGTCATGTTAGTAATATCAAGCTGGCTGCCCACTGTTTCTATTCCTGCAAAATCAAGGTTATTGTATTTTTTTGTTGCATTACCCTGGATCATTACGTCCTGCATGGTGGCATTAGACCATGATGTAAGGAAAGTATCTACAGGTACATTAGTATACACTCCGCTGAATAATGACATCACCTGAGATTGGGGAAGCGTAGGATCCGGAGCGGCAACCATCGGTTCAAGCGGCTCTTCAGGAATATCAGATATCCCAAAAGTGACATTATCAAAGTACACTACGTTCGTGGCAGACCTTGCCATAAAATCCGGGAAGATCACGATTTGGTTGAAAGGATCCGGAAAATCACCTATTTGGTCAGAGAAATCAAAGGTTAGCTCTTCCCATTGGTTTATTACAGTATTAGATACCAACTTTTCGGGCTGCGCAGCATCAGTAGTTGTTACCAATTTTACACCTACCGGACTGATTACTGTTTTATACACCATTACCTTAATTGTAGCATGTGCAGCATCCAGAACAAAGTTTGTCATTCCAGGCCCGCCTTCCCAAGGCTCTGAGCCGGGTTGTTGCGTTTCA
>Ga0190273_10000703_pt1 | contig 12193 bp, 8 predicted proteins | sample Popmic504IS_FD_134513 | JGI IMG/M metagenome (GOLD analysis project Ga0190273, IMG submission 134513) | Populus adjacent soil microbial communities from riparian zone of Shoshone River, Wyoming, USA - 504 IS | ecosystem: Environmental > Terrestrial > Soil > Riparian zone > Trees stand | place...
CAGATTGTCATCAGGGGTTGGACGCGGGGAGCAGCGCGCCGTTGTCGGCGAGCCTTGGCCACGCCGGCGGCCCGCTTGCGAATTCTCTGACTAGGAGTGGTTCATGCGGGTAGGGGTCTGGCGCACCGGGGCGATGCTGGCCTTGGCCTGCGCCGTTGCAAACACGCAGGCGCAGACGGCTCCGGCCGCCGCCAAGCCGGCCACGCCGTCGCCGGCGCGGCCCGCCGCTTTGAGAAAGCTCCCGCCGAAGATTCCGCCGCCGCAGACGCCAGCCGCGCAGCAGATCGATCCCGCGTTCGATGCCGAAACCGGCCGCGCCTGGATTACGGCGATGAAGAGCTCGGCGGTCGGGCCTTTCAGCCGCATCCGCTATTTCTGCGCCGACGGCCAGATCCTGGAGCCCAAGGCCTACATCTGCGAACCTTTCGGCGGCGGCTACCAGCACGGCGAATGGAGCGCGCAGACCAAGAAGCTGCGCGCGTCCGGCTATCCGATCGCCAACCTGCTGGTCACCGTGGCTCCGGAGCAGATCACCGGCCCGGGCGCCGACCCCGACCTGCTGGCTATCCTGGTGATCGAGCGCTTCCTGATTTCCTACGACGACGGCTGGATCTACCGCAGGGCGCAGTACTACCGGGGCGCGATCCAGGACCACAACGAGAAAGAGGCCGCGCGCTCGTTGCTGGCCGCGATCACCGCCTCGTCCACCCAGCTACCGTACGTCGAGCTGCGCGAAGCCGCGCGCGCGTTTCCGCATGGCGCCGACACGCCGAGCCTGGGCAAGGTCCGCAGCATGGCGGTGGTGCTCGACGAGAAGGACCCGCACTTTCATCCGCTGCGCTCGCGCATCCACAACGCGCCCGAGGCTGCGGATGCGGCGCGCGTGCGCGCCTATGCGTCCAGCAGCAGCGCCAGGGCCGATCTGAAGGCTGGCTATGCCGAGCTGGTGTCGGCGATCGACCAGGCTTACCAGCCGGCGCCGCTGTCGCTGGCGCTGACGCGGCTGAAACGCTATGTGCGCGGCGAAGAGCCACTCAAGGCGATGCAGACGCTGATCGAGGCGCAGACCGCTGCCGAGGCCGCTGGCGCCAGCTTCGATGCGCGGCTGAAATCGGCGGCGGACGTGCTGGTGTGGCTGCGCGATCACGGGTATGCCGCGGTAAACCCGAACGCGCGCACCGCGGCGCTGGACGCCAGCCTCGACGCCGAGCAGGCGTTCATGGTGGCGGCCTCACAGGCGCTGCCGGCGATGCCGCAGCTGACACGTGAGCAGCGCCTGCAGTGGCTGGGCCCGGCGGCGCGCGCGCTCTACGGCATGGGGCTGCTGACCGATCGCGAGGCCGAGTCCCAGGCCGCCGCGCTGGAGTCGCTGAGCGGCAAGGTCAAGCTGACCGAGTATCGCGACGAACTCGAATACCTGGAGCGCGCCTCGGCCTGGTGCGACAGCCGGCTCGGCTACTACTACGGCGCCGGCCTTGAACGCCTGCGGCCGATCGAGCCGCTGGTCGAGGCCTTCGTGCCCGACCGGCTGCGCGCCAGCCCGCTGCTGTTCTATTCCACGGTGCTGCAGACGCTGCGCGTCGATGTCGACCAGGTGTCCGGCGTCAGCCAGCAGATGTTCGGCGCCGGCGCCGGCGGCGGCCTGCGAAGGCTCAATCCCGGCATCGCGCGCGGCCTGTTGCGCACCTCGATCAAGAACGCCGGCGCCGGCAGCGAGCCGGCGATTTTTTTGGTGCCGGAGACGACTTCCGATCTGCCGGCCGCGGCCGGCATCCTGACCGAGGCCGAAGGCAATCCGGTGTCGCACGTGCAGCTGCTGGCACGCAATCTGGGCATTCCCAACGTCGTGGTGTCGCGCGAACTGATACCGCGGCTGGCGCCGTACGACGGCAAGAAGATCGTGCTCGCGGCCAGCACCGGCGGCCTGGTCGAGATCGCCGAAGACGGGCCGAAGTGGGACGCGGTGCTGGGGCAGGGCGCGCAGAAACCCAGCGTCGTCATCGTTCCCGACCTGGTCAAGCTCAACCTGCTGCGCGCCGATTTCATTCCGACGTCAACGCTGCGGGCCAGCGATTCCGGCCGCATCTGCGGGCCCAAGGCCGCGCATGTCGGCGAGCTGACGCACCGCTTCCCGGAGAACGTATCGCCCGGGCTGGCGGTGACCTTCGGCATTTATCGCGAGCTGCTGAACGAGCCGGTCAAGGCCGGCGGTCCGCCGATGTTCGAGTGGATGAAGCAGCAGTACGCGGAGATCGCGGTGCGCCGCCGGCTCGATCCGTCGCGGCATGCGCAGCGCGTCAACGCGTTCCTGGATTTCACCCGTGGCTGGATCGCCAAACAGCCGCTGCCGCCGACGCTGCTGATGCGCATGCGCGGCGCGATGCTGGAGCGCTTCGGCATGGAAGGCACCTACGGCGTGTTCGTGCGCAGCGACACCAATATCGAGGATCTGCCGGGATTCACCGGCGCAGGCCTCAACCTGACGATCCCGAATCTGGTGGGCTTCGAGGACACCGTCGCCGCGTTGCGCAAGGTCTGGGCCTCGCCGTTCACCGAGCGTGCCTACGGCTGGCGCCAGGACCTGATGGACCAGCCCGAGCACGTGTACGTGTCGGTGCTGCTGCACCAGTCGGTGCGCAACCAGAAATCCGGCGTGATGATCACGGCCGACGTCAATACCGGCGACCGCGATTCGCTGACGGTTGCGACCAGCCTCGGCGTCGGCGGCGGCGTCGACGGCGAGGCCTCGGAATCGCTGCACGTCGATATCGACAGCGGCGAGGCGCGGCTGCTGTCGTCGGCAACCGCGCGCGAGCAGCGCGTGTTGCTGAGCTCGGGCGGCGCCAGCATGGTCGCAGCGCCAGCGCCCGAGGCCGTGCTGAGCCAGGACGAGATCGGGAAACTGGCCAAGTTCGCGCGCGAACTGCCCAAGCAGTATCCGGAGCTGCACGACGACGAGGGCAAATCCACGCCGGCCGACATCGAATTCGGCTTCGTCGCCGGCCACCTGATGCTGCAGCAGATCCGGCCGTTTCTGCAGAACCGCTCAGCCAGCCGCCAGGACTATCTGGCGAAGATGGATGCGCAATTGCGTAAGAACGATACGAAGAAGGTCGATCTGGGCGACAAGCCCGAGGCGGGGACGTGAAGAAGTTACCGGGTGGTTTGATGCAAGCGGCGCTGCTATCCGCCACCGCGCTGCTCGGCGCCGCCACGCTCGCCCAGGCCTATCCCTACGACGGCTACGCCTATACCGGCATTCGCCGCCTGGACTACGTCGCCCAGGTGCTGGCCGGCACCGTGCCGGGGCGCAAGCTGCAGCCCGGGCAGTACCTGCCGCTGGATCGCGTCGTTCCCGGCTGGACCGGCACCGACGGCAAGGCGCTGCCGCTGCCCGACGCTGAGCTGCAGGCCAAGCTCGACCGGCTGCTGGCTGGCAGCGGCTACGCCACCTACAGCGTCGGCCTGCTCGATCTCAGCGACGAAACCCATCCGCTGTACGCGAAGCACAACGCCGACGACAAGGTCAACGTCGGCAGCGTCGGCAAGGTGCTGGTGATCCTGGCGATCATGCAGACCCTGGCCGACCTGTATCCCACGGACCTCGCCGCGCGCGAGCGCGTGCTCAAGACCACGCAGGTCACCGCCGACAATTTCAGCCAGTACGACCACCACACGGTCACGTTCTGGGATCCGGTCGCCAAGACCCGCAAGAGCCGCTCGATCCGCGCCGGCGACACCGCCACTCTGTGGGAATACCTGGACTGGATGCTGTCCGCCAGCAGCAATTCCGCGGCCGGCATGATGCAGAAGGAACTGCTGGCGCTGAAGCATTTCGGCACCGCGTATCCGCCGCCGCCCGAGCAGTACGCGGAGTTCTTCAAGTCGTCGCCCAAAGTGCTGGGCGATCTGTATCTGCAGACCATGCAGGACGTGAGCGTGCGCAACGGCTTCGATCCTGAGCAGTTCCGCCAGGGAAGCTTCTTCACCCACGGCGGCAAGCAGAAGGTCAACGGCACCAGCAGCTATGCCACCAGCGAGCAGCTGGTGCGCTATCTGTACCGGATGGAGGCCGGAACCCTGGTCGACGCCTTCAGCAGCCGCGAGATCAAGCGCCTGCTGTACATGACGCAGCGCCGCATCCGCTATGCCTCGCATCCGGCGCTGAACGACTATGCGGTGTTCTTCAAATCCGGCTCATTCTACCAGTGCAAGACCAGCGGTCGCTGCGGGAAATACAAGGGCGACAAGACCAACCGGCTGGCGTCGGTGGCGACGGTCGAATCGCCTGATCTGCTGGCCAACGGCAAGCCGCGGCTGCGCTACATGGTGGCGGTGACCTCGAACGTGCTCGGCGTGAATTCCGCGGTCGCGCACCAGTCGCTGGCGCTGCGCATCCAGCGCCTGATCGAGGAGCAGCATCCGTTGCCCGAGCTGCCGCCGGTGCCGGTGGAGCCCAGTGCATTTCCCAGCGTGCCGGTGGACGATCCCGACGAGCCGTCGAACAACCAGAGCGACGCGCCATGACGCCGGTAGCGGCCAACAACAAGCGCCTGTCGTGGACCGGCAGCACGGCGCTGCGGTCCGTGCTGCTGTTCATCAATTTCTTCCTGATCCTGCTCGCCTATTACCTGGTGAAGCCGGCCAGCCGCTCGCTGTTCCTGGAGCACAGCAGCAGCGACATCCTGCCCTATGTCTGGACCGGCAGCGGCCTGCTGCTGCTGGCGCTGGTGCCGGGATATCAGCGGCTGTTGCTGCGTTACGGCCGCATGCGCGTGGTGCTCGGCAGCTGTGTCGGCACCTCGGCGTTGTTGCTGCTGTTCCGCGGCCTGTTCCACTACGCCGATGCGCCGATCGCGATCGGCTTCTACATCCTGGTCGACATCTTCAGCGTGGTGCTGGTCGAGCAGTTCTGGAGCCTGACCAACAGCGTCTACGACAGCCGCGAGGGCAAGCGCTGGTATGGGCTGATCGCCAGCGGCGGGCTGGTCGGTGGCATCGCCGGCGGCCTGGTCGCCAGCGCGCTGCTCAAGTACACCTCGCTGAAGACCGAAGACCTGATCAGCGTCGCCGCGGCGCTGGTGCTGGTGATGATGGCGCTGACCGGGCGCCTGGCCCGCGCCGGCGTCTATCGCGAGCGCGAGGTAGCGGACGCGCCGGTCAAGCTCGACGAGCCCACCATCGACTTCGGCGTGGTGCTGAAGAGCATCCGCTCCAACCGCTTCGTCGCGCTGATCGCCCTGCTGGTGCTGTTCTCGCAGATCTGCGAGCCGATCGTGGAATACCAGTTCATCCACCACGTCGAGGCCACCTATACCGACGGCGAGGCGCGCACGGTATTCCTGTCGCAGTTCCTGAGCCTGCAGAGCGGCGTGGCGCTGGCCGTGAACCTGCTGCTGACACCGCTGATCCATCGTTACGGCGGCGTCATCGCCGGGCTGATGATGCAGCCGCTGCTGCTCGGCATTTCGTCGATGGCCTACCTGTTCCAGACCAGCCTGCGCGCCGCGGCGGTGATGAAGATCAGCGATCGCGGGCTGTCGTACTCGGTCAATCGCGCCTCACGCGAGCTGCTCTACGTCGGTGCGGACGCGAACACGATCTTCAAGGTCAAGGCCTGGATCGACATGGTCGGCTACCGCGTGTTCAAGATCGTCGGCAATGTCGCGATCCTGCTGATCGTGCAATGGACCACGTACCAGCGCAGCGAAGCCGCGCTGTCGATGGTGGTGGTGGTGCTATGCGTCGGCTGGGGCGGCTGCGTGCTGGCGCTGCGCAGGGTCGGCGGCAAGGCCGGCAAGGCGCCGATGGCGCCGGGGATGCGCGAAGCCACTGTCTGAGCTTGTCTCCTTCCCCGCTTGCGGGGGAAGGCTGGGATGGGGGCGTGCCGACAAAGCTGCTCCGCGACGTCCCGCCCCCGCGAGCGGGGGAGGGAATAAAGACTACAGCGCCGGCTGGCTGACCGAGGCGACGTTGCGGGTCAGGCCGTTGGCGAGCACGGCGTCGTCGAGGCCGCCGATCAGCGACTTCAGCCATTCGCCGCCGCGGGCGTCGTCGGACAGCGCCACGGCGATGTAGCGGCGGCCGTCATGCTCGACGATCGCGCTGTCGGCGTGGAAGTTGCGCCAGGTGCCGGACTTGCGGAACAGCTTCGCGCCCGGGTAGCGGCTTTCGAGGCCGGCGACGAACTTGTGATGGATCGCGGGCGAACCCATGATCGCCTTCATCTGCTTGCTCGCCTCCGGCGACACCAGCTGGCCGGTTTCGAGCAGGTAGTAGAAGCGCGCAACCTGGAACGTGGTCGCACCATGCGACAGGTTGTGCAGCGGATCCCGATGCGTGGCCATGCCGGTGGCGTAAGGCTTGCCGACCCAGAGACCGCCGTTCATGGCGCTGTCGTACAGGCGATAGCGGGTGGACTGCAGCACCGACGCCAGGTACTCGGTGCCGACTTTCTGCAGCATCGACGAGGCCGCGGTGTTCGAGGATTCGCGGATCATCCGCTGCAACTCCGCAATGTTGCCGGCATCCATGTTCAGCTTGCCGGCCGCGGCCTTCTCGAACGCGCCGAGCAGGATCGCGATCTTCGGCAGGCTTGCCGCGTAGAACATCTGGTTGCTGTTGACCTGCGCAACCGCCGGCACCAGCGGGTCGGTGATGTCGACCAGCGACACCGCCAGGTGACCGCTGCGTACCGCGCTCTGCAGTTGCAGCTGGTTCAGGCAGCGTTCCAGCGAGTTCTGCAGCGGACGGCTGATCGACGGGCTCAGATCGAGCCCGGTCCGCAAATCGCTGCGCGAGCCGTAACTGGCGGTCAGCGAGCGGCCGGTGTCATTCGAAGCGGCAGACGAAAACGACGAGACCAACAGCGTCGTCGTGAGGGCAATGCAACGGCCTAAAAAAAGCGCGCCGTCGTGACTCTTGGAAGTCATCACGATCATTTGATTCCAGTTGTGGCGGACCTATCGCGATCCGGCCTTGTCTGGCGACCGGTCTCGCGTCATACCCCTTAGGCCGCACCTTAACCCTATCTGAATCCTGAACGCCACCCCATATGAAGATTCCGTGACAGCCGTCTAGCCTGAGTCGCAGTGCGGTGGCTTAACCGGCGGACCGTTCAGCTGGGCAGCTGCTCGTGTCAGCATGGCCCATCACCATGACCCCAGGGACGCCCGATGCAGGCTCAAAGCCCGGACCGCAATCTGCGCGCGTTCATCGTCCTGATCGCGCTGCTGCAGGGCGCTGCGCTCTATGTCGCGCAGCTCGCCGACGAGCACCGGTGGTGGCCGCTCAGCGCTGTCGGTGCGCGCGTCGGCTGGTACACGCTGGTACTGGCCGTGCCGACGGTGATGACGCTGACCGTGCAGAAGCTGCGCGATACGCGCTTCTGGCAGCACGCCGCGATCATCGCCGGCGTCTACGGTGCGCTGGCCGCCTGGGCTGCGTGGAATGCAACCGGCGCGCCGGACCTGGGCGTCGACGCGATCCTGCAGCCCTTCGGCTTCACCGTCGCGGTCGCGCTGTTCGTGCTGCTGCCGTACCTGCAGTGCCGGCTCACGCACGGGCGCTGGGCCGCGCCGTATGCCGAGCTGTTCGATCACGGCTGGCAGAACGGCCTGACGCTGCTGCTGCTGATTCCCTTCCTTGCGCTGTGCTGGGCGGTGCTGTGGCTGTGGGGCGCGCTGTTCAAGCTGGTCGGGGTCACATTGTTCGCGGACCTGTTCGCGCAGAGCGCGTTCGTCTACCTGGCCACCGGCACCATGGTCGGCCTCGGGATTCTGGTCGCGCGCACGCAGCAGCGGCCGGTGCAGATCCTGCAGCAGATCGTGTTCGCGGTATTCAAGGGCCTGCTGCCGCTGCTGTGCTTCATCGCGCTGCTGTTCCTGACGATCCTGCCGTTCACCGGCCTCGATCCGCTGTGGCAGACGCGGCGCGCCGCCTCGCTGCTGATGACCGTGGTGATGCTGATGCTGCTGTTCACCAACGCGGTGTTCCAGGACGGCCGTCCGCGGCAGAAAGCCGCCTCGCCGTATCCGCAGCTGCTGCAGCGCCTGGTCGAGCTCGGCCTGGCCACGCTGCCGGTGTACGCGTTCCTGGCGCTGTACGCGCTATGGCTGCGCGTCGATCAATACGGCTGGACGCCGCAGCGGCTCTACGTCGCGCTGCTAGCGCTGGTACTGGCCGCGTACGCACTGGGTTATTCGTTCAGCGCGCTGAGGCCTGCCGGCGGTTGGCTGGCACCGATCATGACCATCAACGTCAGCCTGTCGTGGCTGGTGATCGCGCTGATCGCACTGTTGAATTCGCCGGTGCTCGATCCGTTTCGGATCAGCATCGCCAGCCAGTTGTCACGGCTGCACGACGGCGAGCTTGCGCCGGCCGACATGGATCTGGAATTCCTGCGCTTCGCCTCCGGCCGCCAGGGTTATGCCGCGCTGCAGGCGCTGCCCGGCGACGCCTCGATGGCGCGCGATGCCGCGGCGCTGGCCGAGGTGCCGCGCATGCTCAAGCGCCGCGAGCGCTGGAGCCGTCCCGACAGCCGTGAATCCAAGCTCGTGCTGAGCGTCGCTCAGGCGCGGATGCGGCTGCCGGCGGCACCGGGCGCGGCAGCGCTCGAAGACGACTGGCTGCAGGCCGTCGTCGACCATCGGCTCAGCTCGATGGGCTGCCTTGCACCGGACAGCGACTGCCTGACGCTGTCGCCGGATCTGGACGGCGACGGCGTCAACGAGCGCCTGCTTTGCGATCTGCAGCAGCCGCAGCTGGCGCAATGCCGGCTCAGCACGCGCAAGCAAGGCCAGTGGCGCGACGTTGCCGGCATGGACGGGCTGGGCGGCGATGCCGTGGTCACGGCGCTGCGGGCCGGCCAAGTCGGCGTGTCTCCACGGCACTGGTCGGATCTGGTCGTCGGCGGACAGCGGTTTTCGATCAACGAGCGCTGATCAGCCACTCACTCTTCGGCGAACTCGCGTGACTGCAGGAACGACCACGAGAAACCGGTGACCGCGGAATAGCCGTGGCGGGAGCGGAACAGCGGGCTGTCATCGCTGGCAGCACCGGCATATTGGTCGTAGCCGAGCCCGACGAAGCCGCGCACGCGCCGGCTGAAGGCGTAGCTGGCACGGGTGCCGAACGAGGCGCCGAGATAACCGGCGTGGGCCGCATAGGCCGGGCGGTCCACGGTCGCGTACTGCGGCGCCACGTCGTAGAAATAGCGCTGCAGCAGCGTGGTGCCGAAGTCGACGCCCACCTCGGCGCGCAGCTTGAGCTTGCCGCCGAGAAAGCGCTCGCTCTGGTAGGCAATCTCCGGCGCGAACAGCAGACCGCGCCAGTCGAACTCGAAATCCTGCACCGACGTCACCGCGCGCACCGGCAGGTCGACCAGGATCTTCGATTGCGGACGCGGGCCGTCGAAACTCAGGCGCAAATTCGGGCCGACTTCGAGCAGGTAGCCGAGATCGGGCATGCCGCGGCGCGCGTCCGAGTCCTTGCTGTCGCTGGACAGTGCGCCGCCGCCGCTGATGCTGAGCTCGATGTTCGGCGTCAGCTTCTGCCGCAGCCGCGAGCCTTCTTCGTCATCGGAGCGCAGCACGCGGCCGTGATAGACGAAGTACGGTGCCGGCAGCGCCAGGCTGCGGTTTTCGTCCGATGCCGGATAGTCCGGCACCGTCACCGCGACGCCGGCGACGCCGGCCTCCCATTTCGGCTGGCGCGCGCCGTCGGCGGGCAGCAGCTCGGTGTCGAGCTGGGCTTGTGCGGTGGCCGCGAAGCAGGCGAGGGCGGCGCAGAGCGCGAGACGTTTCGGGATCGGCATGAGGGCGAGCATTGCTGCGGGAATCGTGGCTGTCCAGTTGCGGCGGCGCTGCGGCTGTCGCGGGCATGGCCCGCTCCTACAATCGAGTGTCGCGCGTGCGTTTGAAAGGGCGACTAGCGGGCGGCGGCGCGGCTGCATTAAAACGGCCCATGCCCACGCTGCTCGAAATTCCGATTTTCCCGCTGCGCACGGTGCTGTATCCCGGCGGCCGCCTGCCGCTGCGGATCTTCGAGCCGCGCTATGTCGACATGACCAAGTCCTGCATCGGCGACGACTCGGTGTTCGGCGTCAGCGTGATTCTCGAGGGCCGGGAAGTCGGCGCGCCGGCGGTGCCGGCAATGCTCGGCTGCACCGCGCGCATCCGCGAATGGGACGTGCCGGCGCCCGGTCTGTTCACGCTGAAGACCATCGGCGAGCGGCGCTACCGGATACGCGAGCGCTTCAGCACGCCCAGCGGCCTGATCCGCGCGCTGGTGCAACTCGAAGACGCGCCGCCGGCGGAGATGCTGCCGGTGCGCTATCGCTTCCTGCGGCAGCTGCTGGAAGAGCTCATCGCCAAGATCGGCGTGCAGCATTTCCCCGATCCGCTGCAGCTCGGCGATGCTGCCTGGGTCGCGTATCGCCTGGCCGAAGTGTTGCCGCTGGCCGTGGAAAGCCGGATTGAGCTGCTGGCCCAGCGCGATCCGGCGGCGATGCTGGCGCTGATCGAGAAGGAAGTCCGCGCCCAGACCTAGCCGGACTGCGCCGGGGTTACAGCGCTACAGCGCTAGCGAATCCAGCGACTCGTAAGCCTTGCGCAGCCACATCTTGGCGCGCTGGCGCTCGAGCATGCCGAGGCCGGTCGAGTTCTTGTCGTCGTGGTACGCGGCGGCCCAGAAGCTGGTGCTGCGCTCGTCGATCTTGGTCATCACCGGCTCGTGCAGGCGCGGGATCGAAATGATTTTGGCGCCCAGGCCGAGCGCGCGTTCCTTCTGGCCGCTCTTGTCGAAGATGTCGAAATCTTCGCCGCGCGAGGCGTTGCGCACGATCACCAGCTCGACCTGCGAAGAATCGCCGAAGCGATCCAGCCAGCGGCTCAGCAGATCCACCGAATCCTTGCCCGAATCCATCACATGCCAGTAGCGGATCGCGACGCCGAGTTCCGCGGCCAGCTCGAGCACGCCGGATTCGTCCAGCCAGCGCACCAGCGGCTCGTGGGTCTGCGCGGCGAGATCGACGACGATGCGGCGATCGGCGTCTTCCGCCGCGGCTTCCAGCACCAGATCCAGGCTTTCGAAGCGGTCGATCGCGACCGGTGAGGCGTAGCCGGCGTAGAAGCGCAGCAGCGCGCCGTGGCTGCGGTCGGAATCGAAGCCCAGGAACGGCAGCTTACGGTCGATCAGATATTGCGCCAGCAGGCGGGAAACCAGCGATTTGCCGACGCCGCCCTTTTCTCCGCCGATGAAGTGAACCGTGGCCATTCAAGCTCCGCGTGTGGGCTGTGCCCTGTGATTTGGACCGGAAGGCTACCGTATTTCGGCGGCCTTTCATGCCGAAGCGGCCTTCATCGCGCACAATACGCGGCCGGCCGCACAGGCCGAGCCGTCTTTGAGTGGTGATTGCGTGGAACCCGAGTCCGTTACGAATGCCCCGGCCGAGCTGTCTGCCGACCCGTCAGCCGCTGCGTTCAGCAGCCTGGCACTGAAGCCCGAGCTGCTGCAGGCGCTGGAGTCGCTGAGCTTTACCGCGATGACGCCGATCCAGGCGCAGAGCCTGCCGCCGATGCTGGCCGGCCGCGACGTCATCGGCCAGGCGCGCACCGGCAGCGGCAAGACCGCGGCCTATGGCCTGGGCCTGTTGTCGCGGATCGACCCGGCGCAGAACACGGTGCAGGCGCTGATCCTGTGCCCGACGCGCGAGCTCGCCGACCAGATCTCCAAGGAGATCCGCCGGCTCGCCCGCTTCGTTCCCAACGTCAAGCTGACCCAGATCAGCGGCGGCATCTCGCAGCGGCCGCAGCTGGCCTCGCTGGAGCACGAGCCGCACATCATCGTCGGCATGGCCGGCCGCGTGCTCGAGCATCTGGAGCAGGGCACGCTGAACCTCGAAAACCTGCGCGTGCTGGTGCTGGACGAGGCCGACCGCATGCTCGACGGCGATTTCGAGGAAGCCAGCCGCGCGATCGTCGCGCACACGCCGGCGACGCGGCAGACGCTGTTCTTCAGCGCCACCTACACCGAAATCGTCCGCGATTTCAGCAAGACCCTGCAGCGCGATCCGGTCGAGGTCACCGTCGACACGGTGACCAGTCCGAGCCAAGTCGAGCAGCAGTTCTACGAGGTCGATCCGCTGCGCCGCATCGACGCGCTGGCGATGCTGCTGAGCCAGCGCCGTCCGGAA
>Ga0190273_10000704_pt1 | contig 12180 bp, 10 predicted proteins | sample Popmic504IS_FD_134513 | JGI IMG/M metagenome (GOLD analysis project Ga0190273, IMG submission 134513) | Populus adjacent soil microbial communities from riparian zone of Shoshone River, Wyoming, USA - 504 IS | ecosystem: Environmental > Terrestrial > Soil > Riparian zone > Trees stand | place...
ACCTGCGCCTCGAAGCGATCCAGCTCGGTGCGTTCAGGGAGATACAGCAGCGCGCACTGGCGCTCCAGGTGCCGCTGCGTACGGCTGCCTACGTCATCGCCTGCCAGCGGGTGCTGCAGGCGCGCGAGGAGCGCGGACTCTACCCCTGATTGGCGTGCAGGCGGCTTTCGACGAGCCCTCCTGCATGCGTCGCAACGATGCGCCAGCCCTGCGGCAGGCGCACCCAGACCTGGCTTTCCCAGCCGTCCGCTCCCGGCCCGAATGCGATCGCAGTGCTCGCGAAGTCACGACCGAAGGTCGTCACCTGCCTGCGAACCAGCGGCTGCTCTTCCAGCGGGCGCCCGTCCGGCCCCTCGCCTGGATCTGCACGAGCGGCTACGGCCGCCATACCCGAGGAGGCCTTTCCGCCGTCGAACTGCATGGCCTTCGGGGACTGCCAAAGGAGGCGCTCGAGGGCCTGCGCGTCACGGCCGACCCGGGCGCGCTCGTAACTCGACAGCGCCGCCCTGACCTCGGCAACCACCTCCGGCAGGTCGAGCGCCATGGCCGGCTGTGTTTCGCCGATCTCGGCGGCGGGCGGCAGGCCAGCCTCGCCGCAGAGCAGGTGCATCCATCGGGTTTCGCGGGAGCCCGCCTGCCGCGACAGTTCCTGCACCAGCGCGCCGCTGCTCCTGCCGGCAAGCTCCTGAAGAAAAGCCTCGGCTGCGGAAACATCGGAAAAGCGGCACAGCCTTGAACAATTCGACCGCAGTTCCGCAGCCGTCTGGGGGCCGCGCAGCATCAGCATGGCCAGCAGGGAAACAGACTCGTTGGGAATCTGCAGCACCCGCTTCACGTTCTGTGCATAACGCATCACGCGACTGCCGCTCGACTCGATCACGAGGGAGAGGGCCTTGAGCGATTCGAGCGCGGCGAGGATGTCCGACTCGGCCGCATTCATCATCGGATGACGGCTGGTCTTCTGGTTGCAGCCCGAGGCCACTGCGTTCAGGCTCATCGGGTAGGCGTCGGGCACGGTCCGCTCCTTCTCGACCAGCACCCCGAGCACCCGCGCCTCGAGGGCGCTCAGGTCACGCATGCCCCAGGCCGCTTTCCAGTTCGTCGTCGTCGGCGTGACCGTCGGGCCACAAGTGTCCGCCTTCCGCGTCCCAGCGATCGATCTGCGAGCGCGAACCATCACGCCCTTCCGGCTCCCCGGCGCTACGCCGCTTCATGCTGTCTGCACGAAGCACCGACAGCAGCGCAAGCAGCGCCATTCCTGCCGTTGCTCCGACCGCCAGCGCAGTAAGGTTGGTGCTCTTCAAGCAATGCTCCCGGATGAGGCTGTAGGATACCGTAGTGGACTGCGGCCCGCACGGCCGAAGGGCGCAGTTCAGCGCCTCCGTCGCGACGTGCGCCTGTTGCAGATCAACCAACCGATTCGGGAGCTCCACGATTCGATCAGGTGAGCCAACGCGGGAAGCGCCCAATGAAGACGCGAGCTGGTGGACTCTGACCCGCGGCTCGGGTCCGATCGTCGCCACGGCGATTCACGACGGCAGTGGGCTGCGTGCCGAGGCGCGCGAGCTGATCAAGCTGTCCGACCCTGAGCGCCTCAGAGAGGAAGATCCCTATACCGGCCGGATGATCGCAGCGGTTCCGACGCGGGTGATCGTGCATCGATCCCGCTTCGAGGTCGACCTCAACCGGGCGCGAGCCGAAGCGGTCTATCGCACGCCTGCGCAAGCCTGGGGACTGGAGGTCTGGAAGCAGCCGCCCGACGATCGATTCATCGAACGCTCGCTCGTGCTCCACGATCGCTTCTTCGAAGCGATGCGCTCGCTGCTGGAAGGCGTCGAGCGCGACCACGGCAAGTTCGTCCTGCTCGACGTGCACAGCTACAACCATCGGCGTGACGGGCCGAACGCGCCAGCCGCTGCCGTGTCACGGGCTCCCGACATCAACATCGGCACCTCCTCGATGCCGCCCGGCCGGTGGACGTCTGTCCTCGATGCGCTCGCCGACAACATCCGCTCGTTCGACTTTCGCGGGCGGCGGCTCGAAGTCGGCTTCGACGTGGCATTTCAGGGCCGCGGCGCGCTGACGCGCTTCGTGCACGACAACTTCCCGCAGACCGGCTGCGCGATCGCGTTGGAGGTGAAGAAATTCTTCATGGACGAATGGACCGGCATTGCGGGCCGGGAAGATGTCGATTCGCTGCGGCAGATGATGGCGCAACTGCTGCCGGCGCTGCGGTCGGCACTGGTGCAGACCTGATGGGAGTCCATCCGTGACCGTGACCACAGCGGCGGACGTCGCTTCGGCCGAGCAGTACATGCTGGCGCGCGTTGTGTCGTCGCTCGATGGCAGCCGGCCCTTTCGCGTGATCTCCTCGGGTGGCAACCGCACCCATGTCGACCGCGATCTTCCCTTCATGTGCGCCTACCACCGCGGCGTCAGCACTCCTCCCAGTCTGGCCAGGCGAATCGCGGCGTCGAGCGCGATTCACCTGCTGTGGGAGCGTGTCGATGAGGACGACGAAGAGCCTGAAGCCATCGTCAATGCGATCGCGGGGTGCATGAAACGGCTCTACCCCGGTTTCCTGCTGCTCGAGATCAAGGATCTGGAACCGGACCCGGATGCCGCTGCCGATTCACCGGTGCCTCCACTGTTTCGTTTCGACCTGGAAGTCACTGGCCTCGCGCCGGAAACGGACGTGCTAGACACCGTGCGCAAGGCGCTGGTGCGCAACGAGATCGACTACCGTCATCCGACCGTGCGCATCCTCAGGCAGGGCGAGGCCGCCGCCCTGCACGACCTGAACGATGTCGACCCGTCGATCGCACGCCTGACGATCGGCGTGCCCACGATCCACCGTTCACCCGACGGGCAGCGCGAGTACCCGGCCATCTTCCATGAAATGGAAGCCGCCGTCATCGATGCCGTGCTGCGGGCTGCGATGGCCTTCGCGCGCCACGGCAATACGTTCCGGACCATGCATCATCGCGCGCTCGGCCGGCGCGCCTTCGTGCAGGCGGCGCGCACGGTCGACCGGCAGATGACGGAGATCTCGGGCTCCTACGACTTCCTGCTGGACCTGACGCCGATCAACTCCGCGCAAGCGCTCGAGGAATTCCGACGCGGCGGGGCGATCGCTTCTCCGGCATTCCGCTACCGGCCGCTCGCGATTTCGCCGGGGGATCTCAAGCGGGCTCTCTACGGCATCAACATCGGACGGATCGAAGACCCCAGCCTGGAGGACCTGTTCCGCGAAAAGCAACTCGAGATGGATCACCAGCTGACGATGCTGCAGTGCCGCTGCACGCCGCAGTTCAAGGACGCGAGCCGCGTGCTTTACGGGAGCATCGACGAGGGCGTGCTGTCGATTGCCAAGTCGGTCATCGAAGCCGCCCGCGACCGAAGCGATGAAGATGCGCCGGCGCACGGCGACGACGCACCGGGGTCCCCGGACGAGGAACTGCTCGATTGCCACCAGATCCTCGCGGCCGCCAATCGCACGATCGACTGGTACCGCGGCATGTGCCCCGACTTCAACGCCAGCGCAGTCCTGCGCGACGACACGCCGCCGGGACTGATGGTGTCGGGCTCGCGCCTGTTGATCTCGCGTCAGACCCGCATGCAGGCGCACCGCCTGCCTTCGCTGCTCCAGCACGAGGTGGGCGTTCATCTGCTCACCTACTTCAACGGCGACGCTCAAGGCCTGCGCATCTTCCGCGCCGGCCTTGCGGGTTATGAGAGGACGCAGGAGGGGCTTGCAGTCTTCGCCGAATTCGCCACCGGCGGCACGGGGGTCAAGCGACTCGTGCTGATTGCGGCCCGCGTCCTCGCGGTGCACGCGATGCTGGACGGCGCGAGCTTCATCGAAACCTTCAGACTGTTGCGCACGGCAGCCGACATGGACGAAGCGGCGGCGTTCGGCGTGGCGCTTCGCGTCTACCGCTCCGGCGGATTGAGCAAGGACGCGATCTACCTCCAGGGTCTGTTGCAGGTGCTGCAGCACGTGGCCGGAGGTGGTGAACTCGAACCCTTCTGGTACGGCAAGATCGCGGCACACCACTTCAACGTATTGCAGGAACTTCGCGCCCGCGGCATGTTGCGCGAGCCCTGCGTGCGGCCGGCCTTCCTGTCGCAGCCGCGCGGACAGGCATTCGTCCGGGCCGCGAGCGCCGGCCTCAGCGTGCGCGATCTCATCCAGGAGCGAGCGACATCGTGAAGATCGCCTTCTTCGTGAACGACATGATCCGCGAACAGGAGCATTACGCCACCACGATCCTGGCCAACGAGGCGTCGCGCCGTGGCCATGCGGTCTGCTATGTCACGCCGTCGGATTTCAGCTTCATGCCGGACGACCGGCTGCGGCTGCGCGCGCGCTTTGCCCCCAGAAAGAAATTCGCCAGCTACATGGCGTTCTTCAAGGCCATCCAGGACCGCAAGATCGAGATGCGCAACATCGACGTTGCCGAACTCGACGTGCTGATGCTGCGTAACGACCCCTCCACGGACGCCGTCGACCGGCCCTGGGCCGAGGGCATTGGTGTGCTCTTCGGCCGCATCGCCGCCGAGCAGGGTGTGCTGGTGCTGAACGATCCGGACGGCCTCGGCCAGGCAACCAACAAGCTCTACTTCCAGTCGTTTCCACAGGCGCTGCGCGCACCTACGCTCATCTCCAAGGATGTCGAGGCGATCAAGAAGTTCGCCCGCGAGCAGGGCGACAAGATCGTCCTGAAGCCGTTGCGCGGAAGCGGCGGACAGAGCGTGTTCGTTCTCAGCGCGGAAAAGGCGTCGAACCTCAACCAGATGATAGAAGCCATCAGCCGCGACGGTTATGTCATCGCGCAGGCCTACGTCCCGGCGGCGAAGGACGGCGACATCCGCTTCTTCCTGATCAACGGCGAGCCGTTGATGCACAAGGGCCGATACGCGGCCTTTCGCCGCACCTCGGCTTCAGACGATGCCCGCAGCAACATCCACGCCGGCGGCAGCGCCAGCAAGGCCGAGATCGGCGACACGGAACTGGAAGTCGCGGAACTGGTGCGGCCCAAGCTGGTGCGCGATGGCATGTTCCTTGTCGGCCTCGACATCGTCGGTGACAAGATCCTCGAGATCAACGTGTACAGCCCCGGCGGGCTGCGCAATTGCAGCCGCTTCGAAGGTGTGCGCTTCTCGGTGGCGATCCTCGACGCGATCGAAAGGAAGCTCGCGATCCGCAAGGAGTATCCGGGTCGCTTCAGCAACCGCGAGCTGGCGGTTCTGTAGCGGGACGCCATGAAACGAGTGGCCGTCATCGGCGCCGGCGTCGTCGGCGTCACCACTGCCTGGTACCTGCGGCAGCACGGCTTCGACGTCACCGTCTACGAACGTGGCGCGGGTGCCGCGCTCGCAACCAGCGCAGCCAACGCGGGGATCATCGCGCCGGGCTACGTCACCCCCTGGGCAGCCCCAGGCATGCCTGCCAAGATTGCCTCCTATCTGCTCAAGTCGCAGTCGCCGGTGATCCTGCGGCCGTCTCTCGATCCTGCGCAGTGGCGATGGGCGGCCGAGTGGCTGCGGCAATGCTCGCCCGAGCGCTATCGCCGCAACCGCGAGCGGATGCAACGGCTCGCCCGCTACAGCCTTCAGCAGTTGCGCCTCCTGCGGGCGCAGACGGGCATCGACGACGCCGCCAACAGCGGTTACCTGCAGCTCTTCCGCAGCGAAGCGGAGATCACGCTCAACGCGCCGGCGCGGGCGATGCTCGATGAGCAGGACGTTCCTTACCAGCTGCTGGACCCGTCGCAGGTTCGTGCCCGCGAGCCGGCGCTGCTCGGGTCCGCAGAATTGGCCGGCGCCCTCTACCTGCCGGAGGACGAATCGGCAGACTGCCAGTTGTTCACCCGGCAGCTGGCGGAACTTGCGCACGGCCGCGGCGTCCGCTTCGAATTCGGCCGGGCGGTGGCGTCGGTGCGCCACGAGCACGGACGCGTCAAGGGTCTGCTGCTGGTGCGCCATCGGATCACCGAACCCAATACGGCCTCGTTCGACGCAGTGGTCGTTGCTGCCGGGGTGGGCAGCGTCGCACTGCTGCGCAAACTCGGGATTGCCGCGCCGATCTACCCGGTCAAGGGATTCTCCGCGACCATCGACCTGCTTCCCGGCGTCAGAGCGCCGTCTCAGGCGGTCATGGACGAAGCCTACAAGACCGCCATCACCCCGCTCGGCCGGCAGCTGAGGATTGCCGGCACCGCGGAGTTCGGCAGCCATCGCCTGCGCCTGCGCCAGTCGGCGCTCAGGACCCTCCGCAAGGTAGCCGCCGACTGGTTCGGGGACAGCTTGAACCTCGATTCGGCGCGCTACTGGGTCGGGGCGCGGCCGATGACGCCGGACGGTCCGCCGCTGCTGGGGCGCACGCTGCTCGACGGGCTCTTCGTCAATATCGGCCACGGCTCGACCGGTTGGGCGATGAGTTGCGGGTCGGCGCGTGCAACGGCCGATCTCGTCGCCGGTCAGTCCCCCGACATCGACCTGGATGGGCTGACGCTGGCGAGGCTCGCCCGGGCATGACGGCCCTTCACGGCCTTTACGGCGTCGCATCGATCCGGCGTATCGAGGCAGCGTGGCTGGCGCAGTCTGCACCCGGGTTGCTGATGGCGCGCGCAGCCGCAGCGGTGGCCGACGAGGCGACCCGGATGCTGCGCCGGATGCCCCCGGAGACCACGGTCCTTCTGCTGGTGGGCCCGGGCAACAACGGTGGGGACGCGCTCCAGGCAGGCCTTCTTCTGTCGCGCCGCGGCTTCGCGGTCCGGGCCTGCGCGGTCGCGACCATCTTTTCGCAGCCCCCGCGCACGCCCGACGCCGCCGCTGCCTGGCTGGCCTGGCGCGAGGCGCGAATGGACCTTCATCCGCTCGATGACGAGGATTCATGGCGCTTGCAGGGTCGACCCCTGGTCATCGATGGGCTCTTCGGCATCGGACTCGCCCGCGGCCTGCCCTCTTCGCTGGCTCCATTGCTCGCATGGATCGATCGGATCCAAGCCCCGGTTCTGGCGATCGACGTACCCAGTGGGATCGACGCCGACAGCGGGGCGGCTGTAGCGGGCGGCCTGTGCGTGCGGGCGAGCGTCACGGTGACGATGATCGCCGACAAGCCGGGCCTGCACACCGGCGCAGGCCTGGCATCCGCCGGCAAGGTGCTGGTCGCCGCGCTGTCGGACATACCCGTACCCGGAGCGGCCGCAACCGCGACCCTGACGGTTCGCGGGGTGACGGCCAACGCGGTGCTGCTGGATGGGGCCGCCGCAAGACGCCTGCTCCCGGCGCGGCGCATCGATGCCCACAAGGGCACTTCCGGTGATGTTCTCGTGATCGGCGGCCGGCTCGGCATGACGGGCGCCGCAAGGCTGGCAGCGCGCGGCGCGATCGGCGCAGGTGCCGGCAAGGTCTGGATCGCCGGTGACCCCCACGCCACCGGCGCCGCCGACGCCGACCGCCCCGAGGTCATGCGGGATCCGATCGGGTCCACGGCGCTGATTCCGCCACGGGTGAAGGTCGTCGTCATCGGCTGCGGGCTCGGGCAGGACCGGCAAGCACGGCAGTACCTGCTCGCCGCGCTCGCAAGCAGCGCCTTGCTGGTCTGCGATGCGGATGCCCTCAACCTGTTGTCGGTGCAACCTCGCCTTGCCCGGCTCGTGCGGCAGCGGGGGGCCGCAGCGGTGCTGACGCCTCATCCTCTCGAAGCCGCTCGCCTGCTGTCGTGGCCCACTGCCCGGGTGCAGGCCGACCGGGTCGCGGCAGCCCTGGAACTTGCGCGGCGCTTCGATGCCGTCGTCGTTCTCAAGGGAGCCGGGACGATCATCGCGTCGCCGTCCGGACACTATGCGGTGAACGCCTCAGGCAATCCGGTGCTCGCTGCCGGCGGCACCGGCGACGTCCTGGCCGGCATCGTGGCGGGCCTCGCAGCCGCCATGGTGGGAACGAAGGGTTCGTCCACTGCCGCCGCATCCGCAGCAGCATCCGCAGCAGCAGATGCAGCCTGCTGCGCCGTGTGGCTGCATGGAGCGGCCGGAGATCTTGCTGCAAGTCGCCGGGGGCCCTTCGGCGTGCCTGCCGGCGCCATCGCGGACCTGCTCCCGGAAGTGATCCGCCTCGCGTTGCGCGACCCTACTGCCGGCGCTGGCGAAACTCGTTGAGCGCTGTCGCGTTCTCGGCCAGCTCGGTGGCGCGGTCGGCCACCAGGTGGCCGCTGGCCAGTGCAAGGATCCGGCCGCACCGCGCGGCAAGCGAAGGATCGTGCGTCACGAGGACCAGCGTTGCGCCCGATTCAGCGTTGAGTTCGAACAAGAGGTCGATGATCCGCGCACCCGTCGCGTGATCGAGGCTGCCGGTCGGCTCGTCGGCGAAGAGCAAGGCCGGCGCCGGTGCGAAAGCCCGCGCCAGTGCAACCCGCTGCTGCTCACCGCCGGAAAGCGTGCGCGGATAGTGTGAAAGCCGGTCACCGAGTCCGACGCGGCCCAGCAGTTCGCGGGCACGTTCGGGAGCCGATGACGCGCCGGCAAGTTCCAGGGGAAGCATCACGTTCTCCAGGGCTGTCATCTGCGGCAGCAGCTGAAACGACTGGAACACGAAACCCAGATTTTCAGCCCGCCAGCGGGCCCGTCGATCCTCATCCCAGGCGAACAGGTTGGCGTCGTCCATCATCAAGGTGCCGCTGCTCGGAAGGTCGAGGCCCGCCAGCAGTCCCAGCAGCGTCGATTTGCCGGAACCGGAAGCCCCGGTGATGGCGACCGTCTCCCCCTGCTCGAGGGTGAATGACACTGAATCCAGGATGGTCAGGTCTCTACCCGCGTCTGGTACGCTCTTGCCTAATTTCTGAACTCGAATGACCGGCATCGACTTGACCTTGACTGGAAGAACATGAAGCAGGCGTTGATTCTAACGACGCAACGCAGCATGGCCGCAGAAGCCCCGGCTCCTCGTAGTCCGCCCGACGGGCGACCGTCGCGCCGCTGCCTACTGCAGATGCTCGCGCTGGCGGCCGTGTGGCCGGGATCGGTCTTCTCAGTGGAGAACCCCGCAGGTGCCCGCAAGCAGGGCGCGACCAACGCAGCGACGGACGACGGAGCCAGGCGCATCCTGATCCTGGGAGACAGCTTGTCGGCCGAGTACGGTATCGGCCGGGGTGAAGGCTGGGTGAAGCTGCTCGAGCAACGCACTGCGCCGCGAGGCTGGAGCATCGCCAATGCCAGCATCAGCGGCGAAACGACCGCCGGAGGGTTGACGCGCCTGCCTGCGCTGCTCGAGAAGAACCGGCCGGCGATCACGGTGATCGAACTGGGCGCCAACGATGCGCTGCGCGGGTTGCCCATGGCGGGTACCGAGGCCAACCTGCGCAAGATGATCGGCATGGCGCGATCGTCCGGCTCGAGGGCGCTCCTGGTGGGCATGATGATGCCGCCGAACTTCGGGCCCGCTTACGCCCGCCAGTTCAACGACATGTTCGGGCGAGTGGCCACCAGCGAGAAAGTTGCCCTGGTGCCTTTTCTGCTCGAGGGTTTTGCCGACGACCTGACCTGGTTCCAGTCGGACCGCGTCCATCCCACCGCGAAAGCGCAGCCGCGGATGCTGGATAATGTCTGGCCGGTGCTGAACGAGATGCTGTAGTGCCGGGTGCATGTGCAGGCGCATTGGATCGCGCCATGCCCGAGTGGTGAAATTGGTAGACACAAGGGACTTGAAACATTGAGCCCTTCGGTGGAAACGCCGAAGGTGAAGCCCGTCAAACTCGGCGAAGGCCCTGGACGCTGGAAAGCGTCCGAGCTGACACCGAGCCAAGCCCCGGCCTGCGAGCCGGGGAAGGTGTAGAGAGCAGACGGCGGGCACCTGTGGCAACGCGCCCGGTATGCGGTGCTATGGTGAAGGCGTGCTCCAGACCACGAACAGCGCAGGCGGGCTGGCGGCGAAAGCCGAAGTGGCATGAAAATCCCTCGACCTAACAGTCGTGCCGGTTCGACCCCGGCCTCGGGCACCATCGAGCGTTCGGCAGGCATCAGCTGCCCAAGAGGATCGCTCGGTGCGCACATCGCCGTGCAGAGTTCTCTCAGCAGGTTCACACCGCGCGCGAGCGATGAGTTGGCCTTTGTGCAGAGTCTGTATCGTCTGTAGCAACTCGCCGCGCTCGCGATCGCGTGCCTTCAGTGACTCGGTGATAATCCAGGGCCGCTGCCGCCTGCTGTGCGCTGCTTGCTGACTGAGCGCGGCCAAATATAAAACGACATCACGGAGATACCGCATGAAAGTCCTGAACGGCCGCATCGCTGAAGCATGTCCGGAGAAAGCGCCTGTCCCGCACCGTACCTTGCTCGCCGTTGCCGTCGCGGCCGCCCTGCTGGTCGGCTGCAGCGACGACGACAACGACAAGTCCCCTCCAGAGATCAGGCAGCTCAGCACATTGACCGGCGCGACCAAGGACGTGACGGTGGAATTGCGCGAAGGCACCAACATGGCTGCTGCCCCCTCGCCCGACGGTAAGCGTATCGTCTTTAGTGCCCAGGGAGCACTGTGGGTGACGCCGGTCGGGGGTGGCGCCGCCACACGCATCACCGGCTTGGACATCGAGCCGACCGCGCCGGTCTGGTCGCCCAACGGAGCAACCATCGCCTTCCAGAATTACGCCCCGGAGGGTAACTACCATATCTGGACCATCGAGCCCGACGGAAACTCGCCGACCGAGCTGACGACCGGGCCCAACGACGACCGCGAGCCGGCCTGGCTCCCGGACGGCAGCGGCCTCGTGTTCTCGTCCGACCGCAGCAACGATGGCCAGTACAAGATCTGGCAGGTGGCCGCCGGCAGCAAGGCCGTTACCCAGGTCACCCGGGGAGTGGGCGCGGAAAGCAACCCCGTCGTTTCGCCCAATGGTCAGCAGGTGGCCTACGTGGATACGGGCAACGTCTACACGATGCCGATGACGGGAATCGGAACGCCGTCGCTCGTCGCTCCGGGCGCGGCCCCCGCATGGGTTCCCTCCGGCGCGGGCCTCGTGTATCAGACCGCTGCGCGCAATCTCGTTCTGGAAGGCAAGGAGGTTTCCTCCGGCGAGGACCTGTTCCCGTTCCCGGTCCGTTTCCTTCCTGACGGGCAGTTTCTCTACACCGCCGATGGCAAGATGCGACTACGTGACGCATCCGGCGCCAGCCCGCGCGACATTCCGTTTTCTGCATCGCTCACGTTGCGCCGGCCCGCTATCACCACACCCAAGGACCACGGCTTCGGCAATCTGAACCCTCGGCAGGTGATGGGGATCAGTTCCCCGACGATCTCGCCCGACGGGAAGAGCATCGCTTTCGTTGCGCTCAACGATGTGTGGGTCATGCCCATCGGCCAACCACCCGTGCGGCTCACCACGGACACTGATCGGGACGGCAACCCGCAGTGGACCCAGGACGGCAGCGCCGTCTACTTCTCTTCCGAGAAAGGTAACGCCGGCCAACTGGCGATCGACCAGATCACCGTCGCGACAAAGACGCGAACCCGCCTTGCGTCGATCGTCGGCAAATCCATGGTGACGCCGAAGATGTCACCCGCCGGAGACCGGATCGCCTATTCGACGCTCTCGGGACAGCTCGAGGTCTGGAACATCGCCAGCCAGTCGGCTGAAGTCATCATCCCCTCACTCAGTACCCAGGTCAGCACGCCTTCGTGGACACCGGATGGGAGCAAGGTGATGCTGGTCGACAACGAGCGCATCAACAACCGGTTCCGCGAAGGCTACAACAAGCTCCGCGTGATCGACATAGCGAGCAAGTCGGGTGTGTTCTATCCCGTCGCCGAACCGCCGCGCCAGATCTCCGAGCGTGACGAAGGGGCCGCCGTCCTCTCACCGGATGGCACCAAGGTCGCCTTCATCATGGACTCGGTTCTGCACGTCATGCCGGTCAATGCGGACGGGTCTCCTGCAGGCGCCGCATCGGCCATCACCACGGAAGTCGCCGACCTGCCCTCGTGGTCGGGCGACTCGCAGACGATTCTCTACAAGTCGGCGGACAAGCTCCGGACCGTGGGGGCGGCTGGCGGCAGCGCCACCGACATAGCCGTCCCGCTGCAATGGACCCAGGCCGTTCCAGCCGGTACGACGCTCGTGCGCGCCGGCGGGCTCTGGGATGGGATAAGCCCCACCATCCAGCCCAACGTGGACATCCTGATCAC
>Ga0190273_10000705_pt1 | contig 12176 bp, 13 predicted proteins | sample Popmic504IS_FD_134513 | JGI IMG/M metagenome (GOLD analysis project Ga0190273, IMG submission 134513) | Populus adjacent soil microbial communities from riparian zone of Shoshone River, Wyoming, USA - 504 IS | ecosystem: Environmental > Terrestrial > Soil > Riparian zone > Trees stand | place...
AGAGATTGCCAGAGATCGCATGGCGAATCTCTTCGCGCGTCGCCGCTCGGTGTCTGTCCAGCACCCCCTTGATGGCCATAATCATGCCCGGCGTACAGAACCCGCATTGCAATGCGTCATGCTCTATAAACGCTTCCTGGATCGGATGCAGCTTCTCGCCTTCGGCCAGCTGCTCAATCGTCTCGATGGGCTTACCCTCCGCTTGTGCCGCAAGCATGTGACAGGCGAAGACGGCCCTGTTCTCCATCAACACAGTGCATGCGCCGCAGGAAGCATGATCGCATGCGACCTTGGTGCCCGTGAGCCCCAACTCTTTCCTGATAACGTCAGCGAGCATGCGGCGCGGCTCTACCTGAAGCTTGTAAACGGTTTCGTTGACATTGAGCGTGACGGCGCGTGTGGCTTGACCCTTTCCGACCGGCATCGATTGGGCTTGAGCGTCGAGGCCTGTGATCTCCGTGACGCCGGCGACAACCGGCAGGGCGGCAGCCGTCGTGCCGAGTGCTCTGATAAATCCGCGCCGTGTAACGCCCTCGCCTTTTCGATCAGACATCTTCTCTTGAACCGATGTGAACTGGATTTGGTTTGACGAGCATCTACTGACCGTCTAAACTGGCTTGCAGCGGTTAGAGTCTATAAACGCTGACCTAACCTGTCAAGAGCCGTTACGGAGGTTTTACAGAGCTTTTACAAGCGAAGACTTATGATCGTTGAAACCGGCACACGAGCAGTCGCTGAAGGGTTGGTGGGTGGCCGACTGTGCCTCGACTTTGCCAACACCATGCACGGTCGCCTTTCCGCCGAGCCGCGCGACGATTTGACAGACTATGCTGGGCTCGTCTCATGGGCCCAACGAGCAAGTGTCTTAAGCGCCAGGGAGGCGCAGGTGCTACAGAGAGAAGTGGCGCGTCAACAGAAGGGCGCGCGTGCAGTCCTCGTGCGCGCTAAGATTTTACGTGATGCGTTATATGAGATTTTTTCAGCAGTCGCGAACAAACGCACGCCTCCCAGGTCGGAGTTGTCAGCATTGAATAAAGAGCTATCCAACTCAATAAGACACCTGCAACTTTCCTACAGGGAAGGCGGCTTCAGTCTTGGATGGGACGGCGAGAAGGAAGCGCTCGACCGGCTGCTCTGGCCGATAGCGCACTCTGCGCAGAATTTACTTACGACAGATGAGCTAAGCGCGGTAAAAGTGTGTGAGTTAGAGCAATGTACCTGGCTCTTTGTGGATACGAGTAAGAACCATAGTCGCCGCTGGTGCGACATGAAGGGCTGTGGCAACCGGGCCAAGTTCCGTCGGTACTATGAGCGTAACAGGGCCGCAGGTGTGACAAGCAGTTCGACCAAGTAGGGTGACAAGGTGCAGGCCGCCTTGTTCGTCCGGAAACCCAGACCTTATTCGATGCCGCGTGGAGTCAGGCCAAGCATAGCCTGCGACACTCGAAGACCGTCTCTGTATTTCCTGAGCAGCCCTTCAAGGTGAACATAGCCGATAATCAGATCGCCTTTACGAATCTCCGTATAATCCCTCAGATACTCGCCCTCGAAATTATAGCTGACGCCGTCGACCGTCTCTGTTGCAAAGCTCAGCTTTATTAAGCGATCGCCTTCAATCAAACGCGAGCGGCTGAATTTATAGCTTGTTCCGTTCTTCGTCCTTAAACTCCCGGATGTCTGGATATTGCCCTGCGCGTCCGGAATCAAAAGCGTTTCGTCGTTCTCCTGACCCGGCAGATATTCGATTGAGATCGCCTCGAAATCCTCTAAACCACGCGGCGCATCTTCGATCAGATAAAATGAGGCGAAATAACCGCCGGACCAATCGGCCACACGAGGCCCATCCACTTTGTCCAGGGATTGCGCATGGGCCGCTGGGCTGATAAGCAGCAGCAGTAGAGCGGCGCGCCACATAAACGATCTGCTTCTCTCTATCTTCATAGTTTTAAGATTAGCGAAGACGCCCGGCATCCTCATTAACAAGCTTCGAGCACCTGGTATTCTACTTTATATGCGCACGTCGAGCACGAAAGAAATGCTATTGAGGCGTCGGGTTGAGTGAATTATCGTGTGTCGCGTGCATCGCACTGCGCCGCTCGCCCTTTCGTGCCCGGCGTTGACGAAAGTAGATGAAAGCATAGACGAGCAAGTTTCCTGCCAGCGCAGACAATCCCGTGGCCAACTGAAAGTTGCGCGTCAGATTCTCAGGCTGGATGATGAGCGAAACATAGTAATCGATAAATCCCTGCGCATAAGCCGTGCTCGCTTCTCCGCCTAAACGACGTAACCAATCTTCCAGCGGGTTGAGCGGGCACGTCCAGTTAGCGCACTCGACCAACACTCCCCAAGCGGTGGCCGGAAGATGCAGCCACATTACAGCAGGCCAGCGCAACACGAGCAAGCCGCCGATAGCCACAAAGATGACGAAGGCGAAATGAAACACCAGCACAAAGTCTGCCAGGAGACGAAACGTCATGCAAACAATTACGCTTAAGGGAGCGTCCGTGTTCCGGCGCTGTTCTCATCAAACAATAGCGGCCCACGCTCGAATAAACCGGAGAGACAGACAACGCATCGATCACGCCCGAACGAACAGCATTAAACTTTCGACGCCTCGCACAAGCATGAAAGCAATGTGCGAGGCGTCGAAAGTTGTTGCGGTTTCAGGCAACGGGTTTGAGATACTCGGGCTCTCTGGAATCCTCCATGCCGGGCTGACACTCGATTCAAAAAGTCCTCTTACGTCTGCGCGACTTTGATGCTGACTTCGTACTTGCCATTTGTCCCTTCCCCTTCGATTTTGAAAGTACCGCCAGGTGCCGCCGGGAAACTCTTGTGACTGCGCTTGAAGATCAGAGAATTCTGCTGCTTGATACCTGCGAGTTGTGCCAGGGCGAAAGTCTCCACATCATGGACAGCAGCACCGAATACATCTTTGGCAAAATCAGGAGGAGCCGGGAGACCTCCTGTGACGGCGGCTGTTGCTTTACCGATCAATGCTCCGATGATCGTGCCCGCGTACTCCTTTAGTTTATCCAGGATGCCGCCGGTCTTCTCAATGTCGAACACCTTGACCTGTAAAGAGTGAAGCTCTTTCGCTTTTAGCAGCACAATCAGCTTATCCCACTCATCTATTTTGTTCATATCGATTTGGGGGAGCGTTTTATGGCGGACATAGCTTGCTTCTCCCTCTTTTTCCTTTTCACATTCCCAGTACGTATCAAGTCCTGGTAGAACGGCGTGCGTCGTGGCAAGCTTGCCGTCCGGGTCAATGTATCGAATATCTATCAGGAAGCGGAAGGTACTGCGGGCTTGCGGAAGCTCTTTGGGAAAAGTGAAACCCTCAAACGTCAGTTCAAAGTTTGCCATCGTTTTTTTCTCCTACTTTAATTGGGACTAAGTTAGCGAGGGTAAAAATTCGGAACGCGACAAACGTCTGCTCGGTCGCGCTCTCAACGGAAATGACAATCCGCGACAAAATGTTTCTCATCTTGAGGCAGTACATTGTTTGCACACCGGGCAAACGCCTACAGGCCAGACTCAACCCACATTGTGCGAACAGCATTCTACCTGATTTGTAAAGACAACGAAGAAAGGAAGGCTATCGATGCGTTTGCTGCAATAAGTTGTTAGACGTGCGCGTTCAGAGCATTTCACTTTTGTTTACATTGCCTGTTCTTCCATCTGATTAAGATAACCATATTTTTCTCAACTTTGTCGGGAGACCTCACACCACCCGAGATGATCTCAACATTCTCGTAGCTATAATTGGTCTGCGTGCTTTGGCCCAGAGCCATTGACCAGCCATAGGAGGAATCTCGCCGTCCGCGCTCGGACGCAGGAACAAGCTCATCGATGAGTCGTTCCAACACATCATCCGTGAGCATTTCGTCGAGGTCGAAGCCGGATTCCGTTTTGTGTCTATTCTCCAGCACCATCTCGCAGACCTGCCCGCTCTCAGCATACTTCGCCAGCAACAGCACGCCGCGATGAACCTCGAAGGCTTTGACGGGCGTCCCATATTTCTTCTCCAAATCGGATGAGGTTTGACCATAAACCGACGTGGAGGTCAAAGCCAACGCAAATCCGATAATCAAAAAACGTATTCTCATAAGTTCCAATTCCGCCCTTCACTGCGTATGATTAGAGCAGCCCATCTAACATTCTAATTAACCCGTGTATGCGTGAATGATAACTCAGAAAGGAGCGTCAACGGGTATTTAATTATTGTGCCCTCTCTCCGCCGCGCACGCCGACGAAGTAGCAACCGCCGCTGCATTGCGCTGCATCGCTTTGGACATAGACCTCGCAGGTTTTTCTCTGTCCAGTCGTGCAGGTCAGCGTCCCCGTTTGAATGGCGGCCACGCCTCCGGCATTTTTTATGACTGCGACTGATTTGCTGCTGCGACGTGTAAAATAGTAGCCGGGCTTGGCGCTCGCCTTCTGGCGATTCATAATCACGCCTTCGACTTCCGCCGCGCTCACTCCGCTTCCGCTGACAGGTGCGTTCCCCATCTTTGTGCGCGCGACAGACGAACTGAACGCGAGCGCTAACATAAAGGCCAAAAGCAAAAGGAGTTTCATAGGATTTCCCTTTCAGTTGTCCGTAGCAGCTTTGAAAAACGGTTTTCGAGCGCGTGTATTGATGACACGGCCTCTTATAGCTGAAGCCGCCCATTCTTTCAAGCTTTTGAACTGCCATTTGCAGGCGCGGCGAGTCACCACCAAACAAACATTCGATTAGCAAAATATCTTGGATTGACAGGCGGGAATTCGGAACTAGAATGGCGATTAATCAGACGTTGTGCACACGTCACTCATAATCCCCAAAGGTTATGAGCAAAAAGCGGCGCGGAGTGAGGACGCGCCGCTTTACTTTTTCAAAGCTCATTCCATAACATAACAGCGCCTTTAATAATCATCAGTTTCAAGTGTGCTCGGACAATTCTACAGGCGTGTGTGTACTATGAAAATCGCTCTTACTTTGACGCTCTTCATCACTCTCTCCGCCGGCTCTTTCGCACAGACCGTGCCTCGCGCAGCGGCTTCCAGGGCTGGACTGCCGCCGGGTTACTGGCCGCCTGAAAAGAGTCGCACGATCCTTGATAAGACGCAGCCCATACGTCTTGATCCGGATTTGTCGCGTTTGAGCGCGGGCGAGCGCAGGGCCGTGCGCGATCTGCTTGAGGTGGGCAAAATCTTTCAATCCATTTACGAAGATCAGCGGCACGCAGAGGCGCTCCTCTCTCTGAGCGCTTTACAGCAGCTCGACCGTCGAATGAATTCTTCCGCCGCCACACAGAATCTGCTCACGCTGTATCGTCTTAATCAGGGGCCGATTGCCAGCACGCTTGAGAATCAGCGCGAGCCTTTCCTTCCGGTCAGGGCCGTTGAGCCAGGTAAAAACGTTTATCCTCAAGGCGCTACGAAGCAGGAGATAGAAGCTTTTCTGGCGACGCATCCGGACAGGCGCGACTCTATTCTCGATCCTCGCTCGGTGGTGCGCCGCACGAGCGCACAGAACTTGCAGCGTGACCTTTCAAAGCTGCGACAATTTCCGGTACTCGATACCTTGCACCCAAAACTAAAACAGGAATTACAAAGTCTCTCCTCCGAGCGCAACGCGAAAGGTTTTTATGCCGTTCCTTATTCGGTGGCATACGCGGACGAGTTGGTATGCGCACACGGGCTTCTCAACGAAGCGGCAGACGCGCTGCAAAAAGATGATGAGGAATTCGCGCGTTACCTGCGCAATCGCGCGCGCGACCTGTTGTCGGACGATTACGAATCGGGGGATGCCGCGTGGGTGACGGGTCGCTTTAAGAACCTCAACGCACAGATAGGCTCTTACGAGACCTATGACGACGAACTCTTCGGGGTCAAAACCTTTTTCGCCTTTAGCCTTTTGAGCTTGCGACAGCAGGAAACCACAGAGCTGCGAAAAGCCATGAAGGGCTTGCAGGCGTTGGAGGACTCGCTGCCCTACGAGCATCACAAGAAGGTTAGAGAAGATATTCCTGTCGGAGTCTATGATGTGATCGCGGACTTCGGTCAGGCGCGCGGCGGCAACACGGCTACCATTTTGCCCAACGAGAGCTATCTTGCGCGCCGCTATGGCCGCACAATCCTGCTGCGCTCGAACATCATGCGCAATCCGGATATATTCGGCTCGGCGTCGCATGCCTGGGAAGCAGTGGTCGCTCCCGCGCACAAGGATGAGCTTACTTCCGGTGGCAATTTTTATCGCATTCTGTGGCATGAAGTCGGTCATTACCTGGGCGTGGATTTGACCAAAGACGGACGCGACCTCGATGCGGCTTTGCTCGACGCGTCCTCCCTGCTTGAGGAGATGAAGGCCGACCTGGTCTCTTTGTACGTCGGGGAAGCGCTCTCCAAGCAGGGCTATTATACTGCCGCGCAGCTACGCGAGTTATACGCAGGCGGTATCAATCGCATGTTACAAAACAACAAGCCGCGCCGCGACCAGCCCTACAACACCATGCAGTTGATGCAATGGAATTTCTTTCTGGAAAAAGGAGTGCTGCGCTTTGACGCGCAGACGCGCAGGCTCAGCATACGCTACGACAAATATCACGAAGTGGCGGGCCAACTGCTAGCACGGGTGCTGGAAGTTCAGTATCAGGGCGACAAGGCTGCGGCAGACAGTTTTATAGAGCAGTACACAAAGTGGGACGAGAACCTGCACGGCGCAATCGCCCGGAGCATACGCGATCAGCAGCAGTATCGCTTTCGTCTATTCAAGTACGCGGCGCTTGGTGAGTAAGCAAGAGAGCAACGGTTATCAAAGATATATGAGCACAAAAGCGGCGCTTCCTTGAATGAGCGCCGCTTTTATTTTCTCAGTCTGCCATCGCGCTTGAACTTACCACCCATGTGCGGGTTTGGAGCATCCTAAATCAGTTATCAGTTGAATGTAAGGAACGTCACAACTCACCACAGAGGCACAGAGGACACAGAGGGGGCACAGAGAGTCGAATAGCATTCAATCCTCCGTGCTACCTCCGTGTCCTCTGTGCCTCTGTGGTGAACGCCTCTCGCCATACACTCAATTGAAATCTGCTCTAATGCTCCTCGTTACGCTCCTGGTAAGCAGTGACAGCTTCTATCGCCCCCTCGTGCATCCTCTCCGGGCGGACGTAGAGCCAGTGTTTCTCGAACTCTTCATCCGTCATAGCCTCCTGGACGGCTCTCTCTTTCCCCTTTAGCCATTGCTCGGCCCACTGCCGCAACTCTGCATCTCGATTAAGGGCCATCCGCGCCGCGTGCATATTTATAGGTGCGCTCATTCAAATATATTTACCTTTCCGTGCTTCAAAGTCTCAAGGCGAATAACCTGCTCTGCGAATAACTATTAGACGCGTCTGCTTTTCCCTTCACAGCAAACGGTAAAAGACCACAGTGTTGATTAATGAGCCGTCGGCGCTGACCGCGTACTGCGGAATGATTCCGGCGCGCGTGTATCCGTATCTGGCATAAAGCTTCTCCGCCGTGCAACCCTGTTCCGTGTCGAGCACCAGTAGGGTTCGCCCCGCCACGCGCGCAGCTTCTTCGACGGCGCTCATCAACCGCTGCGCAATTCCGCGACCTCTGGCGCGCGTGTGAACGAACAACTTCTGCACTTCGGCTCGATGCTGCGCATTCTGTTTCGTGGCGAGCGCAAGCTGAACAGAGCCCGTCACTTCTCCTCCGGCTTCTCTGGAAACGAGCAGGATGCGACGGCCCTGCGCGACCTCATTTAAAGTTTCGAGCCAGTATTCTTCGGCAGTCCCTGTCGATAAAGGCGGGAGAAAGCCCAGCGAAGACCCGCTATTAACAGAGTCCTGCAAAAGAGCGACCAGTTCCGGCAGCAAACCTTTGGCCTGTTCCTCAGATAGGCGTTCGACTTTGCACATCGGTCTGTATTTACAGTAACGGCTTTGCTACGCGCAAGTCCGCTCATTCACCTCTTGCTGTCGCCTATGTCGAATAAAGTATTAGAGGCGCGCGCCTGCTAATCAGCAATTCGTGCTCTTCCGGTGATGTCTTCGCCCGCGACGAGCAGCAGTTCATTGCTCGCTCCATCCCGTCGACTTTGACGATAGGGTTTGTACTCGTCGCTCTCATAGAAAGCCAGCGCGGCATCCTTAGAAGGCCATTCAAGAAGAAGAATCAACTGTGGAGACTCGCGTTCGCCCTCCAGCTTTTCAATATTGGAAGTGCGAGCGAGGTATCTGCCGCCGCGCCGCTCTACCATCTCCGTGACGTTTTGGACGTAAGATGGAATCCAGCTCTGGTCAGTGATGTTCAGCTCGGCCACGCAGTAATACTTCATCTTGCTCTCGCAGACCTCTTTGTTGGATTCCCGATTGATGCGCTCTCGCCGCAACTCGCTTCGTCCCAGTTCGTGAGCAAAAAGGCTTTGCTGAGATTTCTATAAACCACGGCTTTGACATTCTTAGTCTCGTTATCGATCTCGACTTTCAGGCACAGCCTGTAGTTGGTGCCTGCGACGACCTGTATCTCAGCGCGCTCGATGGAGACCAACTTGATGGAAGTCCCTCCTTTTCGCCCCTTTTCACTGACGGCGAAATTAGCTGCCGCGACGACTTCCGCATCTTGAACGGAAGCCTCTTTATAATCGCCCGCACGTTGCGCCGTCGCTGAATTGACGCAACCAAAAGCAACCGTCAGAAGGACGAGCATGATAGCGATCTGCGAACTCTTTTTCATGAAGTATCTCCGGTCATGATGGAATTTCGAAAAGCTGTTTGAGCACAATAGCATCACCGCTTTAGATTCTAAAAGCGGAGCGTAGAGATTCAAGCGGTCGTCCATGAAACGGATTGGATTGACAGACAGCATTGCCAAACGGCAAGGCATATTATGACATCAAGGGCGCGCTTCGAAAGAGTTGGAGCGGCGGCCCTCCAAACGTTTTCGACCGAAGTTAGGGCGCTGCGCGCGGGGTTGGCGAATCTGCTCGGCCTCTACCCATTCATCATAAGAATCGTCCCAGCCATAATAATGTATCAGGAATTCTGAATCCTCACTGTCAACATCTATGATTCGCCCCTTGAACCAATCGCCGTCGGATCGAACCAGCACGCGCTCGCCTATGCGCGCATCACGTTTTCTCTCGGCGCGGCTCAGGACAGTCTGCGGGCTAAAGTTTCCGGTCGTCGCGAAGGCGGCGCGCTGCCGCTCTGCAAAGGACATATCTTCCTTGACCTGCTCTGCCATTTCTCCGAGCGTGACCTGGCCGTCATTGTTCGAGTCCTCATAAGATTTGCCGCGCAGCGCCGCGAGCAAGCCTTCGGTAAAAGTCCATTCGGCGGTCGAGACCTGATCGGCGGAAGCGGAAGTAAGCACAGCATAAGAGACGCGAGTGGTGCGCTCCCTTACGGCTTCGACCAGCGAGCCCGAATAACAGTTGTCGAGCGTGAGAAAGGCATGCGAGCCCTTGAAGTAACGCTCTATCGCGGCGGGAATAGAGTTCACGCGCCAGCCCGGAACGCCCTCGTCGCCTGCATCGTAGCTCGCCAGGTAAGCATCGCTTTCATCATCACCGTCGGGCCTGTAGCCGTGACCCGTGTAATAGAGGAACAGCCAATCGCCTTCCCTGGCGCGACTGAGATGCTGCACAAAAGCGCTCTCGATCCTTCGGGCCGTCGCCTCTCTGTCGCGCAGGTAAATGAGCTGCGGCGCAGGAACGCCCTGCTGGCGGAAGAAGGAGACCAGCTCGGCATCTCGTCTGTTCTCTTGCGGAAACGAATCGAACATATCTGCGTGCTTAAAGCGCAGCGTGCCGACGACGAAGACCCAGGTTCTGTGCGGCTGCCAATCACGTTCACGAGCGAGCGCCGGCGCAGGCGTCACGAACACAAACGCGCACAGCAACAGGAACGGCGAACTCATACTCAAGAGCCGCCTGTTCACCCGGCTTAATACGCTTGTCATTATTTTTGATCTCTCTTCACATCAGACTTCTACCCAACTGCCTGGACTGCGCGCGTGAGAGATTTTTGCCGGGGAGCTTTGAATAGGTACAATTTTAAATTGAGTGTTCAGCGCATGGAGTCTCACCCCCGCAGACACAGAGGTCACGGAGGAAGGAGTGCTATTCAACTCTCTGTGACTCCTCCGTGTTCTCTGTGCCTCTGTGGTGAATAAGCAACTTCCGCATTACTCAATTTAAAATTGAGCCACTATTTTATTGGATTTCCTGAAGGCTTTTGTTTTGGAATCCGACTTTCCGGGCTCTCTAGCGGATGCCTTTTGCGTCCAACCGGAGGTATGATAGGAGCATCAAACGGGACTTGGCCGCGGGCTTCTTAAAAATCGACGCGGCGAGAATAAATTTTGGTGATGATGAGAATAATAAGGTCTGTGTTCATGTTGATTCGACGCTTTTCATTACAGCTTGCCGCGCTGGCAATTGTTTTCGTCCTGCCCTCTTTTTTAGAGTCGGCGCAAGTGGCCGCGCAGACGAGGCCCACCAGCGATGTCGTCATCATTTTGCCCTTTGAGAATACTTCCAATCATCTGGAGTATAACTGGGTGGGCGAAAGCTTCGCCGATTCGCTTTCCGAATTGTTGAGCGTGATGCCCGATCTGATCGTCGTCTCAAGCGACGAGCGCGAGCTTGCTTACCAGCGCGTGCGCCTTCCGCAGACGACTCTGCCCTCGCGCGCCACCGCGATCAAACTTGCGCGCGAAGCACGCGCGACCATGATTATCCTCGGAACTTACAGCATTACTCCGCCGCAGGGCGAGTTGCCCGCCGGGTTACAGGGCAGCGCGCGCGTCATCAAAGTCAACGAGGGACGGCTGATGGGCGAGCTGATGCCGGACGGTCGCTGGGCCACGCGCGAATATGATTTCGGCGGCGCGCTCTCGACCCTGCAAAACATCACGGGCCGTCTGGCCTACCAGGTGCTCTACCAGCGAGACAAAGCGCTTCCCTTCTCGCAGAACCAGTTCGTGCAACAGGCCACCAAAGTCCCGCCCAAAGCCTTCGAGGCTTATGTCAAAGGGAAGCTCACGCCTGACACGGGCGAGAAACGCGAGAACTATTTTAAGAACGCGCTCAAATTTTACGCAGACGCCAATGCGGGCGCTGTCTATCCGCAGCCTGCCTTTGAGCTGGGCCACTTTTATCTGACGCGCAGAGACTGGAAAAACGCCGCAGAGTATTTCTCTAAATTGCAGAAGAAAGACCCGCACTATGCCGAAGCGGCTTTTTATGCAGGGCTCTCTTACTGGCGTTTGAGCGATCTGGATCAAGCGCTCGGAGTGCTCGTGCCGCTCGCGTCCGAGATGCCGCTCACAGGCGTTTACAACAATGCGGGCGCGATCTCCATACAGGCCGCGCGCGACGAGAAGAAGCCTGAAGAGCGCGCACGACTGCTTGAGCAGGGCGTGAAGTTTCTGGCGCGCGCCGCCGAATCGACCACGGAAGATATGATGGTGCGCTTTAACTACGCTTACTCGCTTTTCCTCAGCGGCAAGTACGCGGAATCGGCAGAGCAATTGCGCCCTGTCATCACGGATAATCCTAAGGACGGCCAGGCCTATTTTCTTTTCGCCAAAGCCTTAGAGCGTATGGGAAGCACCGAACCGGCGAACGCCGCCGACGATCAGGCGCGCCGCTACCTACAGGTCTATGCCAAGTGGCAGACCGAATGGCAAAAGTCGCAGACCACGCCGGGCGTCTCTCTGCGCCTGCGCGATTCATTCAATCGCAGCGACTATTTCGACGCCACGCGCGAGCGTAAAGAAGAGCCCCTCGCGGCCACCAACACGCAGGACTTACTAATTAAAGCGAGAGAGCTTTATCAGGCCGGGCGTGATGACGAGGCTTTGCCGGAACTTCGCCGCGTCCTGACGATTGAGCCTATGAGCGCCGAAGCGTATCTTCTGATCGGTCGCATCAATCAGCGTCGCGGCGATCAGGAGGCCGCCATCAGCGCGTTGAAGACGGCCATCTTCTGGGATGCGAAGATGATCGATGCGCATATTCTGCTCGGCCGAATATTTCTTGAGCGCGGCAATTGCGGCCTCCTGATCGCCGCGACGCTGATTGATGCGTCCACTCAGCAGGTATGCCTCCGCATTTGTGGGCTCGAGCATCACAACGCGGTGCAACTCGGGCAAGGCCTCGTCGTCACGTCCTTCCT
>Ga0190273_10000706_pt1 | contig 12137 bp, 7 predicted proteins | sample Popmic504IS_FD_134513 | JGI IMG/M metagenome (GOLD analysis project Ga0190273, IMG submission 134513) | Populus adjacent soil microbial communities from riparian zone of Shoshone River, Wyoming, USA - 504 IS | ecosystem: Environmental > Terrestrial > Soil > Riparian zone > Trees stand | place...
ATGGCTCCGAAGCTCTTTACTTCCGTCCACGAATCCCTCTACCTGCGGATTAATAAATGACCGAAGGCAGGAATGCGCCGTTGGGCTGGTTGTACAGACCTGTACTCATCAGCGTCATAGGCATCACCACGCGCAGACCCTTCCCCAGACACCAGCGCATCAGGTCACTGTTGCGCGTAGGCAGCAGGAATCCGGGGCCGGAAAAGCTCCTGGCCGCACCTATCAGCGCCTTCAGGTCTTCATCACTCTCCGCGACCGCGTGCCCGAGGAAGCCCACCTCTGTCGCATAGCCCGTGATGCGGCCAACGTGTTCGACTACGGTCGCAGTCTCCTGCTTTATCGCGTATAGAAGCTCCGCGCTGCGGTCGTGGCCGTGCACCTTGAGATACAAATCATTGCAGGCCTCCACGTCACCCTGGCGAGCGGGTCGAACATTGTAACCGGGCAGCTCAATCCCAAGCGCCGGGCCTTGAAGAAGCGAGAGGGGCTCGCGCGTGTCGAATCCAAGCTTGGTGTAGAGCGACAGCGAGCGATTGTGGTAAGCGGCCTGCACTAACCTGACGCCAGCGTGGCGTCGCTCCTCTGCGCGGCGTATGACCTCACTCATCAAACGTCTGCCGATGGCTCCGTTCTGCACGTCAGGGTTTACTGTGATTGGGCCCACACCCGCAATGACAGCGGTCTCCCAGAGAAAGTTGCTGCCCGCGACTTGACCGTCCGCTTCGGCTACGACCGAATAGACCTCATCTCTTGATAACAGTTGAGAGAGTAACCCGGCGGCAGCCTCAGGTGAGGGAAAATCCGGCGGGAAGTTATGCCTCTCTGAGATTGATTTGAAAGCCTCATAACAGATGCGCCCGCAGGTCTCAACATCCTCCTGCTTCATCGCGCGAATTTGGATATTCACAGCCTTCTTCTCCTTAAACTCCATCCTTCAAAATTTTCATTGCTCCGCGTCGTTGATAGAACTCGATCTTTCTTACACGGGCCGGCCCATGTCGAATACTATCTCTTTTGAAATCTTTCCATCGCGCATTTCAAAGATGTGCACCAGGCGCATCTCAATCTTCTGGCCCGCTGAGAAGTGCTGCCAGTAGCCATCCTTCAACACCTCGAACATGACGATACTGTCATCGACGACGCGGTCTTCCGTCGCAAACCGCTGGAGCGGCTGAAACTGCACATTGCCCATCGAAGCGAAAAGCTCCCGGTAGCTCTCGGCCACGGCTTCTTTTCCCGTGAAAGACCGATTGAGACCGTTGGGCGCGGGCGCTTCCCAGATGATGTCATCCGTGTACAACTCCAGCGCCGCTTCGATCTCATTGTGCGCTTCAGTGTGAAAGTGAAGTTCGACACAGGCCATATTCTCTGCGATACGGTCTTTGTCCGATCTCTTTATCACTTCTATATTCAGGGAGGCAACTCCCTGTGCGGGCTCTGTCACAGTAGCCGTGCTCATCGTTTCGTTCGCCATCATAATCTCCTCTGTTCTTTGTCGAATCAATAACTCCTCTATCTACTAACGCGAATTTTTTTGTCTTCCAGGATCATTTTTTATCGTCGATAGTGCTTAATGAAAATTAACCTCTATTTCAGACGTTAATCTTCCGGGCGAGCGGGTTTACGTTTTCCGGCGGGCGGATTTTGTTTATACTCCTGTCCGATCCGTAGAATTTCCAGGGCGGGAGTTTTGCCACGTGACTGAGCCACAGACGGAAAACGTAACGCGGCTATTGCTCGAACTCACACGCGGCAACCACGCAGCCGTTGACGCGCTGCTGCCGCTCATCTACGATGAGTTGCGCAGCCTCGCGTCCAACTACCTTCGCCGTGAACGACCCGATCACACTTTGCAACCGACAGCCCTCGTGCACGAGGCCTACATGCGTCTGGTGGATCAGACGCGGGTCAACTGGCAGAACCGCGCACACTTCTTCGGCGTCGCGGCGCAGATGATGCGGCGCATCCTGGTTGACCACGCGCGCGCGCACAGGGCCGGAAAGCGTGGCTCGGATTTTCAGAAACTCTCGCTCGACGAGAATATTGACAAGGCCGTGGAGCGCGGCGAGGAACTGATCGCGCTCGATGAGGCGCTTCATCAGCTTGCCGAGATAGACGAGCAAAAAAGTCGTATTATTGAACTGCGCTACTTCGGCGGCCTCTCTGAGGAAGAGACAGCGGAAGTGTTGGGCGTGTCGCCCGTGACAGTCAAACGCCACTGGCGTATGGCAAAGGCCTGGCTCTACGGCCAGATGCAAAAGTAGTGACGAGAGGAGTTTTCAGTTTTTAGTTTTCAGTTTTCAGTAAAAGCAGCTTGCCTTTTCTGAAAACTAAAAACTGAAAACTGAAAACTGTTCCCGCTCGTCACCCGTCACTCATCACTGTCTTTATGTCCTCAGAGCACTGGCGACAATTAGAAGAGATTTTTCAGACGGCGCTTGACCTTGCGCCTGAAAAGCGCGCGCCGTATATCGCCAAAGCCTGCGCGGGCGACGAAGAGTTGCGCCGTCAGGTAGAAGCTTTGCTCTCGCAGTATAACGAAGCAAGTAACTTTCTTGACGTGCCTTTGTATGAACGCAGCGGACTCCAGGCCCTGGCGGCTCTCATAGATGACGATCCGGTCATCGGTCAGCGTATAGGCGCGTACAAGGTCGTTCGACAGATAGGGCGCGGAGGAATGGGCGCTGTTTACCTGGCCGAGCGCGCAGACAATGCCTTTCAAAAGCGTGTCGCCATCAAGCTCATCAAGCGCGGCATGGACACGGACTTTATCCTGCGCCGCTTTCGTCACGAGCGACAAATCCTGGCAGCGCTCGACCATCCTTTCATCGCGCGCCTGCTGGACGGCGGCGCGACCACCGGCGGGCAGCCCTACTTCGTCATGGAGTACATAGAGGGGCAGCCGCTTTACCTGCACTGCGATGCGCGCCGCCTCTCTGTGCGCGACCGCCTCAGGCTCTTCTGCCAGGTCTGCGAGGCCGTCGAATACGCGCACCAGAAACAGGTTATCCACCGCGACATTAAGCCCAGCAATATTCTCGTCAGCGCCACGGGCACGCCTAAGCTCTTTGACTTCGGCATTGCCAAATTGCTTGATCCGGAGTTGACCACGGACACGAATCCGCAGACGGCGACCGCCATGCGTATGATGACGGTCGAGTACTCCAGCCCGGAGCAGGTTCAGGGCCTGCCCGTCACCTTCCTGAGCGACGTTTACTCTTTAGGCGTGTTGCTCTACGAGTTGTTGACGGGCCACCGCCCGTACCATTTTTCCAGCCGTCAACTGCACGAGATGGCGCGCGTCATCACGGAGGAAGCGCCTGAGCCTCCGAGCGTGGCAATCACACGCGCAGACAATCTGCTGCCTGAAGCTGGAGCGGCATTTGAAGCAATCTCTGTCGAACGCGCGTGTGCGCTGCGCGGCGAGACGCACGAGGGCTTGTGTCGTGAATTAACGGGCAACCTGGATCGTATAACCATGAAAGCTTTGCGTAAGGAGACGGCAGATCGTTACCAGTCTGCCTCCGCCTTACGCGAGGACATCATACGTCATCTCGAAGGCGGCATGGTCTCTGCGCCCGTCTATACGCCGCCCGCGCCTGCCCGCCCTGCGCACGCCTCCGGCGTCCAGACCGCGGCGGCGAAATCAATCGCCGTCCTGCCGCTCAAGATTCTAAACCTCAGCCCGAACATGGACACGGGCGATAAATTTATGAGTGTCGGTTTGGCCGACGCTCTCATTACGAAACTAAGCGGCGTGCGAAGTCTGGCGGTGCGCCCGACGAGCGCCGTCCTGCGCTACGGCGATGAAGAAAGCGACCCCTTGCAAGCCGGGCGCGAACTCGGCGTAGACTTCGTGCTCGACGGAAGAATAAAAATCTTAGGCCAACGTATACGCGTCTCCTTACAACTGCTCAACATAGAGAGCGGTACAAGCATCTGGGCCAATCAATTCGATGAGCAGTACACGGACGCCCTTGAGCTGGAAGATTCCATCTCGGTGAAGGTAGCGGACGCGCTGCTGCCTGAGCTTACAGAAGGCGAGCGCGATCAATTAAAGAAAAAACGCGGAACAGATAATCCTAAAGCCTTCGAGGCTTACATGCGCGGTCGCTACTTCATCAACCAGTTCACGCCGGAATCTCTTTCTAAGGTCATTGAATCTTTCCAGGCAGCCATTAGCCTCGATCCGCATTACGCGCTGCCTTATGTCGGCATGGCGGATTTCTATAACTGGGCGAGCATCTACGGCATGATGCCGCCCAGAGAGGCTTATCCGAAGGCAAAGGCCCTGGCCCTTCGCGCTCTGGATATTGATGCGGACCTGGGCGATGCCTACGCCGCGCTTGGGTTAATCGCTTCGGGCCAGTGGGATTGGTCTGAGAGCGAGCGTCTTTACAAGAAAGCGCTGGAACTAAGTCCCAACTATTCTCTGGCGCATGAATGGTACGGGAGTCTGCTGGTGGGCACGGGGCGCTTCGAGGACGGCATGAAAGAGATATACCGGGCCGAAGAGCTTGACCCGCTCTCGCCGCGAGCGATGGCGTTGACGGCCTGGTACAGTTACCAGGCGCAACGTTTTAAAGAGTCGCTGGCCAAGGCGCGGCAGATAGTCGAGTTGGATAAGAATTTTCCGCAGGGATATTTTCAGCTTGGAAATTGTCTGCAACAACTGGGGCGGGCCGGTGAGGCGGTCGAAGCTTTAGAAAAGAGCATGCGCATGATGCCGGATTCAACCTTGCCGCACTATGTGCTCTGCTTTGCGCTCGTCGCCACAGGGCGTCGGCGCAGGGCACGCGAGGTTTTGAACGAACTGAAGAAGAGGGCCGAGAAGGGGCACGTCAAACCCTATTTTATGGCGATGGCGCACGCGGCGCTTGACGAACGTGAAGCCGCCTTCGAGCTATTTGAAAAAGCGTTTGCGGAGCGCGACCCCTGGCTGCTCTGGTTCTGCACAGAGCCGAAGCTTGCGCCCCTGCGCAGCGACCCGAGGTTTCGCAAGCTGCTTCGACAAATAGATAACCCTATGTCCTTGCGACAAACGGCTGTCACTCAACAGGTGGACACCGATAGTGAGAGGACAATCGCCGTGCTGCCGCTCAAAGTCTTAGGCGTGAGTATGAGCGAGGACAGCGGCGATGAATATCTGGGCGTCGGTCTGGCAGACGCTTTGATTACGCGTCTCTCCAAGCTGGGCCGCTTCGTCGTGCGCCCGACGAGTTCCGTCCTGCGTTACAGCACTCACTCGGACGCACTGGCCGCAGGCCGTGAGTTGGGCGTTGAATTTGTTGTCGACGGTGCGATTCGCAACATCAACGGCAGAATCCGCGTCACCGCGCAGCTTTTGAACGTGCGTGAAGGCACGACGCGTTGGGCAGATCAGTTTGACGAAAAACAGGTGGACGTTCTGGAGCTTGAAGATTCCATCTCGGGAAAGATTGTGGAATCCCTTATCCCTCAACTGACGCATGACACACGTCAGCATCTTGAGAAAAGGGCGACGGATAACGCGGAAGCCTACGAAGCATATTTGCGTGGCCGTTTTCATTGGAACACTCTGACGCCTGAAGGTTTCACTAAAGCCATTGCCTACTCGGAGCGTGCGATTGCGCTCGACCCGCTGTATGCCACGGCTTATGCTTCGCTCGCAGAGTATTACTGCTGGCTGGCTATCTTTGGCTTAATGCCGCCAGCCGAATCTCTCTCGAAGGCGCGCACGGCGGCTGGCCGCGCCATAGAATTGGACGACCATCTTGCCGAAGGGCACACGGCGCTTGGCTTTTCTCTGTTAATCCAGGAGGCGAAATGGGAAGAGGGCGAGCGACACCACAGGCGCGCGCTGGAACTCAAACCGAACTACCCACTGGCGCATGTCTGGTATGCAGACCAACTGGCGGCTGAAGGACGTTTCGAAGAGGCCGACGAAGAATCCGCGCGCTCCTGCATGCTCGACCCGCTCAACCCTTTCAACTCATACAACCGCGCCTGGTGTCTTTATCAGGCGCGACGCTTTGACGAGAGCACGAAGGTGACTCGCGAGCTGTCTCGCAGCGAGCCGCATTATTCCCCGGCATACTTCGGCTTGAGCTGGGCGCTCAGGCGTACAGGCAACCACGAAGAAGCGATTCAGACGGCTAGAAAGTCGATTGAAACGGGCGGCGAAACTCCTCTACTCTTAGCGACGCTCGGCTGCGCTTACGCCGAGGCTGGACTTGAAGAAGAGGCGCGTCGTGTGCTGAACGGATTGAATGAGCGTGCCGCCGCGACGTTCGTCACACCGTACCACCGCGCTCTCTTACATCTACATTTGGGCGAGCGGCAAGAGGCGCTTCGTCTACTCGAAGAGAGCGTCACAGTCGGCGACCCCTGGTACACCTGGCTCGGCACGGAGCCGCAGCTTGACGCGCTCAGAAGCGAACCGCGCTTTACCGAACTCTTAAAGCGAATCAACCATCCATCGGCGCGCTCTGGCGCATCCTGAGGGCTTTACAAATATCTCAACTCATCATGTCCCTGGTGTGCGAGCACAATAAGAAGTCTCTATGAAAGAAGTTATAACCTTATGTATGCTGCTGACTCAATCATTGAGTATGTCCGTTTACTCTCCTCCATATCCGGTGAAAGAGAAGATACAGGTCAAGCAGCAACCTGAAGCACAATGCGGGCTGCCCACTGGGGGATGGTGCGCAGCCGATTATCGCGGATTGGTCATAGGCAAGGCGACACGTGTTGATATGTTGCGTGTTCTAGGCGCGCCGTCGGACTCAGGCCCGCCAACAGACGCACAAAATACGGAGGAATGGAATGAATACGAAGTTGCCGGAGAATTACGCGGCAAACTTACAGTCATAGTAAATAAGCGCAGCGGCATAATCATGGGGATTGACTTCTACCCGGAGAAGCTGACAAAGCAGGAGGCAATCAAACATTTCGGTAACGACTTTGTGATAACCAGATACGATTTTGATTCATGCCTCAGCAAAGATAGTGGAGAATCAGCACCGTTGTACGAATCCCCTGATGGTGCAGTCGAAGTCGTAGAGTACCGCAAGCGAGGCATTGCGGTGGGCATTAATTATCAGGGTAAAGTGAATCAAATACAGTACGTCGGCAAACCTATCGGTGCTCCTTCATCCAAGTGTAAGCGTTCGATAACTGACTCCGCGAATCCTTCGTTAAAGCAGTAGCGTGCGTTGCGCTGTATCAGGGCTTACCCTCCTTCACCATTGCCTGTGGAAAGTGAGTTGAGCCGGAGGGCGCAACCTTCTGCACAGCATGCTCCCATTGTCCTCCAGACCGCACGGTGTCCAGCCACTGATAGACGGCGCGACGGCGTACAAGTCCTGCGTTCAAGTCGTCCGGGTTGATAAGCTCTATGCGCTGCGGTAGCGCCGCCCAGGCAAAGCGCACGCACTCGACCGTTTTGTTGTCAGACATCCTGCGCCGCAGCAGAGCATAGCCGGCATCAGGCGTTGGAGTGACGGGCTGGCTGACGATGTCCACGCGCAACTCAAGCAGATTATCGTTCGGAGCGCCGTTGACCTCTATGTTCAGTGAGATCAACAAAGCGTCGCCGGGTATCAGCGGCGGGTTGACGAATTGGCTGAGGTTGAACGTCATCAATTGTGAGAGGCCATCACTCTCCGTATTGTTTTCTTTCTTGAAGACGGCTGCCTTTTCCTTCAGCTTATGCTCGACGCCGCCCGCGTCAACCTTCTTGAGCGTCACGCTGTAGTTCGCCAACTCGGAGACTGGCTTATTCTCGCTGCGAGACACGGCGAGCAGCAGCTCACTCGTCGGATTGTACTCGCGACGGTCAGTTGCCAACGCCAGCTCGATTGCCTTCTGCGTTGTGCCGCTCAAATACTGTAGGACACGATCGGCCCGCGCGCTTTGAGACGTGAGCCTGCGGTTATACTCCGGGTCTTCAAACTGTATGAAGGTGGGCCGCAGCGGCAGCATCGATCTATTGGGCAGCACCAGGCGCAGCGGGAAACTGAGCGTTTGTTTGTAACCCTGAGTAGTTACTTTTGGCGGCGCGACTTTCATCTGCAACAGTAGCTCTGCTCCGTGCGGCAGTCCCGTGAGGAATTCGCGCATGAGCGTGGCGCTCTTGGCCGGATCGCCGCTCGCAGCCGTGGGCCGGAAGCTGTAATGGCCTTCAGCGTTCGGTGTGCCGGAAATAGTAAAGACCAGCCGCCGACCTTCGGCCACAAGCTCCAGACTGAGACCATTCATCCATAATTGGAGACTGTTATCCATCGTGGGAAATTTATCAGGGTTGTGGTCGTCCGTATTGGGATGTGTCTTGATGTCGAAAATGAACTCCGCCGTCTCTTGCTGCGAGAGCAGACCTCCTAGCGGGCGAATTAGATCAACTTCCAGTCCATACGCTTCCGTATCTGCGACGATTATCAGAGCATTGTCCGACGGGTTGTCGCTTCGCTTCAAAGTCTCCGGCGAAGTGCCGCCTTGCTGAAGCAACGATTCGGCTAATCCCACCAGCGACGGCCATGTTTGAAGAGCAGACTTTTGTAGATAATCGACTATCTCTTTGAATCCGCCTTCTAAAGATGGTTTTATGTTGGGAGCAGTATCGGGTCTGTTTTCCGGCAGCGAGACGGGGCGCGGCATGCGATGCTGGACGGGCACTGCGCCGGAGGCCAGCGTCGCATTTCCGTTTTGCTTCGCTTGTAAATCCTGACGCAGCAGGAAGTGTCGGAAGAAGAAGGGAGCGCCGGCGCGTGCGCCGACGATCAGATAATTGAACGCGCCTGGAAGAACCGGCTGCCAGTGATTAAGCAGCGGATCACCGACAATCGGTTGCTCTTCCGTCAGCTCCTCCTTCAGAGGGAGCGGCAGATTCGGCATCGTCGGCATCAGGCTGTGAATAGAGCGTGCGCGGAATTTGTCCGGCAGCAGACGGCTCTTCTCTTCGGGCACGACAAATTGCACGTGATGCGAAGTCACATTCCACCAGAGGCAAGAGTCTGCGGCGTTTAATGCGGGCGCGGCAATGCCGACCTGCCCGCCAGTCATCTGTATGCTAAAGCGTAGTGCGCTCAGCCCCCACGTCCACACCTTAAAATCCCTGTGCTTTATCACTTCCTCAGGGGCTTTCGTTTTGGCAATGTGAGGTTCTAAATAGATCGGCTGTACGCCGTAGACTTGAGGCGGCGCAAGCTCGAAATGTTTCAGGTCGCGCGCGGGGATAAAGCTCCCGCCAAACTGTCCCTCTGCATAACGCAGCAGTTTCAGGCCGAGGCGTATGGGACGCGCCGCTCTGGTCGAGACGGCGCGTATGGGTTGTTGTTGAATGGTTTGAAATTCGTAATCAATCGTCACATTGCGCTGCTCCACTTCACGCACTTTGCGCACGCGGAGCACTGCTACGGGCGAGTCTGCGGCTAAGCGAGCGGCGATCTCCTGCCCCCAGATTTTAATGATCGCATCCGGGTCGCTGCCCGATTGTTTGAGCCGCTCAGCCGTCCACATCTGGCTGGCGACGAGAGCCAGACCATCGCCAGTCGGGTTGAGGCAGAGCAGTTCCGCAAAGACCAGCAGCACCTCTTCCTCTGCACCGCCCGCTATCCCCTCCACATTCTTTTTGGCTAAATGATCCAGAAAGTCCATCCCCAGATAGGGGCTGACGGCGAAGCTGACGGGTTCGGGGTTCGATTGCGGTTTGTTCTGTTGATCCGGGACAATTAGATTAGCGGGCAAAGCAGTTGCCGCGGCGAAGCGCGTCGGCTGTTGACCGTCTACGCGAAGGCCGCTGGAGTTGATCTGAATACCCGCGAAATAAAAGCCGTAGTGTCGAAATTCGTTTTTCAGGTCGCTGTAGCCCTGAACGATGAAGAGATTGTTTCGCCGCCACACGAAGTCTTCATCCGATGATACTTTGAAAGGCTCGCCGTCTTTGGCGACCTCCGGCGGCAGTGCATTGCGGAACTCGTCAAACAGTCTTGCCAGCATGGCAAAGCGGCTCAGGCGTCCTGGGGAATCTTCCGGAAGCGAGGCCAGCACGCTTGATAGTTTCCTGATCGTGCCGTCAACATTGCTCTGCTCTGTGCGGCCTGCCTCGCTCGGAGAATGATGCAGGCGAAACCAGCTTTCCTCCAACGTCACAGGATCGAGCCTCTTCAAATGGCGGAAGCGAGCTTGCTCGAAATACGAAATCCTCACCTCGCGGCTCTCTTTATCCTCCCAGGATGAGAGTGCGCGCGGGACTTTGGCCAGCGTGGTTGGCCCAAGCTCACGAGCGACTCCGATAAAAAAGACAGGGTCTATTTGCAGGTAAGAATCTTTCGCCTCTACCTCTAACACCAGGCGATCTTTCTCTGCGGCCTGTAGACGACCGAGGAAGGGCAAAGAGAGCAACACCCACTCTTTGTCCGGTTGAGGCAGGCCGGAAGCTGCGAGCTCAGGTATGGCGTAGTCTCCCGCGACGGAGAGAATCGCTCGCTGCGTCACCTGCGGGAGATACTGCAAATTTGTAAAGCTGCCCTGCTTGGCATCAGGTAGTATCCAGTAAGAGCCGCTGGCTTCGACGATCAAGGTCTCATCTAATTTTTCAATTTCGTCTTTCCCGTCGCGCTTCTCGAAGAGACGGTCGAGCAGTTCTTTGTGATGGTAGCCGGTGGTCGTGTTGTTGTTGTTGAGCGGTACGGGCGGGCTTATCTCGTTGTTGGTCAGATTGAGCGTCTTAAGGTCCGCGTTCCTGAAGACGTTCAGGAAACTCGCGAACTTGACCGGATGCGCCAGGCGTACTTCCTGCACCACGGTAAAGCGGCGATCGTTCACTATGCCTACGGGCACACGGCCTGAAGGCCCCATCTTGATGTCAACCAGCTGGTGTTCGACGACGGAGAGAAATTGCCAGGCCTTCTTGTCTTTGAAATTGAGGAGCAGTTGTTGCGACCCGCCGCTCAAAACGTCTTCCGGGACTTCGTGCTGATTGAGCAGCACGCGGATCGTATGACGCGTGTGATGAAGCGGTGGTTTATTTACGCTGGGGTTTGCCGCCGGAAGAAAGAACGGCGCGGGGCGTATTTCCACGCGGCGATTGTTCGTGCTTCCGACGCCGGGTTTGTTCGCCTCTACGGGCAGTGTAGCGCCGAACCCGACCGCGATGAAACGGGCTTTCAGAAGGTCTTCCTTCATCCCGGCATCTTTCAATCGTTTAATCAATGCCTCTCTCACCTTGTCGGCACGCTGCTTGGACATTTTGAGGCAGGAGTCGGGCGAGCCGATGTTGTCTGAATGTCCCTCTATGCTCAGTCTCATGTCGGGATGTGTCTTGAGAAACTCGAAGACTTTGTCCAGGTTTTTTTCGTCCTCGGCAATGATGTGCTTGACCTCGTGTTCGCCTGCTTTGAAACGAACCGTGCCGGGTACATCCGGCGGCAACTCTTCTATGGGCGCGGGCCAGGAGATGAGATTCTTCACTTCAATGAAGCCATTGAGCAGGAGCAACGATTGCTAGGCGGGGCTCGTGTTATCGGAATCGCGCTTGCTGCCGCCGCTCAGCGTATAGCCTGCGTAGATGCGCCCTGAAGATGAGCCGTAAACAGACTTCAGTTTATCGCCGCCTGCTACCTGTAAGGAGACGCCCCACAGGCACGGAATGATTGCTTCCATACCGCCGTAACGAAATTGCAGACGCGGTCGTTTCGTCGCGTCGTCTTCTATGACCTTAAAGGCCATGACGGCGAAACCTTTGACCTCTTCCTTTTTGCTCAAGCGCATACCGGGCAGCAAGTGTAGCTTTTCGACGGCGGAGGGATTCTCTTTGTCAAAGCCCGAGAACTCAAACTGGATTGCTCCTTCGACGAGCGAGGTGTTGTCCGAGACGTTGAGCTTGAAAAGCCCGCCCATCCCTTTATGGCCTACCTTAGCGGTAATCGCGATCTTCCCTGCGTCCTCGCCGACGAACGAGATGACGGCATCAGCTTCCGCGATGAGGGCAGACGCTTTGTCCCCTTCCTTCTCTCCCCAGTTGAACGTCCCTTACCGCTATACCGAAGGCGGCGGCGCGATCCTCGTTCCGGCGTCGCAAGTCCACGACCTGCGCCTGAAGCTGGCCTCGGCCGGCCTGCCCAAGGGCTCGGTGGTCGGCTACGAGCTGATGGACGGGG
>Ga0190273_10000707_pt1 | contig 12124 bp, 11 predicted proteins | sample Popmic504IS_FD_134513 | JGI IMG/M metagenome (GOLD analysis project Ga0190273, IMG submission 134513) | Populus adjacent soil microbial communities from riparian zone of Shoshone River, Wyoming, USA - 504 IS | ecosystem: Environmental > Terrestrial > Soil > Riparian zone > Trees stand | place...
CCTCGAGCGGGTGGTCGTTGGGGCACGCGAGCTTCTCGGAGAAGCGCCGCGTGCGGTTCGCGTCGTTCTCGTCGAGGTCGACGTAGTCGATGATGACCAGGCCGTCGGCGAGGCCCAGTGCCGTCTCGATCGACTCGGTGAGCCGCTGCTGCGAGCTCGCCTTGACCTGGAGGCGGTCGACCACGACGTCGATCGTGTGCTTCTTCTGCTTGGCGAGCTTGGGCGGCTCGTCGGCCAGCATGTGGACCTCGCCGTCGACCACGGTGCGGCTGAAGCCCTGCGTCTGCAGCTGGCGGAACAGCTCGGTGTACTCGCCCTTGCGGCCGCGGATGATCGGGGCCAGCACCTGGAACCGGGTGCCCTCGTCGCCGGCCATGATGCGGTCGACGATCTGCTGCGGCGTCTGACGCGCGATGGGCTCGCCGCAGGTCGGGCAGTGCGGACGTCCGGCGCGCGCGTAGAGCAGGCGCAGGTAGTCGTACACCTCGGTGATCGTGCCGACCGTCGAGCGGGGGTTGCGGCTCGTGGACTTCTGGTCGATCGAGACCGCCGGCGACAGGCCCTCGATGAAGTCGACGTCGGGCTTGTCCATCTGGCCGAGGAACTGGCGGGCGTAGGCCGACAGCGACTCGACGTAGCGACGCTGTCCTTCGGCGAAGATCGTGTCGAACGCCAACGACGACTTGCCGGACCCGGACAGGCCCGTGAAGACGATCAGGGAGTCGCGCGGAAGATCGAGCGAGACGTCCTTGAGATTGTGCTCTCGTGCGCCGCGGATGACGAGGCGATCGGTCACTGGCTCCCCTGGGATTCTGGTGCGAAAAGTGTGTGGTGGCGGGCATGACTCTGCCCCCCGTCATCGTAACGACGGGGTCCGACAGTTTCTTTCCGAGCGCCGGATCGACCTGGTCACACCCTCCCCCGCGCCGGAGCGGTGACCTGCTCGCCCATCCCGCGCCGGAAAGGCGACTCCCGCACCGCTCCGGGGCGGACAGCTCGCTGGAGGGGTGACCCGGTCACCTCCCACCCGGCGGCCACGGCTCTGGCAGGCTGGGCGCATGACCTACACCGGAGAAGTCGAGGTCGGCGGCCCGGCCGACGTGCAGCCCGCGGGCGACCTGCAGATCACCAAGATCGCGGTCGGCGAGATGAACAACAACGCCTACCTGCTGCGCTGCGTCCTCACCGGCGAGCAGATCCTCATCGACGCCGCCAACGAGCCCGACCGGCTGCTCGAGATCATCGGCGGCGACGGCCTCGCGCGGATCGTCACGACCCACCGCCACGGCGACCACTGGCAGGCGCTCGAGACACTCGTCGAGGTCACGGGGGCAGAGACCGCTGCCGGCGAGCGCGACGCCGACGAGCTGCCGGTGCCGGTCGACATCCGCGTGCAGACCGGTGCCCGAGTGCGGGTCGGCTCGTGCGAGCTCGAGGTCATCGAGGTAGTCGGTCACACCCCCGGATCCATCGTCCTCGCCTACGACGACCCCGACGGCATCGTCCACCTCTTCACCGGCGACTCGCTGTTCCCGGGCGGGGTGGGCAGGACCTGGTCACCGGAGGACTTCACGACCCTCATCGACGAGGTCGAGACCAAGATCTTCGACCGCTTCGCCGACGACACGCGTGTCTATCCGGGTCACGGGCACGACACGACGCTCGGCGCCGAGCGCCCCCACCTGCCCGAGTGGCGCGCCAGGGCCTACTGACTCAGCCCTCCAGCACGACCTTGAGCCTTGCCAGGTCGCGGACGACCGCGGCGGCATCGGCCTCGAAGGCGTCGAGGTCGGCGGACGGCATCTGGAAGAGGCTGAAGATGACATCGCTGCCGTCGCCGTTGGGCACGACCCGCAGCGGGTTGTCGATCGCGGTGCCGTCGGGCAGCGTGACGACGTGGTCGAGCACGCCATACGGGTTGGCGGGGGCGAACTCGACGGTGATGCGGCCGAGGTCGGACTCGGCCACCCACTCGTCGCCGACGCGATCGATCGAGACGCTGAGCCCGGAGGCCCACGCCGGCAGGTTGCGGGGGTCGGACACGTAGGCATAGACGTCGGCCGGCGTGCGGTCGATCGTCTCGACGAGGTGACGCGAGGTGTGAACAGTCATGACTCCACGCTAGGACGCCCCTCCGACAACGACGTCACACGCGCGGCTTGAGCTTGCTGGCCGGCAGCCAGGCGATCTGCGAGGCATCGCTGTGCCGCTGGGTCCGGCTCGGGACGACGTAGACGACCTGCGCCTCGTACCCGTCAGACGTCCGCCGCCAGCCCAGGACGAGACCGGGGTACTCCTGCGAGACCTGGGTCGTGAGGTTCGAGAGGTTGACCCAGACGTGATAGACGGGCGGTGGCTCGGGCACCTGGACGGCGTAGGGGTCGGCCGGTGCCAGCGGACGTCCGTTCGTCGAGCCATTGGGGTTCACCCCCGCAGGATACGACCAATCGAACAGGTGTTCTAGCGAGTCGTGATTTCGAGTAGCGGATCGGCGCTCAACGCCTAGCGTTGACCCATGAGAACTCTGGTCGCAGTGGCGGCGTTGGTGCTGCTGACGGCCTGCGGTGGCGACACGGACGCCCCCGACACGAAAGCCACCTCGACGTCGGTCTCTGCCGACGACGCGGCCGCCCTGACGTGCAAGGAGGTCCGCGCCGGCATCGACGACTTCAACCGTCAGGACTACGCCGGCACCGTCGAGCACTTCGAGAAGGCCAAGATCCCTGCCAAGGTGTATGCGAAGGTCAACCAGGAGCCCGAGGCCGACGCGCTGCTCGACGCCGTCCAGTACTACGCCGGCCTCGCCCCGGCCAAGTACCCGGATGCCGCTCGCAGCTCGCAGAACTTCGCCCGCAACAAGGCCATCACGCTCGAGCAGTGCGCATCAGGCGAACCGATCGACGAATCGCCCGGCACCGAGGTCTAGTCCGAGTCGCGCTGCAACGACACGTACACCGCGTTCACCGCGACGGCCTGCTCGAGCTCGGTCGAGACGCCCGCGAAGAACTGCGATCGGTAGGTCTCGTCGGTGACGGCGTACACCGTGAAGTAGAGCCCGGCGAAGGCCGACAGGAACACCGACACCTGCCACAGCTCGTTGGTCACGGGGATGTGCCGGCCGAGCGACGACGGCAGATCGGTGACGTGCTCCCCCGTCCACGCGGCGACGGTGCTGTCGGGGATCGTGAGCGATCCGAACACCACGAAGAACGCGAACAGGCCCACGCTCAGCAGGAGCACCTGGACGGCCTGGTTGAACAGCAGCACCAGCACCAGGTTGGCGCGGGCGAATCTCGGCAGGTCGGGCGGCACCGCGGCGACGTGTCGTGCGGCCTCGGCGGCAGGAGTGCCGACGCAGCACTCGGCGACCCGGTCGCCGACGACGTCGCGCTCGACCTCGCGCACCTCCTCGGGCAGGCGGACGAGCAGGAAGACCATCGCGATCACCGCGAAGAACGCCACCGCGATCCACAGCACCTGCCGCGACATCAAGGCCGCCACCTGCCACACCTCGGCGTTGATGAACAAGAAGGTCACGGCCAGCAGCAGGAGCGGCAGAGCCCGGGTCAGCAGCGGGAACATGAGGCCGAGGGAGCCGAAGGTGCGGCGCACGGCCCACCGCAGCATCGTGCCCATCCGCAGCAGACGGCCGGCGAAGAGACCCAGCAGGACCAGGAAGACCAGGATGCCGACCGCCGTGCCGAGCGAGCCTCGGTCGGCCCAGGCCACGCCGACCACGACGCCGGACGCCACCGCCGCACCGACGATCAAGACGATGACCGCGACGATCCGCTTGCTCGACAGCCATCGCTCGACGGTCTCGGCGTGACCGCCGGTGAAGTACGGCAGCCCGTGGTCGTCGAACCACGCCTCGATCGAGCGGGACGTCTCGGCGTGGGAGGCCGACATGGTCAAAAGCTGACGGGGAGCTCGTCGACACCGTAGACGAACGACAGCTGACGGAAGGTCAGCTCCTCCTGCGGCTTGACCAGGGCCAGATCGGGGAACCGCTGGAACAGCCGCGGCAGCGCGATGCGCAGCTCCATGCGGGCGAGCTCGGCGCCGATACAGCGATGGATGCCGTGCCCGAAGGCCAGGTGGCCGCTCTTGGGCACGCGCAGCGGATCAAACGCCTCGGGATGCTCGCCGGCAGCCGCCGGATCGCGGTTGGCACCGTTGAGGGACGCGAGGATGACGTCGCCGGCGGTGACCTGCTGGCCGAAGAGCTCCATGTCGTGCTTGGCGAAGCGCGGGAAGGCCACCTGCACGACGGCGAGGTAACGCAGCAGCTCCTCGACGACCCGGTCGACATCGTCCGGCGATCCGGTGCGGATCAGCTCGGCGTAGGCAGGATCGCGCAGCAGCACGATGGTGCTGAGGGCGATCATGCCTGCGGTGGTCTCGAAACCCCCCGTGAAGATGCCGTCGGCCAGTCCGGCGAGATCGAAGTCGCTGATCGCGTCACCCTCGTCGCGGATGATCTGGCCGAGCAGCCCCGGGCCGGGCTCCTTGCGTTGGCGGGCGACGGCCTCGAACAAGAACTTGCGCTGGTCGGACACCGCGCCGAAGGCAGCCGCGCCGCCGTTGGTCGCGTCGAACCGGTCGCTGCCGAGCTTGGCGAACGCCTGGCTGTCGGCATAGTCGAGGCCGAGCAACGCACAGATCGTCTGGAACGGGATGGGGAAGGCGACGGCCGTGCACAAGTCGGCGCCGGAGCCCTGCTTCTCCAGCTCGTCGAGCTGGGCGTCGACGAACTCGGTGATCATGGGCTCGAGCCGTGCGAGCCGGCGCATCGTGAACTCGGGCGTGACGATCTTGCGCAGTCGCGTGTGCAGTGGCGGATCGGTGAATCCCAGGCCGCCGATGTCGTCCGCGGTTGCGGGACCGTCACCATGGAAGAGGTGCCGGATGTCGTTGCTGTAGCTGTCGCGATCAGTCAGGATCGTGCGGGCCTCGTCGTGGCCCGTCACGAGGTAGGCCGTGAAGGTAAACGGCAGCTCCAGCTTGTGCATCGGCTCCGCCGCCCGCCACTGCGCGATCTGGGGCAAGGGATCCATGACGTCACGTTGCAGCGGAATCTTGGTCTGCTCGGGGATGAAGGACAGCGCGCTGAGGTCGATTCCGTTCTTCTGGATGCGCTTGACGAGCATCCTTCCGACCCAACGACGGATTCTCCCCTTGACGTCTACCACGCAGACGAAACTACACCGCTCGCTTGCCACTTCACGCCAGCCGGTAGAGGGTGAGACGAAACATTCGCCATCGCGCGCCTTCTCTGAGGAGCTTCATGAGCACCGATACCGCGGAAACCGGACCTCCCACCGAGCTGAAGAGAGTCATGGGGCCGAAGCTCCTCCTCCTGTTCATCGTCGGCGACATCCTCGGCGCAGGCATCTATGCCGTCACCGGACAGATGGCCGGCCAGGTGGGGGGCATCGTCTGGCTGCCCTTCCTGCTGGCCTTCATCGTCGCGACCCTGACGGCGTTGTCGTACCTCGAGCTCGTCACCAAGTTTCCGCAGGCGGCCGGCGCCGCGCTGTACGCCCACAAGGCGTTCGGCGTCCACTTCATCACCTTCATCGTGGCGTTCGCCGTCGTGTGCTCGGGCATCACCAGCGCGTCGACGTCGGCCAAGACCCTGGCCGACAACTTCTCCGGAGGCCTGGAGATCAACGGCTGGATCGACGCTCCGCTGAGCTCGGGGGCGATCACCGCGATCGCGATGGGCTTCATGCTGTTCCTCGCGGTGATCAACCTGCGCGGCGTCGGCGAGAGCGTCAAGTTCAACGTCGTCCTCACCCTGGTCGAGGTCACGGCGTTGTGCATCGTGATCGGCGTGGGCTTCTTCGTGATCCTGCAGGGTGATGCCGACATGGCCGAGCTCGCCGACTTCAGTGACTACCAGGACAAGGGCATGTTCCTCGCCGTCACCGCGGCGACGTCGATCGCCTTCTTCGCGATGGTCGGATTCGAGGACGCCGTCAACATGGTCGAGGAGGTCGAGAACCCCCGCAAGATCTTCCCCCGAACGATGCTGACGGGCCTCGGCATCGCCGTGATCCTCTACATGCTGGTGGCGGTCTCGGTCGTGAGCGTGCTGACGGCCCCCGAGCTGAAGACCATTGCCGACTCCGAGGGTCGGGCGTTGCTCGAGGTCGTGTCCAAGGGAGCGCCGGACTTCCCGATCGACAAGGTGTTCCCGTTCCTGGCCGTCTTCGCCGTCGCCAACACCGCACTGATCAACATGTTGATGGCCAGCCGGCTCCTGTACGGCATGTCGCGCCAGCGCGTGCTGCCCAAGCAGCTCGGCTCGGTGCTGCCGGGACGCCGGACGCCGTACGTGGCCATCGCGTTCTCCACGCTCCTGGCACTCGGCCTGATCTTCTACGTGACCCGCGACCCCGACAGCAACGTCGTCGCGAACCTGTCGAACGTGACCTCGCTGCTCCTGCTGTGCGTGTTCGCCGTCGTCAACATCTCGTGCGTCATCCTGCGCCGCCGCCGCGACCCCGACGCGAAGTCGTACTTCCAGTCGCCGGGTCAGCTGCCCGTCGTGGCCGCCATCTTGTGCCTGTTCCTGGCCGGCCCCTGGGTCGATCGAGACAGCGAGGTCTACAAGATCGCCGGCGTCATGATGCTGATCGGCGTCGTGCTGTGGGGCGTGACGCTCGCGGTCAACAAGGCCACCGGCACCGATACGGGTGACCTGGAGGAGCTGACCGACGAGATCGAGTAGCCGTCAACGCGCAGAACGGCCGGCCTCCACATGGGGGCCGGCCGTTCTGCGCGTCGGATCAGGCCTTGGGCTCACCCTCGGCCGTCAGACCGGCCTTCTCGCGACGGCTGGAGACCGTGAGGCTGATGATCGCGGTCACCACGAGGATCACGACGATCACGCCGAGGCTCAGCAGCGTGGGGATCTCGGGGACGTCGACGTGCTCGCCGCCGTTGATGAACGGCAGCTCGTTCTCGTGCAGAGCGTGCAGGACGAGCTTGACGCCGATGAACCCGAGCAGGATCGCGAGACCTTGCGACAGGTAGATGAGCTTCTTGAGGAGGCCACCGAGCAGGAAGTACAGCTGCCGCAGGCCCATCAGGGCGAACACGTTCGCCGTGAAGACCAGATAGGGCTCCTTGGTCAGGCCGTAGATGGCGGGGATCGAGTCGAGCGCGAACAACAGGTCGGTCGTGCCGAGCGACACGATGACCAGCGCCATCGGCGTGATGGCTCGCTTGCCGTTCTCCTTCACGAAGAGCTTCAGACCGTCCCACTGCTCCGAGACGCTGAAGTGCGAGCGGGTGAAGCGCACGACGGCGTTCTCACCGTCGTCATCGTGCTCGGTGTCCTTCATGAGCTTGAAGCCCGTGTAGAGCAGGAAGGCGCCGAACAGGTAGAAGATCCACGAGAAGTTCTCGATCGCCACAGCACCCAGCGCGATGAAGATCGCTCGGAAGACCAGGGCGATGATGATGCCGACGAGCAGCGCCTCCTGCTGCAGCTTCCGCGGAACCTTGAAGCTGGCCATGATGATGATGAAGATGAACAGGTTGTCGATCGAGAGGCTGTACTCGGTGAGCCACCCGGCGAAGAACTGCAGACCGTAGTCGCCGTTCTTGCCCGGCTCGTTGTGGTAGATCGTCACCCAGATGCCGAACGCGACCGCGAGGCCCACGTAGCCCGCCAGGTAGACGGCGCACTCCTTCAAGGAGGGCTCGTGCGGCTTGCGGGCCACGACGATCACGTCGAACAGGAGCACCGCGATCGTCACGCCGATCGTGATGGCCCATTCGGTGATGGATACGTTCAAGAGAATTTCCTCCGGTCGTGAAAACGCCGGAGGTCTCTTCCGCCGATCGGTGGTGGGACGCACCGGTCGGCCCGCAAGACCGGGTGACTGCTGGGAGTCACCGTGATGACGGCTTTGCGATCAGGGAATACTCCCCTCCGCGCACCATTCTTGCAGCACAGGACGCGTCTCCGCGAATCGGAAGGGCAGCCAGCGCTGACCCGGGCCGCGGTGGTTCAGACCTCGTCGATGGCGCCCGTGGCGACGTCGAACACGAATCCGCGGACGTGGTCCTTCTTGGGGATGAACGGATTGGCCTTGATGCGGTTGATGCCCTGCGTGACATCGGCGGCCGCGTCGGGGAACGCCTCGGACGACCAGGTCGGACGGATGCCCGTCTCGGCCTCGATGCCCTGGCGGAACTCGTCGTCCTTGAAGGTGACCATGCCGCAGTCGGTGTGATGGAGCAGGACGATCTCCTCGGTGCCGAGCAGGCGCTGGCTGATCGCGAGCGAACGCAGTGCGTCCTCCGTGACGACTCCCCCGGCGTTGCGGATGACATGGGCGTCGCCCTCGTCGATGCCGAGGACCTTGGCGGGGTCGAGGCGCGCATCCATGCACGCGACGACGGCGACCTTGCGGGCGGGCGGGAGCGGGAGGGGCCCGTTGAAGCCTTCCTGGTAGGACTTGTTGGCTTCGACGAACTCGTCGGTGACGGTCATGGGAGTCTCCTTGCGGTGGCGGCGGACCCGTCCACCCTGACGGAGATCGTCGCCGTCCGGGAGGGATGTCACCAGCTGACACACCGGGCACGATCGGCCAGACGTGCTACAGGGCCCGTGCCCGCAGCTCGAACCACATGCTGTGCGGCCACGGCCCGTCAGGCTGGAGGGACAGATGGTCGAAGGCATCGGGCGGCGCCGTCTGCGGCTCGACGCAGATCGTGGACGCGGGCTCGGAGTACACGACCCACCAGGGCGAGCTCGAGCTCAGCGACAGCTCGAGGGCTCCGGGCCACGTCAGCACGGGCGAGCTCTCCGCCCGGAAGCAGTCGTCCCAGGGTTCGGGCACCACCTCGACGAGCCGGCCGGTCGGCAGCCCGTCGTCTCCACGCTCGACCATCGACTCGGCATCGAGTGACAGGACGACGTCGTCGCCACGCGCCAACCGGCGCGCGAACCACGGGTGCAGGCCGATCGAGCACGGTGAGGAGGTGCTGTCGTCCCACGACAGGCCGATGCGGATGCCGTCGTCGAGCAGGCGGTAGGTCAGCTCCGCGGTACCCGACGTGGGCCAAGGATCGCCGAGCACGAGGCGGTACTCACCCTCGCCCACCACGTCCCAGGTCTCGGTGTGACCGAGTCCGTGCAGTGCGTTGCCGTCGTCGCTCACCGGCAGCTGCTGGACGCCGCCGGACGTCTGCAGACGGCCACCGCGGACACGACCCGCCCACGGCACCATGGGGAAGCAGCCGTCGGCGATGGCTGGGTCGACCGTCGGGTCCTCGGCGTGCGCGAGCAGCTCTAGGCCGTCGATCACCAGACTCGTGAGCCGCGCACCCCGTTCGGGGTCGACGGCGGCCTGGACTCGGTCGTTGCGCAGCACATCGGTCACAAAGACATCATGCGTCGTTCGGCGACCAGCGGCCGCTCAGACGCCGGCCTCGATCATGCTGCGCAGCTCCTTCTTCAGATCGCCGATCTCGTCGCGCAGACGTGCGGCCACCTCGAACTGCAGCTCGGCGGCCGCAGCCCGCATCTGCTCGCTGAGCTGCTCGATGAGGTCGGCGAGCTCGCCGGACGGGAGATTGGCCAGATCGGTCGTGTGCTGCCCGAGCGGGACCGGAGCGCCCTTGCGTCGCTTGTCGCCCGTGGCGGCCAGCAGCGTGGCCGTGTCGGCGTCCTCGCGGGCGAGCATGTCGGTGATGTCGCCGATCTTGCGGCGCAACGGCGTCGGGTCGATGCCGTGGGCGGTGTTGTAGGCGACCTGCTTCTCACGACGCCGGTTGGTCTCGTCGATCGCCAACGCCATGGAGTCGGTGATCGTGTCGGCGTACATGATGACCTGCCCGGAGACGTTGCGGGCGGCACGACCGATCGTCTGGATGAGGGAGCGTCCGGAGCGCAGGAACCCCTCCTTGTCGGCGTCGAGGATCGCCACGAGGCTGACCTCGGGCAGGTCGAGACCCTCACGCAAGAGGTTGATGCCCACGAGCACGTCGTACTCGCCGAGGCGCAGCTCGCGCAGCAGCTCGACGCGTCGAAGGGTGTCGACCTCGCTGTGCAGGTAACGCGTGCGGATTCCGGCTTCGAGCAGGTAGTCGGTGAGGTCTTCGGACATCTTCTTGGTCAGTGTCGTGACCAGGACGCGCTCGTTCTTGTCGGTGCGGGTGCGGATCTGCGCGATCAGGTCGTCGATCTGACCCTTGGTGGGCTTCACGATGACCTCGGGGTCGATCAAGCCTGTCGGTCGAATGATCTGTTCGACGACGTCACCACCGACTTTGTCCATCTCGTAGGTGCCGGGGGTGGCCGACAGGTACACCGTCTGGCCGATGCGGTCGAGGAACTCCGGCCACTTGAGCGGCCGGTTGTCCATCGCACTGGGCAGGCGGAACCCGTGCTCGACCAGCGAGCGCTTGCGGGACATGTCGCCCTCGTACATCGCACCGATCTGCGGGATCGTCACGTGCGACTCGTCGACGACCAGCACGAAGTCGTCCGGGAAGTAGTCGAGGAGGCAGTGGCCGGGGGTGCCGGGGCCGCGCTGATCCATGTGGCGCGAGTAGTTCTCGATGCCCGCGCACGTGCCGACCTGCTCCATCATCTCGATGTCGTAGGTCGTGCGCATGCGCAGCCGCTGAGCCTCGAGGAGCTTGCCCTCGCCCTCGAGCTCTGCCAGACGCTGCTCGAGCTCGATCTTGATGGTCTCGATGGCCTTGCGCATCGTCGCAGGCCCGGCGGCGTAGTGCGTCGCAGACCCGACGTAGAGCTCCTGGTCGTCGCTGAGCACCTCGCCGGTCAGCGGGTGCAGCGTCATGAGCCGTTCGATCTCGTCGCCGAAGAACTCCACCCGGACCGCGTGCTCCTGGTAGACGGGGAAGATCTCGACGGTGTCGCCCTTGACCCGGAACGTGCCGCGGGTCGTGGCGACGTCGTTACGCACGTACTGGGCCTCGACGAGCGTGCGCAGCAGCTGGTCGCGGGCCATCTCCTCGCCGACCTTGAACCCGATCATGCGCTCGAGGTACTCCTGCGCCGAGCCGAGACCGTAGATGCACGACACCGTCGCGACGACGATGACGTCGCGGCGGGTCAGCAACGACCACGTGGCCGAGTGCCGCAGGCGCTCGACCTCCTCGTTGACCGAGGAGTCCTTCTCGATGTAGGTGTCGCTCTGGGCGATGTACGCCTCGGGCTGGTAGTAGTCGTAGTACGACACGAAGTACTCGACGGCGTTGTTGGGCAGCAACTCGCGCAGCTCGTTCGCGAACTGCGCCGCCAGCAGCTTGTTGGGCATCATGACGAGCATCGGACGCTGCAGGCGCTCGGCGAGCCACGCCGTCGTCGCGGTCTTGCCGGTACCGGTCGCGCCGAGCAGGACGTTGTCGGTCGCGCCTGCCTTGAGGCGCTTCTCGAGCTCGGCGATCGCTGCCGGCTGGTCACCGGCGGGCTGGTACTCCGACACGACCTCGATGGGCGCGACCTGACGCTGCAGCTCCGAAACTGACCTCATGCTTCGAGCCTACGGGCCGCCACCGACAATTCGGCCTAAAGTATGTGTCATGCCTGTCTCCGAACGCCGCGCCGAGCGGAAGAGGGAGATCCTCGAAGCGACGCGGGCACTGTTCGACGAAAGGGGCGTCCGGGACGCGCAGATCGAGGACATCGCTCGTGCGGTGGGGATCAACCGCGCCATCATCTACCGCCACTTCTCGGGCAAGGAGGAGCTGTTCGCCGAGACCCTCGTCGGCTACCTCCAGGAGCTGGACCGCACCCTCGCCGCTGCGGACGACCCGACCACCGACCCCGAGCTGCGTCTGCGCGCCATCACGAACGAGTTTCTCGATTTCGGGGCGCGACTGCCCGCGTTCATCGACTGCGCGCAGGCGCTCCTGCGCCGCCGCGGTGAAGAGCTCATGGAAGAGGTCAGCGCGCGGGTCATGACCGACCTCGGACTCGCCATGGCCGCCTGCCTCAACCATGCGGTCGACATCCTCGAGGCGGGCATGGCGTCCGGGCAGTTCCACGTCCGCGACCCCAACCTGCTGGCCAACATCTTCTACACCCAGGCCCTCGGCGTGCTCAACCTGGCGACGCTGCAGCTGTCGGTGCGCG
>Ga0190273_10000708_pt1 | contig 12121 bp, 13 predicted proteins | sample Popmic504IS_FD_134513 | JGI IMG/M metagenome (GOLD analysis project Ga0190273, IMG submission 134513) | Populus adjacent soil microbial communities from riparian zone of Shoshone River, Wyoming, USA - 504 IS | ecosystem: Environmental > Terrestrial > Soil > Riparian zone > Trees stand | place...
CGACCGTGGGGACGCCGTACTGCAGATCGCGCCGCCCCTGATCAGCGACAGCGACCTGCTCGACGACATCGTGGCTCGGCTGACCGACGTGCTGCGGGACGCCGGCAAGCACATGGCGTGAGCATCGCCGGTCCCATGGAACCGGCGATGCTCAGAGCAGACCGAGCCCGGCGGCGTGCCGGCGCACGGCGTCGCTGTCCGGGGCGACCACGAAGGGGACGTCGTGGCTCCAGGCCCCCGAGATCCTCTCGACCCGACCGTCGCCCGGGTCGAGTCGGACCTCCCGGATGTAGACCGCGAGGATCCGTCCCGGATAGGCCTGCACCGTCTCGGCGTAGATCTCGGGGTCCTTCTCCCCCGAGTCGCCGAGCAGCACGAACGGCAGCCGCGGATGCAGGTCGAGGATCTCCCGGATCCGGACGGTCTTCTGCTCGCGACCGGCAGCGGTGCCGAGCAGGTCGCGCAGCAACAACGAGCCCATCGGGAAGCCGCGATGCCGCAGGAAGCCCACCAGGAAGGCGTGCAGGTTCCACGGGCTGGACGAGACGTAGAACACCGGGTTCACGCCGGCCGCGAGGTCGTTGTAGAGCTCGGCGGCCCCGGGGAAGGGCGCTCGGGTGAGCGCAGAACCGGTGAACGTCTGCCGGAGCATCCTGCCGACCCGCTGGACACCGGTCTCCAGGATCGTGTCGTCGACGTCGGAGATGATTCCGAACCTGGCCTCGGGCCCGACGACTCGCACCGGCAGAGGCGTGGTGTGCGGATCGCTCAGCCCTCGGTACTCCCTGCGGAGCTCGACGGAGCCGGTGCTCCAGGGACTGGTCAGCCGGTCGAGCCCGGGTTGCAGCCGGGTGTGGAAGTAGCCCTCCGCGTCGGTGACCACCTCGACGCTCACTCCCGCGAGGTCGACCCGCAGCGGCACCCCCGGCAGCTCGTCGGTCACGAAGCCCCGCAGGGTGCGTCTCAAGGCGGCGACCACACCCTCGCCCTCGATCGCCTCCGACGGCGGCGGGTCGTCGAGCACCCGGCCGCGCACGACCACTCCGTCGCTGCCGCCGTGCCCGCCGTACGTCTCGATCCGGAAGTGCGCGGGCGTCCGCGAGCCCGCACGCCGCAGTCGAGCAGCGTCCCAGGCGCCCTCGAGGCGAAGCACCCATCGGTTGGCACCCATCGGAGAACCGTACGTCACGGCGACCGGTTCCACGCGGCTCACGGCTGGCTACGGGCACCTCATGAGCACGCCCATGAGAGGGACCGCCCTGATCCGCGACGCCGAGCGTAGCGATCTGCAGCCCCTCGACTCCGCGCTGTCCGTCGTCGCGGCGGATGACGTGGGCCAGAACGGGTGAGGATGGCGTCGGCCGAGCGAGGCTCAGCACTGGGCGCCTCCGCTCGCACCTGAGTGGGTGAGGGGACCCAGACCCGTGCGGACCGTCACCCGGTGACGGTCCCAGTCGAGCTCGCTGATGTGGCTCACGGCCACCATCCCGCTGTGCCGGTGCAGCCGACGCACGATCGTGCCCACGATCCACGGGCCGTGCTCCTCGCTGCGGTCGTACCCGAGGTAGGAACCGGGCCGCCCGCGACCGACGAGCAGTCCGGAGAGGACGAGCGCGTGGTCGTTCGGCTCCCTCGTGGGCTCGAGCCGGACATCGAGGACCTTGCCGAGGTGCTCCTCCCCGGGTCCGAGCACCTGGGCACCGAGCAGGTCGCCCACCAGCCGGCGTACGGAGGCATCGCCTGACCGCTGTCGCTCGAGGGCTCCGGCGCGCCCGCGCCGGAGCCGGATCTCCTGCGTCACTCGCTCCACGTCAGCAAGGTCGATGCGGTAGGGCTGCTGCCGGTCGCTTCGGGCGTCGCCGAGACGACGCCATCCGCCGTAGACCCACGCGTGAAGCCGCGGCAGCCACACGGGAACGCCGATGAGCAGAGCCGTCACCATCAGGCCGCCGTCGCCTCGATCGGTGAGCTCGAGGTCGTCGCACTTGCACACCAACAGTCCCTCGTCGTCGACGACCTGTCGGTCCATCAGGTGCAGCAGCCCGTCGAGCGGCCCATCGAGGCGGTTCACGTCAGGACCCCATCCCGGTGACCACCATGAGGGGAATCGCTGCCGTCGCCGCAACGACGATGACGACGAGGTAGAACATGCCGAGGGAGTTGGCCAGTCGACCGTTGACGTGCTTCCCCATGTAGTCATGGTCGTTGGCCACCACGAGAATCGGGAAGTAGGTCAGTGGCAACGCGACCGCGGAGAACACGACGGACACCTCGGTGACCAGGATCGGGTCGACGGTGGTCATCAGGACCCCGGTCGCGAGGACCGTGCTGAGGACCAGCACGAGATGGAACTTGCCGGCGGCGTCCGGGCGGACGAGCTTGCCCCACTGCCAGCCGAAGTACTGCGCGATGCTGTACCCGGCGGAGAGCCCTGTCTCGCAGGCCGCGCCGAACGTCGCGGCGACGAATCCGACGATCGCGACGGCGAGTCCCAGCTTGCCCAGCGCGATCGCGACCGGCAATCCGACCTGGCCGAGCGAGTCCACGGTGATGCTGAGCGGTCCCAGGGCCACACCGGCGCAGCCGGCGATGGCGAGCGAGAGGATGCCGCCGAGCGGGAACCCGACGAAGACGTTGGTGCGCATCGTGCCCATCTCCTCGGTCGTCCACTTCTCCTCGACGCCTCCCGACGAGAAGAAGAACACCTCGTAGGGCGTCATCGCCGCCCCGAAGAGGGCGACGGCGTAGTACGACCAGGTCCACCAGGTCTCGTCGCCCGGCTTGGCGGCGGTCACCCACTGGTGGGCCAGCTGGGACCAGTCAGGCCCGAGCTTCCACAGGGCCACCACGAAGACCACCAGAGAAAGACCCAGCAGCCCTAGCACGTTCTCCATGACGGAGAAGCGGGCACGCCACAGCACGGCCCACACCAGGAAGGCGACGAAGGGCACCAGCAGGACCTCGTTGACCGACGAGACGAGCTCCAACGACAGGGCGACGCCGCCGATCTCTGCGACGAAGGTCAGCAGGGTCACGGCCATCGACCCGAAGAGGTTGACCATGCCCACGCGTGGCCCGAGTCGCTCCCGGACGAGGTCGAACACGGCGCGTCCACTGACCGCGGCGACGCGTCCCGACATCTCGGCGAAGACGCAGATGCCGACGACACCGACGATCACCACCCACGCGAGTGAGAGCCCGAAGCGAGCGCCCACCTGGGCATTCGTGACGAGATCGCCGATGTCCACGAATCCGCCGATGGCGGTGAGGATGCCGAGCGCCACCGCGAAGACCTTCTTCACCGGGCGGCCCTCAGGCGGTCCTGCAACCGGTGGAGCCTGGCCAGCTCCCGGGTCAGCGCGGAGGCCGACGTCCTCGCCGTCTGCGCATCTCGGTCGGTCACGGCGACGCGTGCCCGGCTGATCGCATCGGCGGCGTCCGTGAGCCCTGCTGTCAGCTCGTCGTAGCCCGGCCGCGCTGAGGGTGGCGGCTGCAGGGAGGACACGCCGTCGGCCGCCTTGCGGGCCGCCTCCTCGGCGTAGGTGAGGGTCACGACCTCGTAGCGCCCGACGAAGCGGTGGCGCAGCGCCTGCCGGACCGTCAAACGGCTGGTGGCCACCTCGCTCACCATGTCGCTCACGGCCTGCTCTGCCGAGCTCTGCCATCCCTTGGCGTCCGGGGCCGAGGGTCGGCACCCGGACACGGCCACCACAACGGCGACCACCGACGCCCCCACGACCCTGCGAAGCACTGTGGCAATTTACCCGGTTCGGGACGGCTGCACCGACGCCGTACCCATCGCTCGCACTGCTCGACCGTCACCCACCGCTGCGGGCGACGAAGCCCGTCTCGTAGGCGGCTACCACCGCCTGGACCCGGTCGCGCACGCCGAGCTTGGTGAGGATCCTGGCCACGTGTGTCTTCACGGTCGTCTCGGCGACCACCATCTCGGCGGCGATCTCCGCGTTGGACAGGCCGCGGGCCAACGCCCGGAGCACGTCGAGCTCGCGCTCCGTGAGCTGGGCCAGCCGTGGCGGGACACCCGGCACGGCCACCGGCTCGGCGAAGCGCTCGACGAGTCGTCGGGTGATGGACGGCTCGATGAGCGAGTCGCCGGTGGCCGCTGCGCGGACAGCGGCGATGAGGCGGGACGAGGGCGCGTCCTTCAGGAGGAAGCCTGCCGCTCCGGCGTGGAGCGCGCGGTAGATGTACTCGTTCTGGTCGAAGGTCGTGAGCACCACGATCGTCGGCGGGTCCTGCTGACGCAGGATCTCCTCGGTCGCGGCCAGGCCGTCGAGCTCGGGCATCCTGATGTCCATCAGGACCACCTCCGGCCTCGCCAGTGCCGACTGACGGATCGCCTCGTGGCCGTCCTGGGCCTCGGCGACGACCTCGATGTCACCCTCGGCCTCCAGGATCACCCGGAAGCCGGTGCGCACGAGCTCCTGGTCGTCGGCGATGAGGACCCTGATCACCCGCTCATTGTGTCGGCTCGAGGCTCCTGGCGGGTCCTCCTCGGGGATGACGAACGCCATCGATCTCGTCCTCGGTGCCGACGCCGACTACCGGGTCGGGTTGGCACCGTGGTGCCAACGGGGTCAGCCAGACGCCGGACGAAAGGAGAGCAGAGATGGACATCATGAAGGGGATCCGGCCCCTCGACTACGTGCTGACCGCCGCGATGGTGGCGCTGGCCACCCTCATCGGGCTCGAGAACGTCAACGCGTCGGCCGACGTGGACCTGGCTCATCCGCTCGACTCGCAGTCGACGTTGATGATCCCGGTGTTCATCGCCGCGGCACTGCCGATCCTGTGGCGGCGACGCGCCATCCTGGCGGCGATCGCCGTCTCGTTCGTGATCGTCGCTGCCAGCGTTCCGGCGTTCGGGTGGGTCACCCGCTGCGGGTTCGCCCTGCCGCTGTCGTTCGCGATGGCGTACGCCGTGGCACGCTTCGCCGGAACGCGGCAGAACCATCTCATCGGGCTGGTCGGCATCCTCGCCCTCCAGATCGTCACGCTCGTCAGGGACTCCTCGACCGGGGGCCTGGGCGCCCTCTGGCTGTCGCTGCCGCTCGCCCTCGGCTCGTACGGCGTCGGGCTGCTGGTGCAGACCCGGACCTCGAAGTGGGCCACCGGGCCTACGCTGGACGTCGAGCACGTCCACGCCTGAGGGGTCGAGACGATGAGTGAGGGCTTCAGCAGGATCTTCCGAGGGACTCGTCCCGTCGACTGGGTCCTCGCGGGAGCCCTCACGTCGCTGGGCACCTGGCTGATGGTCGAGAACGTCGTCTTCCTGGGCGAGCATGCCGCGACCGCCATCGCCGAAGGCGCCATGGTGCACGAGATGACGTCCGACTCGTGGCTCATGGTGCCGGTGTTCGCACTCGCGACGCTCTCGGTGCTGTGGTGGCGCCGCAGTGTCATCGCCGTGACCGCGTTCGCGTTGGCGGTCATGGTGCTCCACGACGTGCTGTTCGGCTGGGTGACCAGGTGTGGTGCAGGGCTTCCGCTGGCCTTCGTCCTGGTCTATCTCGGCGCGCTCGCCCTGGAGCGCAGGCAGGCCTTCATCGTGCTGGGCCTGACCTCGCTGCTGACCGCTGCCGTTCTCGTGGTCGACGCGACGACCGGGTTGGAACCGTTGGCGCTCGCGCTCCCGATCCTGGTGATCCTGTTCGGCACCGGTCGCGCTGTCCGTCACCGCACGGCCATGAACGCCGAGCTGCGAGCCCGCACGCTCCAGCTGCGCCGCCTGCGTGACGAGCGGGTCGCACTGGAGGTCTCGAGTGACCGGGCCCGGCTGTCCCGTCAGCTCGACGGTCTCCTGCAGGAGCGGCTCGGTCAGCTCACGACGGCAGCCGAGTCCGGCCAGCACCTCGATCCAGACAGCGCCAAGGCACTGTTCGAGACGATCGAGAGCGAGAGTCGTGCGACGCTCGACGGGATGCGAGACATCGTGGGGCTGTTGCGGGGCGGTGACGTCGCGCTGGCTCCGGCGCCCAACGTCGCACACATCGACGCGCTGCTCGCGCGGCACACGAGGGCGGACTCGCGTCTGACCGTGTCCGGCGACCCGCGCTCGCTGCCCGCAACGGTCGAGCTCTCGGCGTACCGCATCATCGAGCACCTCGTGACCGTCCTGGCCGACCGGGCGGACAGCCGCATCGAGGTCGGCGTGCGCTTCGACGATGACGTCCTCGAGATCCGCGTGAACGGGCCGGTCGACAGGTCCGCGGACGTCAGGGCCGCCGTGGCGCGGGCCAGGGAGCGCGCGACGTTCCTCGGCGGCACGTTGGACGTGAAGGTGAGCCGCCACCACGCCGACGCCGTCGCGCAGCTCCCCGTGCTGGGATAGCAGCGACCCGATGTCCTGGATCGAGCGGAGCGGCATCGTTCTGGGAGTGGTCCTTCTCGTGGCGCTGCCGACGGCGCTGCACGGCTGGCCGACGACCGTGCGGGGCAACGTGTTCACGTTCCTCGTCCTGGGTGGAGGCTTCGCGCTGCTCTGGTGGCGCAGCCATCCTCGGGTCGCCTCGGCGGCTGCCCTTGGTCTCTTCCTGGTGGCGCTGGTGGTGGGTGGCTGGTTCCCCGAGACCGGGATCGCCATCTACTCCCTCAGCTTCGGAGTTCTCGCGCTCGGCTGGTCGGGCCGTTCTGCCTGGCTGGTGGCTCTGGGCGGCGCGTGCTACCTGGTGCCGTTCTACTTCCTGAGCGGCATGGGCAGCTGGGTCGCCGCACTCATGTTCACGGTGCCCACGTACGTCGCCGGAACGGTCCTGCGCCTCGGTAGGCAGACCGCGGACGACCTGGCCCTGCGGGCCCAGGAGCTCGACGACGAGCGCCAGCTCTTCGCCGAGATAGCGCTACGGCACGAGCGCGCGCGGATCGCCGGTGAGCTCCACGACATCGTCGGCCACGCGATCAGCGTGATGGTGATCCAGGCCGCTGCCGGGCAGCGGCTGGTCGACACCGACCCGGCGCGGGCCAGGGATGCCTTCGCGGCTGTCTCGGAGTCCGCACGGCAGGGCACGCAGGACCTCGAACGGCTCCTCGAGCTGCTCGGGGGGACCGACACCGGCGGCTCCGACCTGTCACTCGTCGACGAGGTGGTCACGCGCGCCAGCCGCAGCGGACTGAACGTGACCTGTCGCTTCGAGGGTGCCCGCGACCGGGTCCCTGATCCGGTGGCACACCTGGCGTTCCGTGTGGTCCAGGAGAGCCTCACGAACGCGCTGAGGTACGCGCCAGGGGCGAACGTCAGCATCGCGATCGGCGTCGACCAGGCCGGACGTGGTCTTGCTGTGCGAGTCGAGAACGACCGCGCCCTGCCCAACGACGCGGCGCTGACGGGCACCGGGCACGGCCTCATCGGGTTGAGGGAGCGCATCCAGACCCTGGGCGGGCAGTTCAGCGCCGGGACCACCGAGGTGGGCGGGTGGGCAGTCGACGCCCACCTCCCAGGAGCCTGAGGCGGGGCTGGCGAAACGGTCCGTGCTCGAGGCAGACATCCGGTCGGGGATGGAGCCGGACGAGCGTTTCGTCGTGCGAACCTGCCTTGATGTCGTCGAAAAACCTCGTGGCTGTGGCAGATTTGCCTCAGCGCGGCGCTCGACCGGCTCACCGTGCTGCACTCGGTGAGCCCTTGGAAGTCACGGCACGAGCTTCGTCACTGCCCCAGACCCCGGCGGTTGGTCCCCCCATCCCGAGTCCGAGGCAGGCCGTCGTGTTGTTGCAGCCACTGAAGCTCAGCCCTGTCGACGTCATGGACGCTGCCTTCGCGGGCGTCGCGTGTGAAGGGGTCGACGGCACGGGCGCCGTCCTGCCCCTGCCGGCGCACCACTGGCTGGGCGACCCCGACCAGGGCGACCACCGGTTGTTCCTCGACCACTGTTCGGGGTCCACCCTGGACGTCGGCTGCGGTCCTGGGCGCCTGGTGGGCGCCCTGGCCGCTCGCCGGCTGGTCACGATGGGCATCGACGTGTCCCGAGAGGGCGTGCGGCAGGCACGGGCGCGCGGTGCACAGGCGGTGCTGGGTGATGTCTTCGGCCCGGTGCCCCGGTCGGGTGAGTGGGACCACGTCCTGCTGGCCGACGGCAACATCGGCATCGGCGGAGATCCGGTCCGGCTCCTGAACCGAGTCCATGCCCTCCTCCGGAGCGGCGGAACGGCGTTCGTGGAGGTCGAGCCTGCAGACGTGGGCGTGGTGCTGCACCGGCTCCGTCTGAGGATGGGTGCCCACACCAGCGCTCCCTTCCGGTGGGCATCAGTGGGAGCGGACGCGGTGCGGTCCTTGGCGACCGAGGCAGGACTCGACGTCACCGGATGGCGACGTGCGGCAGGCCGATGCGTTGCCGTCGTGACCTGTGGCTGCCCGGACGGGCGGTGCCGACCACCGCGAGGTGCGTCGACGTGAGGAAGTCTCCCCGACCCGCCGACGAGCTCGGCTTCCCGGCAGCGTGGTGGCGCTGGCTCGGCCGGCACCGACCGCCCGGCTGGCCCTCCGACCGTGTCTGGCGCAGCCCCCTGCGTGGACCGTGGTTGACGGCGGTCCTCGGCGCGGTCCTCCTCGTCACCCTGCCCGTGGTCACGATGACCGGCCTGCTCTCGTTCGTCGCCTACGGCGACGGGGCGCGGCCCTCCTCCGTGGGACTGTTGCACCTGCCTGCCTTCGCCTGGCCGACCAGTCCGTCCTGGCTCTACCGGCTCAACCAGGGCCTGCACGTCAGTCTCGGTCTCGTCCTCATCCCCGTTGTCCTCGCCAAGCTCTGGTCGGTCATCCCACGGCTCTTCATCTGGCCACCGGCTCGTTCAGCCGCCCAGGTGCTCGAGCGACTGTCTCTCGGCCTGCTGGTGGGCAGCATCCTGTTCGAGCTCGCGACCGGGGTTCTCAACATCCAGTACGACTACGTCTTCGGGTTCTCGTTCTACACCGGTCACTACCTAGGTGCCTGGGTGTTCGTCTTCGCCTTCGTCGGGCACGTCTCCGTCAAGCTCCCGCTCATGGTCCGCGCCCTGCGTTCCCGGTCCTTCCGTCGCGAGCTCCGGACGCCGCTCGCGGAGACGACCGTGGAGACCGGGACCGACAGCGACCTGGTCGCGGTCGCCCCAGCGCCCGCCACCGTCAGCCGTCGCGGTGCGCTTGCCATCGTCGGTGGAGGCGCTGTGCTCATCGGTGCCGTGTCCGCAGGCCAGACGGTCGGCGGGGCGCTGCGGCACGTGTCCGTGCTCAGCCTCCGCGCACGTGGATCCAGCGAGGGCCCCAACGGGTTCCAGGTCAACCGCACGGCCGCTGCCGCCGCGATCTCCGATGCCGACGTGGGCGCCGCCTGGGTACTGACCCTGACCGGCCCATCCGGATCGGAGCGGCTGGACCGCAGCCTGCTGCGGGCCATGGCGTTGCACACGGTCGAGCTGCCCATCGCCTGCGTGGAAGGGTGGTCCACCACCCAGGTGTGGACCGGGGTCCGGCTGCGCGACCTCGCCGGCAGGGTCGGCGCGCTCGGCCTGGAGTCAGCGGTCGTGTCCTCCGTCGAGCGACGGGGCAGCTTCAACACGGCCCCGTTGCGCCGCAACCAGGTCCTCGACCGGGACAGCCTGCTCGCCCTCGAGGTCAACGGCGTGGACCTCTCCATCGACCACGGCTACCCCGCGCGTGTCATCGTGCCCGCCCTTCCCGGAGTGCACAACACCAAGTGGGTGGCCTCCATCGAGTTCGTCGCTCCATGACACGCACCCGTCGAGTCGTGCTGGCCGTCGCGGCACTCGCAGGCGGTTGCTGGCTTGCTCGGCGTGTGCACACAGCGGCCCAGAGACCCGAGGACCATGTCGAGGAGCACGCGACAGCGGACCTCTCGAGGCGCCGGGCCGATACCGCTGGAGAGGCCCCCCAGCGCGACGGCTTCGCGAGCTGGTACGGCGCGCACCCTGCGCACCTGGTCGTCGTGGTCGTCTCCCTCGCGCTCACGGGGTATGTCGTGTCGCTCCTCGTCGGGAATCCCGACGTCGCGAGGATCGGGATCTGGTTCGTCGCGGCCGTCGTCCTCCACGATCTCGTCCTGTTCCCGGTGTACTCGTTGGCCGATCGCTGCATGTCGACCGCGGTGCGGCGCCGCGGAAGCCCGCTCGTCGTGCCCGTGGTCAACCACCTCCGGCTGCCGGCCCTTGCCTCGGGGGTCCTCCTGCTGGTCTTCTTCCCCGCTATCCTGCAGCAGGGCGAGGCGACATACCTCCGCGCGAGCGGTCTGCGCGAGGGCACCGACTACCTGCACTCGTGGCTGCTGCTCACGGCAGCCTTCTTCGTGGTCTCGGCAACCGCCTACGCAGCTCGACGACGGCTAGCGGCTGCTCCGCGCCCGCGCCCGAGCCACCGTGGCGGTCAGCGGAGTGGCTTGTCGGTAGATCGGCGCGAATGAGTCCGCGTACCTGCGGTAGGTCCGGGCGGAGTCGCCGATCCGCACCATCACGTTGTCGGACCTGTCGTTCGCGCCGGTCATGTTCAGCGACCCGGTGACCACGGTGCTGCGGGCCCGGTCGCGCTCGATGTGTCCGGAGACGGCGAGGAACTTGCTGTGGTTGTTCGCGGTCAGGCCGTCCGGTCCGTCGGAGTACCGGGTCGGCACGTTGCGGCGGACCAGCTCCAGGAGCACCCTCGGGTCGGTGGTCTTCGCCTTGACGAGGACCTGCACCTTGCAGCCGGCCGCGACCTTGTTGCCGAGGCGCCGCACGACGTCGAGGCGCCGTGCGCCCCATCGTGAGGTGGCGACCTTGACGACCGTTCGCCCGTTCACCGAGGACCCCGAGCGCGCACCGCCGCAGGCGGTGTCCGCGAGCAGCGTGGTGTAGACGTCCTCGGTGCGTCGATAGTTCGGCTCCGGGTAGAACAGCACCTGGTTCCTCCCCGAGCTGACGACGGGCGTGGCCACGGCCCTGTTCACGTCGAAGCGCATGCCGTCGACGTACGCGCGGGCTGCGGCATAGACCTCCTGGTTGTCGACGAACGTGTAGGCGTCGTTCCAGTTGCTGTACATCGCCCGACGGGTCAGGTTCGCCGACGAGCTCACCACGACGTTCCTGGCGGCGCCGGTCTGGGAGAACATGTAGAGCTTGGCGTGCATGGTGGCGTTCGGTGAGTCCGAGTAGCAACCCCGGCTGCACGTCACCAGGTAGGAGCCCGGCCTCCACCAGCGGTTGCCGAGGACCCGGCGGAGCTTCACCACCTCCGTTGTGTCGGCGGCGGCGTCGGGGAGGACGACGCGGACGATGACACCACGGCGGTATGCCGCGACCAGCGCCCGTCGAGCGGTCACGGCGTCGATCCCGAGCGTCGCCACCCGGATGGTGGACCCCTTCGGTGAGCTCTCGATCAGTGCCTCGATGTGGTCCTCGATGGCCCGCGGGGAGTAGGTGATCCCGTACGGGTCGTTGAAGACCGGGCCGGAGACCGGCACGTAGTCCTCGACCGCCTGCGCCGTCCGGCTGCTGCCTGCCTGCAGGCCGACCACGAGAGTCGCCGCGACCAGGAGGGACAGTGCGGCCCGGCAGCAAGATGCCTTCATCGGCGGATTCCTCTCAGGAGTGCCCGTGCCGAACCGGCACAGCGGGGCGTTGCGGTCCGGCGTCGCCCGGGAACCGGAAGTGGTCGGCGAGTCGCCGTACCTGTACCACCACCCTAGGCGGCCGGTGCCCGTGCTGAGCACATCGCCGCACCCTGGTCTGGATAGGCTGCCGGGTCGGCGTGGTCTTGGTCACCTCGAACCGTCCCTCACCACTTGGCACACTGTTCTCGTGACCGCACCCACCGGCGAGGACCCCGCTGTGGGCGCGGAGGTCCGCGGAGGCTGGTCGACGACCGCGATCAGCGCCGACATCGTGCGCGGCGCTCTCGACCTCGAGTCGACGGCGCTGGGTGTGCTGCCGCACCGGCTGCCCGCGCGGGCACGTGCCCAGATCCCGGACGACCAGCTTGCGATGGCCGAGGCTCAGCCCTCCGGTGTGCGACTGGTCTTCCGCACCCGGTCCACTGCCCTCGAGCTCGACGTGCTGCCCACCAAGCTGGCCTACCAAGGCGCCCCACCTCGCCCGGACGGGCTCTACGACCTTCTCGTCGACGGGCGCCTCGCCGGAC
>Ga0190273_10000709_pt1 | contig 12116 bp, 7 predicted proteins | sample Popmic504IS_FD_134513 | JGI IMG/M metagenome (GOLD analysis project Ga0190273, IMG submission 134513) | Populus adjacent soil microbial communities from riparian zone of Shoshone River, Wyoming, USA - 504 IS | ecosystem: Environmental > Terrestrial > Soil > Riparian zone > Trees stand | place...
AATGTTTCAGACAGGTGCGTCGGCCGGTTCGTTCGGAACAAGCGCCCGGCGCTGAGGGGCTTGCGCCATCCAGGGCCGCTCAGGTGAATAACCGAGGTTTGCATACTGCCTATGGCAGTGGGGCTTAGGTCAAGCTGCGAGGCGCGGGAAAGTCGATCACGCTCCTGATGATGTCGCGGATCTCGGTGATCATCGGACGGGTGTCGTCCACCCGCCATTGCACCGAGTATGAAAGAGGTGCCAGAGATCCCCCGCGCTGCAGGACTTGCAAAGCCTGGCGCGCTTGAAGCGCCTCAGCCCAAGCTTTGGGCATGAACGTGTAGCCGAGCCCCTCGATGACCATGCCGACAACTGCACCCCAGTTATTGCATGTCAGACGGCTTTGGATCGTCTTGGAGTGACGTGCCAACCACTGTTCGAGGAGTCGCGTGCCGCCGGCGCCTTGGGGCAGGCAGATCAAGGTCTGCTCCTGCATCAGTCTTTGCAAAGCGTCAGTGCCGGCCAGGACGATTAACGCAGGACTCGCCGCCCAGACAAAACGAGCTTCAGCAACCCACTCGGATGCAAGTCTCGTACTGGACGGTGCGCCAGCGATAACCGCGCAGTCTAGTTCGCCGTCTTCGATACGCTGCTCAAGGACTTCGCCGATGTCCACGTAAGGCTCCAGCTGAAGGTCAGGGTGCCGTTTTGTGACTTCGTGAACGAGCTTTGGAAGCCAGGTGAGACCGCTGAGTTCACCAACCCCGATGCGGCAGCGACCATGCAGCCCCTGGCCATGCGTGGCGGTCTGCTGCAGCTCAGCCGCTGACCTCAGAAGTTCGCGGATGCGGGGCAGGAGTTGTGCGCCTGAGGGGGTGAGGTCTGCACTGCGGCCGGAACGGGCAAACAGTTGCACGCCCAAGGAGTTCTCAAGTTCCGCCAGGCGTTTGGAGAGCGAGGACGGCGACAGATTTACACGTTCGGCGGCGATGGAAAAGTTGCGACAAGTCGCAGCCCAATAGAAGGCTTCTAGCTGCTTGAGGGTCATGTCCGGCTCGAGTGGCGTGATTCTTCCGTTTGATAGCAGGTGCTTTGCGGGTTTCTGATCAGCAAGAAAATGCCCTCCGAATGGTATCTGGCATGCTGCCGATTGGACGTGGACGAAGCTGGAAGAGAAATCGAGAGGAGAACGGTGGTGAAGACGAGTTTCGGTCCCATTTTCCGGTCGCGGTTCTCGGGTCAGGGCCCGATCGGGTTCGCGGCCGCAGCCAACCTGATCCAGCGCAACCTGACGCCGGTGATGCTCGAAGCCCGAGCTCTGGTGGCTCCCCATATGAATTGAAGTTACGCTTCTCACATGGACAACACCGATAACGACGACCACAGCACCTGGTCGGTCTTTCTCATCTTTCTGCGTTTGGGCTTGACATCCTTTGGGGGGCCAATCGCCCACCTGGGCTATTTCCGCACAGAGTTTGTCACGAGACGGCAGTGGCTATCCGAGCGTAGTTATGCGGATCTGGTCGCGCTCTGCCAGTTCCTTCCAGGTCCTGCAAGCAGTCAGGTCGGCATGGCATTGGGTCTTTCCCGGGCGGGCTACGCAGGAGCATTGGCAGCATGGGCTGGCTTCACGCTACCTTCTGCCGTCGCCCTGATTCTCTTCGCACAGGGCATTTCCCACTATGGCGATGCCATATCACCCGGTGCGCTGCACGGCCTGAAAGTGGTCGCAGTCGCCGTTGTCGCACAAGCGGTCTGGGGCATGGCGCGCACCTTGTGCCCGGATAGCCAACGAGTCACTCTCATGGCAACTGCGGCTTGCGTCGTCCTGCTTGTCCCATCAGCCTGGGGGCAGATTGGCGTGATCGCTGCCGCTGGCATAGCCGGCCTTCTGCTCTTCAAGCCTTCCCAGGTCGCTACGGTCGATACGCTGCCGATTACGGTGAGCCATCGCGCTGGACTGGTTTGGCTATCGCTGTTCTTCGCCTTGCTGGTTGGTCTACCGGTTCTGGCTCGACTGATGCCGCATCAGATGGTGGCAATGGTGGATGCGTTCTATCGTGCGGGTTCGCTGGTATTCGGTGGCGGTCACGTCGTGCTGCCGCTGCTTCAAGCCGAAGTGGTGCCCTCTGGCTGGGTGAGCAACGAAACGTTCCTTGCCGGGTACGGTGCCGCCCAGGCGGTGCCTGGCCCCTTGTTCACGTTCGCCGCGTTCCTTGGGGCCTCCATGGGCTCAGCGCCCTCCGGCTGGCTCGGCGGGATGCTCTGCCTGGCGGCGATCTTCATTCCTTCGTTCCTGCTGATTGCCGGCACTTTGCCGTTCTGGGAACGACTGCGCAAAAACGAGCGGACACAGGCCGCATTGGCCGGCGTCAACGCGGCGGTGGTCGGCCTGCTGTTGGCCGCCCTCTACCAGCCGGTGTGGACAAGCGCCATCATCAAGCCTCAGGATTTCGGTCTGGCTCTGGTGGCTCTGGTCGCACTCATGTTCTGGAAGCTGCCGCCATGGCTCGTTGTCGTTGGAAGTGGTGCGGCCGGATGGCTGCTGGGCTAGTTTCCAATTCTCATGTTCTTCATCCGCTCGGGAGTCCCCCCTGAGCACCGAGGAGGGCCGGTCGAGCGCCGGGGCCAAAAACATCGGTGAGCAGCCGCGCGCATCCACAACGACTCTGCTGCGGGTTGATTAACATCAACCCCTGGTACGTCAAGATCCAGATACTGCGGTGATGCGACATCAAGTGGCAGGCAGCCTCATTCCACCGTACTGGAGATGACAATGAATCAGCACGACCTGAAGCTCTATCCTCCCCCCGCCGACCTTGCGGCGCAGGCAAATGTATCGGGCATGCATGCCTACCGGGAGCTGGTCGAGGAAGCCGTGGCAGACTATACCGGCTACTGGTCGCGACTTGCGCGCGAATTCTTGAGCTGGAAGACGCCTTTCTCGGAGTCGCTTGACGACACAAACCCACCGTTCTTCAAATGGTTCGAAGACGGCACGCTCAATGCATCGCACAACTGCCTCGACCGCCATGTCGAACGGGGCTGCGGCGACAAGACGGCGATCATCTTCGAGGCGGACGGCGGCGAGGTCACCCATGTGAGCTATCGCGAGTTGCTCGCTCGAACCTGCCGGTTGGCCAACGCGCTCAAGTCTTTGGGTGTCCAGAAGGGCGACCGCGTGATCATCTATTTGCCCATGTCTGTCGAGGGAATCGTCGCGATGCAGGCTTGTGCGCGCATCGGCGCGACTCACTCGGTGGTGTTCGGTGGCTTCTCGGCGCACTCGTTGCGTGACCGTATCGCCGACGCGGGCGCTGTGCTTGTGATCACTGCCGATGAGCAGCAACGCGGCGGCAAGAAACTGCCACTGAAGAGCCTCGTAGACGAGGCGCTCAGTCTGGGTGGCTGCGACAGCGTGACGAATGTTGTCGTCTACCAGCGTACCGGCGGCAAGATCGAATTTCAGCCTCCGCGTGACGTCTGGCTGCATGAGATCAGCGCGGTCCAGATGGACACCTGTGAGCCGGAATGGGTGGGAGCCGAGCACCCGCTCTTCCTCCTCTATACCTCAGGCTCCACCGGCAAGCCCAAGGGCGTGCAGCACAGCACGGGCGGCTACCTGCTGCATGCTGCGGTTGCCACCCAGTGGATCTTCGACATCAAGCCCAACGACGTGTTCTGGTGCACGGCCGACATCGGCTGGGTCACCGGCCACACCTTCATCACCTACGGTCCGCTTGCGCAAGGTGCCACCGAGGTGGTCTTCGAAGGCATTCCCACTTGGCCGGACGCGGCGCGCTTCTGGCGCATGATCCAGGACCACAAGGTCACGATCTTCTACACCGCGCCGACAGCAATCCGCTCGCTCATCAAGGCGGCTGAAGCCCATGTGGAAGTACATCCGAACAACTTTGATCTCTCCAGCCTGCGCATCCTCGGCTCGGTCGGCGAGCCCATCAACCCGGCGGCCTGGGAGTGGTACCACCGACACATCGGCGGCGGGCGGTGCCCGATCGTCGACACCTTTTGGCAGACGGAGACAGGCGGTCCGATGATCACCCCGCTTCCCGGTGCCACGCCGCTCGTGCCAGGCTCGTGCACGCTGCCTTTCCCCGGCATTGCCGCGGCTATCGTCGACGAGACGGGCACGGACGTGGCTGACGGGCAAGCCGGCCTCCTGGTGATCAAGAAGCCCTGGCCGGGCATGATCCGCACCATCTGGGGCGATCCCGATCGCTTCCGGAAGAGCTACTACCCGCCCGAGTTGCGCGGCTACTATCTCGCGGGCGATGGCTCGATCCGCGATGCTGAGACCCGCTATTTCACCATCACCGGGCGCATCGACGACGTGCTCAACATTTCAGGCCACCGCATGGGCACCGTGGAGATCGAGTCGGCGCTTGTTGCGCATAGCGAGTTCGTGGCCGAAGCCGCCGTCGTGGGGCGGCCGGACGAAACCACGGGAGAGGCCATCTGCGCCTTCGTCGTACTGAAGGGCCCGCGTCCGACGGGCGAGGAAGCAAAGAAAATCGCGAAGGAGCTTCGAGACTGGGTGGGCAAGGAGATCGGCCCGATCGCCAAGCCGAAGGACATCCGCTTCGGCGACAACCTGCCCAAGACTCGAAGCGGCAAGATCGTGCGGCGTCTGCTGCGCTCGATCGCGCGGGAGGAACCTTTCGCCCAAGACACGAGCACCCTCGAGAACCCGGCCGTACTGGCGCAACTCGCCGAGAGAGTCTGACGGGATTCGGGGTACGGGTGGAATGTGGACGTCAGCCTGACCTTGGATGCCGGCTTCGCGCCTCCTTGGAGAAACCTTTTAACTTTGACGAGCTTGAAAAGTTGACGTAATAATCCTGGGAGCCTTCCAAGGCGGCCTGCGCTGCACACACTGAAAGGTGGCCAACTGGAAACCGTCCATAGCAGCGGAGCGCCGGATGAGGATCTGACCTTTCTAGGAGCAGGGGGCGAGCTCGGCGCCCTGATGAGAGCCCATGAATGGTCGAGGACATCGTTGGGCGCGCCTGGCGGTTGGCCTGAGTCGCTGCGCACGGCCGTCCGGCTCATCCTGAACTGCGGCCACCCGATGTACATCTGGTGGGGGCCGGATCTGCTCTGCTTCTATAACGATGCTTACCGTCATCTGATCGGCCGGGAGCGTCATCCCTCGTCGCTCGGCATGCCTGCCAAGCAGGTGTGGGCCGAGATCTGGCACCTGATCGGCCCGCAGGTAGAGCACGTCATGGCCGGCCAAGGCCCGACCTGGCACGAGAATCAACTTGTTCCGATCACCCGGGACGGCAAACTCGAAGACGTCTACTGGACTTACAGTTACAGCCCCTTGGATGACCCGGTATCGATCGGACGGGTTGGAGGGGTTCTCGTCGTCTGCTCGGAGACGACGGACACGGTGGTAATTGCGAAACAACGTGCCGACGAGATCATCCGGCAGCGCGAGGTGTTCTCCCAGGCGCCTGGTTTCATGATCATCATGGATGGTCCGGAGCATCGCGTCGAGTTCGTCAATGAAACACATCGACGGCTGTTCCACAGCGCCGACTGGATCGGCAAGACGCTCCGTGAAGCGTTTCCAGCTCTCTCAGGGCAGGGCTTTCTCGAACTGCTGGACGGCGTCTACCGTTCCGGAAAGCCGTACCGTGGTGGAAGCGTTCCCCTTCGTTACCGCGGGTCAGACATCGCAACTGAAGAAACGCGATATCTGGATTTCATCTATGCGCCGATCCATGATGCGTCCGGCAACGTCCGGGGAGTTTTTTGTGAAGGCTTCGACGTCACGCAGCAGATCGAGGCTGAGAAGGCGCTCCGGCACAGCGAAGAGCAGTTGAGGCTTGCCACAGACGCCGCAGACATCGCCCTCTGGGATGTCGACCTTGTCGCGGACAAGCTGTTTTGGCCGCCACGGGTCAAGGCCATGTTCGGTATCTCTGCTGATGCCGAGGTCTCGATGGCGGATTTCTACGCCGGACTCCATCCGGAAGATCGAAACCGCACGGAACTCGCCTTCGCCGCCGGCGCCGACCCAGACCGCCGCCTCGTTTATGACGTCGAGTACCGCACGATCGGCAAGGAGGACGGCGTCGTGCGGTGGGTGGCAGCAAAGGGTCGAGGCATTTTTGATGATCAGGGCCGGTGCGTCCGCATGATCGGCACCGCGATCGACATCACCCAGCATCGCAGAACGGAGCACTTTCTGCGACTCAGCGAGGAAAAGCTTCGCCTCGCCGACCGGCGCAAGGATGAATTTCTCGCGACGCTGGCACACGAGCTCCGAAACCCGCTCGCGCCGATCAGGAACGCTGCCGCACTCCTGCAGCATGCGGGGTCGAACAGCGAACAGATCACGCGCTATGCGCAAATGATCGAGCGTCAAACGCAGGCGATGACGGTTCTGCTGGACGACTTGCTCGAGGTGACCCGTATAACCACCGGCAAGATGCATCTGAAAAAAAAAGTGATCAGCGTGGCAGGGGTTGTGGAGTCCGCGCTCGAACCAGTGAGTGCGGCCCTTGATACGAAAGAGCACGCCCTCCGGGTGGACAATGGTGGCGCAGACATCCTGATCGAAGCCGACCCGATCCGTCTTTCACAGGTCATCACAAACCTCCTCAACAATGCGATCAAGTACTCCGATCGCGGCGGGACGATCGTGCTGAGGACATGGGCAAGCGCCGACGAGGTAACTTTCGAGGTTGAGGACACGGGAATCGGCCTGTCCACGGAGCAGATCCCCACGATCTTCGACATGTTTACGCAGGTCTCACCGGCCATGGACCGCACCGAAGACGGCTTGGGAATCGGGCTTGCAGTGGCGAAGGTCCTTGTGGAGATGCATGGCGGTCGCATCGAGGCTTCGAGCCCTGGCCTGGGCCTGGGATCAAGGTTTACAGTTATGGTTCCCCGAGGCACCGCCGGACCCCCGGAGCCGCCGGCGTTGTGCTCGGAGGCGCCGAAGGTGACGCGCAACATACGCGCTCCGGTTGTCATCGCCGACGACAACGCTGATTCCGCGACTTCTTTGGCAGCCCTGCTTGAGCTGGAAGGGTACGAGGTACATGTCGCTCACGATGGTGTGCGGGCTCTCGAGATCGCCGTAGAGGTCGCGCCGGTCGCGTGCTTTCTTGACATCGGGATGCCGCGTATGAACGGCTACGAGTTGGCAAGACGTCTGAAGGAGCATCCCAAGGGGAAAGGGATTTTTCTCGTGGCTATCACTGGCTGGGGCGAACCGGGGGATGTGATGCGAGCAAAAGAGGCCGGGTTCGACCTCCACATGACCAAGCCGATAGACGTCGCTGAGGCAGCGCGCGCACTAGCCTTGCGGGTGAGATAGCTGACGCCGAGCACCACGTCCGACTGGCGAGTGGAAGCCGGACGCAGTGATTCTCGGATGGAGTGGCTTCGCTGAATTCAAGCCTCGGCTCCCAAGATCCATCTGCTGGTCAGCAAATCTGGCCAGCCGGCGCGTCCGTTTCGACCGGGGGTCATGACCCTTAGCAGCCGAACGGCATCAGCGATATCTTGTGAATCTACTTGCAGTAGTTGTGGGCCCGAACAGTGGTACGCGCCAACAACCGGCAGATGCGGCACCGTTTCCTCTGCCGACCGAGGTGGTGTTGCTCAAGGCGACCCGACTCGCAGCACGGCCGCGGCGGCTGAGCAAACTGGACGTTGTGTCACTCGTCCTTGCCCTGTCGCTCGTTGCGGCGATCGTGGCCGCCGGCCTGAGCCACAAGTTCTCCGCGCTGTTGACGGCCGTGCTCGCCATATGTGGCGGATCCCTCGTCCTTGGCCCCTATTTCTGGTGGCGCCAGGCTCCGCCGCGGCCGGGATCGATCGCCCAAGTCGATGCGTCAAAGCTTCAGCGCCTGGTGATCGCAGAGGCGCTCCTCGCGAACGAGCGCGAAGGGTTGGTCGCGCTGACCGAGGCGGCCGAGGGCTTGCGCGCGGATCCGCTGAAAGCGGATATGCTCTGGCCGCCAGGTGCCGTGGAGGCATCGTTATTGCGCGGGCGCTCGATGCGCGTCTCGCAGCTGGTGGCCGATTGGCGCAGCGGTACAGGTAGCCCGCTTTCCGCCATCACTCAGGCGGCGCTTCGGCGTGGCGTTTTTCAGGAAGTCGGGACGCGGCATGGGGCGGCCCTCGAGGCAACCGCCTTGTCCCAGGCTGCGATGGCGCGCGGGCTCCCCGCCTCGCTGGTGGAAACCTGCCCTGCTGAACGACCCAAGCTGTGGCGCAGCCTCACGGCAGCGATAGAGGACGGATTTCTCCTCTCCCCGGCGACTACGGAAGCCCCGCGGCAGGTAGCCGATCCACGGGCGGATGCTGGCGTGGACAGCTTTGCAGTGCCCTCCAACCCGCTCCCTGAGCAGGCGCTTACAACGGCAGTCCTGGTGGTTGCAACGATCATCGTCGGCGCAATTGCGTTGGTTCGGCTCACGGGTGCGGGTCCGGGTCTGTCCTCAGCGAACGGTTGGTGGGCGTGGCCGCACTGCCTCGGTGTCGGCGCCGCAGTCTGGATCTTCTTTGCCGCTCGCCGCACCTGGCCTGAGGAGCCCCTGCCGCCGTACGGCAGCCCTGGAGAGGAAGAGGCCCTTGCTGATCGGCGCCGTCGCCGGCTGGCACGCCCGCCTGCAAGACCACCATTGCTCATCAGGCTGCCGAGTTCCGCCGTATTCGGCGTCCTTGTTTTCGTGCTCACGGCTGTGGTCACGCCCGCGGGTATCGCGGTACTCGCCCTTGCCTTTGGCTTCGTGTCGTGGCGTGCGCGCAAGTGGTACCGCCTGCAGCTTCTCATGCCTTCAGCGCGGGAGGTGGAGCTTGCTGTCGCACGCCGCTCACGCGAGTTATCAGCCGGTTACCCGTCCACCGCGACGAAGGTACCGGAGGGTGCAGCAGCTGTGAAAGGAGGCGAAAAGGCACCTCGCGCACGGAGGTGGCTTGCTGCCGGCGATCTGCCGGCCCCCACGACCGCTGCGGTTACGTGGACAGACCGGCGACGGCGGCTCGCGGCAGCGGCAATTCGCCGTCATTTCATTGCGCTTCTCTTGTTCGTCAGTGGTCTGGCCGCGGTCTCCGGTGGCTTGGCCTGGACCAGCCGAACGGATCCGCAACTCATCACTCTTTTCTGCGTTGCCTGGCTCCTCTGTCTCAGCGCGGTTCCGGGCCGGCTCCTGCACGCCATCCATCAGACGCGGTCGGCGCAGTGGAAGGTCGCCCGCGGCGCAACCGGTGGTCTGCTCCGGGCTTTCGCTGCCGTGCTCCCGCATACCGGAACGAGCCGGCTTGCCGAGGCGGGCCGCGCACTGCGCCGTTGCATCGCGGAGGAACCGGATTTTTGGCGCAATGAAACGCTCGATCTCGCTGCTCCCCTGGGTGCGTCGCCTCGCATCCTTTCCGTCGTCACCGCTGTGCTCAGCCTGCACCTTCTGATTTCAGGCCTGATCGGAGGAAGCCGGGACCTCGGGATAGCCGGGGCGGCAATGCTGGGACTCACCGCGGCGTACATGGTGTTTCTTCGTCGCCATGGTACGGCAGGCATGGACTCACGGCAGCCCGGGCTTCGGCTGGTGCTGCTGCGCGTCTTCGGCAGTCCGTCCTTCGACGACCTGCTCGAGTTGGTGCGGCCCTGGCTCCTGTGCGGACCTGTCGCACATCTGGAGGGCTACGATTCGGTGGCGCGCTCCGCAGAGATCCGGGAAGCTCTGGCCCTGGGGCAGATCGACAGGATCCTGGTGCATTCGCCTGAGGATTTGTCGCGGCGCCTGGCCGCACTGCCGGCGTTCCCGGACGACAACGGCCGTTACCAACGCCAGGCTTTCCAATGCACGGATGTCATCTGGCGCAGCGCCATCCGTGCCCTGCTCGGCCGCTGTGACGCGGTGCTGATGGATCTGTCGGACCTTGGCCCTGAGGACATGGGTTGCGCCTATGAACTCGGTCTGCTGCTGGACCAGGTGCCGCTCTCGCGCGTGCTGCTGCTCATCAACGCACGCACAGACCTCGACTGCCTGTGGGGGGTGCTCGACGAAGCGGAGCAGCGGATCGCGCAGGACTCGCCGAACGGCTACAACCCCGCGTCCGCGTGGCGGCTGCTGCGGATCGGCGGATCAACCGCGCGAGATGCGGAGGAACATCACCACGAATGGCTACGCCGGCTCGACACTCGGCCCGCACCGCTCGCGCTCGTGCACTTCATGCTCGACGGAGTCGCTGACGGCAACTGGCCGGAGCAACCAAGGCAGAGCTGACGGAGCAGATCCGAGCGTTGAGGTCTTCTGCCAACGCCCGGTCGCGCTTGCGGGAGTAATGATCTACACCTTGGCGATGTCGGTGGCGACGCATGAGGGTCGAGGATGTTGACGGCAGGAGAGCCGGAATAGCCCGCCACCCGATCCGCCGACCGCGTCAGACACCGCAATGCGACCTTGCGCGGCAACCGGGATCGTAAAATCGTCTGAGCCCGATCGGGCCGCGAGCATGAAGCTTCGCCACCGTAGTTGTGGGACGCCGCTTCGCCTAAAGAGCGTCGTCGGCCCCCCGCCCCTGCCGCTGGGGGTCCAGCACGAGCGACAACGTGACGTAGAACGCAGGGTAAATGAGCGACACCCCCAAGACCCACCCCGGCACCCGACGGTAGAGAAGCAGCATCCCCAGCAGCACTGCCAGCCATGCCACCGCCCCGAGCATCACCGGCAGCTTCCACGGCCGTGGAGCGAGGTTTGGGTAAAGGAACCGCACCGGCGAGACGGTCAGTACCGCGAGCGCCAACAGGACGACGCCGTTGAACCATTGCCCTGTCTCGCCCAGGCCATGGAACGCCAGGCCCGCGTAGAACGCGACGATGTTCCAGTAGCTCGGAAAGCCGCGGAAGTACCCCGCCGCCTCGTCCTTGGCCCCGACGTTGGCAAACCCCAGCAAACTCGCCAGCAGCGCCGGCACGATCCACACCGCGCCAGGAAGGCCAGGTGCGGATGGCACCCAGCCCATCCGCCACACAAGCAGCAGCGGGACGAACGTGAACGTGAGGTAGTCAACGATGTCGTCGATCGTCCGCCCATCGATGTCCGGGGCGAACCGCTTGACGTCCCACGCCCGGGCCAACGGCCCGTCCACAGCGTCGATTACGACCGCGACCACGAGCCACGCAAAGACGACGCGCTCGTCCGGCGCATCGTCGAACAGCTCGGCCGCGGCCAGGAACGCCGCAACGACGCCGCTCGCGGTCAGCAGGTGGACGGCGTAGGCCTGGGCGCGATTCAGGGAAGGCAAAGGCATCGGTCGTCGGGTTGGAGCCAGTTGCGCCCGATTTTAATCACTGGGGCATGATGGGACGTCCATCCCACCGAATGGCGGGCTCAACCCTTGTCGTACTTACGGTCAGCGCCCGAGGATTCGTTGGCCTCCTCCTGCGCCTGTTCCTCCAGCATCTTCTTGGCCTGCTCACGGTCCTTGGCGTCTTCCTCCGGCTCAGGCTGCTCCTCCTGGCAAGCGGGCTCGTAGCTCAGGGCGAGGTACATCGGGAAGTGATCGCTGCCGACGAAATCGAGGCGCTTCAACTCGATCAGCCGCAAGTCATTGGAGTGGAAGAAGTGATCCAGCGGGAACCGGAACAGCGGGTTTTTCGCGTTGTAACTGTTGAAGAAGCCCCGCCCGACGCGGGGGTCCAGCAGGCCGCTGAGGCGGAGGAACAGCCGCGTCGTGTGGCTCCAGGCGACATCGTTGAGGTCGCCGGTGACAATGGTCGGTGGGTCGGAGGGGTCGTCACCAATCGCACGACCGACGAGGACGAGCTCGGCGTCGCGCGGCGCGGAGTTCTGGTTCCGCAGCGGCTCGGGCGGCCGCGGGTGCAGGCAGTGCAGGCTGATCACGTCGCCGCTCTTGAGGCGCACACCGCAATGAATCGATGGGATGTCCTCTTGCACCTCATGGCGCACCTCCGGGTTTACCAGTTCCAGCCGGCTCAGCAGCACCATGCCGTAGTAGTTGTCCTGCGGTTGGGCCACAACGTGCGGCCATTCGGCCATCAGCGGGCGGACGGCCTGCTCCATCCAGTCGTCGTCGACCTCGACAGCAAGGATGACGTCCGCGTTGGCGGCACGGATGACGTCGCGCCA
>Ga0190273_10000710_pt1 | contig 12111 bp, 11 predicted proteins | sample Popmic504IS_FD_134513 | JGI IMG/M metagenome (GOLD analysis project Ga0190273, IMG submission 134513) | Populus adjacent soil microbial communities from riparian zone of Shoshone River, Wyoming, USA - 504 IS | ecosystem: Environmental > Terrestrial > Soil > Riparian zone > Trees stand | place...
AGTTATGAACGACCTGGGTGAGGAAGTACTGCCAAAAGGCAAGAAATATACCCAGAAAATGCTTTATGCAGTTGAAGATTTCGCTCACCTTAATAAAGGGCAGTGGACAACGGATGACGAAACCAATGCAATGGTTAACGACCTTATCCACAACTACAAGATCAAACTGAACGACCTTCAGGGTGCGTTGAGGAGAGAGAAATTTACCATTACAGTAGGAGATGAGCTTCCGTCAGGAATATTAAAGCTCGCTAAAGTTTACATCGCTAAGAAACGTAAGCTAAAAGTGGGCGATAAGATGGCAGGGCGTCACGGAAATAAAGGTATTGTTGCCAAGATTGTACGTGAAGAAGACATGCCTTTCCTTGAAGACGGAACGCCGGTAGACATCGTGCTGAACCCACTTGGGGTACCATCGCGTATGAACATTGGGCAGATCTATGAGACGGTACTTGGATGGGCCGGTGCAAATTTAGGAAGGAAGTTCGCGACCCCTATCTTTGACGGTGCAACCCTTGACCAGATCAACGAGCTAACAGACGAAGCGGGCATCCCAAGATTCGGACATACTTATTTGTATGACGGGGGAACAGGAGAGCGTTTTCACCAGGCAGCAACCGTAGGTATTATCTACATGCTTAAACTGGGGCACATGGTAGACGATAAGATGCACGCACGTTCTATTGGTCCATACTCACTCATCACGCAGCAGCCTCTTGGAGGTAAAGCACAGTTTGGTGGGCAGCGTTTTGGAGAGATGGAGGTTTGGGCACTTGAGGCTTACGGTGCGTCGAGCACGCTTAGGGAGATCCTTACTGTTAAATCGGATGACGTTATAGGAAGGGCTAAAACTTACGAGGCAATCGTTAAGGGAGAGACCATGCCGGAACCTGGCTTACCTGAATCGTTCAATGTATTAATGCATGAGCTTAAAGGCCTTGGCCTTGACATCAGGTTAGAAGAATAAATTACCACGGGAACAGCCTTGTGCTGTTCCCTTTTATAGTGTTTTTAATAAATCGATAGATTCTATATCATGACGAGATTAAAAGATAAAAATACCGTTAAGAGATTTAACAAAATTTCGATAGGTCTTGCTTCGCCGGAATCCATTCTGGCCGAGTCAAGGGGTGAGGTGCTTAAGCCGGAAACCATTAACTATCGTACCCATAAGCCGGAAAGAGACGGGCTTTTTTGTGAGCGTATCTTCGGCCCTGTGAAAGATTTTGAATGTGCTTGCGGTAAATATAAGAGGATCCGTTACAAAGGGATCGTTTGTGACCGTTGCGGTGTTGAAGTTACTGAGAAAAAAGTACGCCGTGACAGGGTAGGGCACATCAACCTTGTAGTGCCTATTGCCCATATATGGTACTTCCGCTCGCTTCCAAACAAAATTGGCTACCTTCTTGGGCTTCCGTCCAAAAAGCTGGACATGATCATATACTATGAAAGGTATGTGGTTATTGCGCCGGGTATTGCCAAAGGCCCCGATGGTGAGTCCTTAAGCAGATTAGACTTTTTAACAGAAGAAGAGTACCTGAATATTTTAGATACCCTCCCTGCTGAAAACCAATATTTAGACGACAAAGACCCTAACAAGTTTATCGCTAAGATGGGTGCGGAATGTATTATGGACCTTTTGGCAAGGATAGATCTTGATGAGCTGTCGTACCAACTGCGCCACAATGCAAACACCGAAACTTCAAAACAGCGTAAAACAGAGGCCCTTAAAAGGCTTCAGGTTGTTGAGTCGTTCCGTGAGTCTAACTTTAACAGGGAGAACCGTCCTGAATGGATGATTCTGAAAGTTATACCTGTAATACCGCCTGAGCTTCGCCCATTGGTGCCGCTTGATGGTGGACGTTTTGCTACATCGGATCTAAATGACCTTTACAGAAGGGTAATTATACGTAACAACCGTTTGAAGAGGCTTATGGAGATCAAAGCTCCCGAAGTGATCCTTCGTAACGAGAAGCGTATGTTACAGGAGTCTGTAGACTCGTTGTTTGATAATACAAGAAAAGCTTCTGCAGTTAAGACAGAATCTAACAGGCCGCTTAAATCATTATCCGATTCACTAAAAGGTAAGCAGGGGCGTTTCCGCCAGAACTTACTTGGTAAGCGTGTTGACTACTCTGCACGTTCGGTAATTGTTGTTGGGCCTGAAATGAAATTGTTTGAGTGCGGATTGCCAAAAGATATGGCTGCTGAGCTTTACAAACCATTCGTTATCAGGAAACTGATTGAGCGCGGAATTGTAAAAACAGTTAAATCGGCCAAAAAGATCATAGACAAGAAAGAGCCTGTGGTATGGGACATCCTTGAGAACGTAATTAAAGGACACCCTGTATTGCTTAACCGTGCCCCTACTTTGCACAGGTTAGGTATCCAGGCATTCCAGCCGAAACTTATTGAAGGAAAAGCGATACAGCTTCACCCGTTGGTATGTACGGCATTTAATGCGGATTTTGATGGTGACCAGATGGCGGTACACCTTCCGTTAGGGCCTGAGGCTATTCTTGAGGCGCAGCTGTTAATGCTTGCGTCGCACAATATCCTTAACCCTGCGAATGGCGCGCCTATTACGGTACCTTCACAAGACATGGTACTTGGCCTATATTATATGACCAAGGAACGTTTGTCTACAGATACCAATAAGATCCTTGGCGAAGGCCTTACTTTCTATTCTGCCGAAGAAGTGAACATCGCTTTTAACGAAGGCAGGCTGGAACTTAATGCACGCGTTAAGATAAGGGCGAAAGACTTTAATGACGAAGGCGTACAGGTTTACAAGATTATCCAGACTACAGCAGGAAGGGTATTGTTTAACGAAGTAGTGCCCGAAGCAGCAGGATACATCAATGAGGTACTGACCAAGAAATCATTGAGGGACATCATCGGTAAAATTTTAAGTGTTACTGATGTGCCTACAACGGCAGCCTTCCTTGATAACATGAAAGACATGGGCTACAAGTTCGCATTTAAAGGCGGATTGTCATTCAGCTTAGGTGATATCATTATCCCGGACAGGAAACCTGAGCTTATCGCAGACGCGAATGAGCAGGTGGCGGGCATTTCGGTGAATTATAACATGGGCCTTATCACGAACAACGAGCGTTACAACCAGGTTATTGACGTGTGGACTTCTACCAACGCATTGCTTACAGAGCTTGCGATGAAGAACATCCGTGAAGACCAGCAGGGTTTCAACTCGGTGTACATGATGCTTGACTCAGGGGCGAGGGGTTCAAAAGAACAGATCCGCCAGCTTACAGGTATGCGTGGTTTGATGGCTAAGCCTAAAAAATCGACTGCCGGTGGTGGGGAGATCATTGAAAACCCGATCCTTTCCAACTTTAAGGAAGGCCTATCGATCCTTGAGTACTTTATCTCTACCCACGGTGCGCGTAAAGGACTTGCGGATACCGCACTTAAAACGGCCGATGCGGGTTACCTTACAAGGAGGCTGCACGACGTTTCGCAGGATGTTATCGTGAACTCGGTAGATTGCGGTACGCTTAGGGGAATTGAGGTATCTGCCTTAAAGAAAAATGAAGAGATCGTTGAGACACTTGGCGAAAGGATATTAGGCCGTGTGGCATTACAGGATGTAATAAACCCACTAACGTCTGAAGTCCTGGTGACAGGTGGCGAACAAATAAAAGAGGCCGAAGTTAAAGCCATAAACGCTGCCCCTATAGAAAGGGTAGAAGTACGTTCTCCGTTAACATGTGAGGCTACTAAAGGTATATGCGCTAAATGCTATGGGCGTAACCTTGCAACCGGTAAAATGACCCAGAGGGGTGAAGCAGTAGGAGTTATTGCGGCACAGTCTATTGGTGAGCCGGGTACACAGCTTACGCTAAGGACTTTCCACGTGGGTGGTACTGCGGGTAACATATCTGAAGAATCAAGCATCGTGATCAAGTTCCACGGAAGGCTGGATATTGAGGACCTTAAAACAGTTAAAGGCGAGGACAGCGAAGGAAATTCAGTAGACATCGTGGTATCACGTTCTACCGAGCTGAAACTTGTTGACCAGACTACAGGCATCCTGTTGACGACACACAACATTCCTTACGGTTCAAGCATCTACGTTAAAGACGGAGAAGTGGTAGACAAAGGGACTGTGGTATGTAAGTGGGATCCATATAATGGGGTAATTATTTCTGAATTTACCGGTAAAGTAGCCTATGAAGATATCGAACAGGGACACTCGTTCATGGTTGAGATTGATGAGCAGACCGGTTTCCAGGAAAAAGTAATCTCTGAGTCAAGGAGCAGGAAGTTGATTCCGACCCTATTGATCTACGGTAAAGACGGCGAACTTATCCGCTCTTATAACCTTCCTGTTGGGGCCCACCTTATGGTAGACCACGGCGAGAAAATCAAGGCCGGTAAAGTGTTGGTAAAAATACCAAGGCGTTCGTCTAAAGCGGGCGATATTACAGGAGGATTACCAAGGATTACCGAGCTTCTTGAAGCGCGTAACCCTTCTAACCCGGCTGTAGTGAGCGAGATTGACGGTGTTGTTTCTTTTGGCAAGATCAAAAGGGGTAACCGTGAGATCGTTATTGAGTCGAAATTCGGGGAGGTTAAAAAATACCTTGTTAAGCTATCCAACCAGATACTTGTACAGGAGAATGACTACGTGAGGGCGGGAATGCCGCTATCTGACGGGGCTATTACTCCGGACGATATCCTTAGGATACAGGGGCCTTCTGCAGTGCAGCAGTACCTTGTTAACGAGATCCAGGAAGTATACCGCTTACAGGGTGTGAAGATCAATGACAAGCACTTTGAAGTTGTTATCCGCCAGATGATGCGTAAAGTAAGGGTAGAAGACCCGGGAGATACATTGTTCCTTGAAGACCAGCTTATACATACCAGCGACTTTATCGTTGAGAACGACAAGCTGTACGGAATGAAAGTTGTGGAAGATGCAGGCGACTCAGAAAACCTTAAGCCGGGGCAGATCATATCGCCGCGTGATCTTAGGGACGAGAACTCGCTATTGAAACGTAACGACAAAAACCAGGTAGTGGCAAGAGACGTAGTTCCGTCAACAGCTACACCGGTACTGCAAGGTATCACCAGGGCGTCGCTACAGACCAAATCGTTCATCTCTGCGGCATCGTTCCAGGAAACTACAAAAGTGCTTAACGAAGCCGCTGTAGCAGGAAAAGTGGATACCCTTGAGGGGCTTAAAGAAAATGTGATCGTAGGCCACAGGATACCTGCAGGTACAGGTATGAGGGATTATGATAACACGATCGTAAGCTCTACAGAAGAATATAATGAGCTGTTAACCCCGAAAGAGGAATATAACTATTAGTATAATGAGTGACCAAAAACAACAGCCCGGACAGATCAATATTGAACTGGATGAGAAAACGGCAGAGGGGACATATAGTAACCTTGCCATCATTAACCATTCGGCATCAGAATTTGTTGTGGATTTTGTGAGTATCATGCCAGGTACTCCAAAGGCGAAAGTTAAATCGCGCATTGTATTAACACCCCAGCACGCTAAAAGGCTTCTGAAGGCACTGGGTGAGAACATCCACCGCTTTGAAACCTCGCACGGGGTGATAAGCGATACGGAGCAGCCCGCTATTCCTTTGACGTTTGGTCCCGCGGGACAAGCTTAAATAAATAAGAAACCCTTTCAGAAATGAAAGGGTTTTTTTGTGGGTTGAAATTGAGGGAAAAATGATGAAGGTCCGTGCTTGTATAGTTAGTAATTAAGGCTCGGATTACAAATCCGCTCTCTCCGAAAATTTGTCCCAGTTAGCAGCTAACTTTCTTAAATAACTGTCCCTATTCTCACTTGGAAATTTAGTAAGGACCTTGTTAACAATCATGAAATATTCGTTCAAAGCAATTATTGCAGCATCTATCCAAACGCTTCGTGGCACAATCAATTTCTCAAAGTAAAAGTTATTTCGTCCGTGATTTTTAAGTTGTTCTACATTGCGGTATGATATTTCCAAATGGTTTTGGACTTCTTCAATAATCAACATAGATCCATTAGTGTTTATCAACTGTGATATGACAGCCGTGCCCAAAAAATTATCATGATCCTCATAAATACTTTCATCTATTACCTGCAATGAAAATAAGGAGTTAAGCAAAAAAGTAACACAAGGAAACAGATCATGATAGTCACAGCTTTGAAAAAATATAAAATGGTCGTTACAAGTGAATTCTATTCCTCCCATAGCGTCAATAAATGTTGACTCGTATAAATCGTCAGGATTGTACGCAACTTTATTGGCTACCGACAAATCAAATCGTGTGGTATAGTTATCATTCTCGTATAGTAGATTTATTTTTAAACCTGTAATTATGTTCATACTCCTATATTCATTTAAGTAATATGTACCCGACGCAACGTAGATAGCACAGATTTTCAATCCGCGCTTTTAGTATGCGGCAATATAGTAAAAAGTTTTACTTTAGCAATTGAGGCAAGGATTGCAAATTCGCGCCATTGAGGTTTGATGCGTGCCATCAAGCTACAATCGAGAGTATATATTGGTGACTAGTTTAATATATAATAATTATATCAAGAATGAATTTTGAGAAAATGGACTTACATGATTTATTTGTTTCAAAAATGAATTATGATTTTGTGAATGAGAGTTTTGAAATAAAAGTGCAATTTGTAGATGACATTTCGGACGAAATAATTTCAAAAAAGATAACTTTTGAGAATGTTATAGAAGTTAGTAGTACAGGCTTTCCCTCTGTCAACGCAAACTGTACAATAAATAGTGTTCTAATGGAAGCTGGAAATATCCAAACTCACTTAGTTAAAATGGTCATTTTAACAGGCTACGGAGAAATGCCATGGTATTACGACTTTGAATGTTCTGGAATAATCTATCAAAATTAATCTATATTGCCGCCGTTGACGGATTTGTAATCCTTGCTTTAAATAATATAGTAAAAGTTTTACTTTAGCAATTGAGGCAGGGATTGCAAATCCGTGCTATCGGGTAAGTAAAAGAGAATAATGAAAAAAATAAAAATTTTAGTCGTTTTAGTATTTGTGTTGTTGGTCTGCAGGATGGAAACTAACCCTATAATTGAGCGGGTTGCAAGGATGGAAAAAGATTTTTCAGAGCCTGAATTAGATTCCTTTCGAAAATTACCAGAATCAAAGGCAGTGGCAAGGATGCATTTTGGATACGGATTAACTTTAAGAAATACGGTTCTAGGAGGAGAAAATAGAGATAAAGTTTTAGTTAACTACTTCAATTCAAGAGAAGTGACCAATCGTGATGATATGTCGGCAATACTTTTAAAATGCCTCCATAGAAAGCTAAACGGTAAGGATGTTAAACTTGACGAAATAATTACAGAGAAAACCAAATATGTGAAGCCTCGAAGGGAATGTGAAAAATTAAAGCGGCAAAGACTACAAAGAAACTTGAAATATGTCAGCGGAGATACGGTTCAGGTGAGGTTAAAAATTAATGACCATGACCACGGGGCCTATCCTGTCGAATGTCTCAATATGGAGCAATGGATATTTAATGATCAAAGAGATTTACTAATTAAAGGTGTTGTTTTACAGAATGGTATTGTATACGAAGATATTGATGAAAATGTTTTTATGAAATTACAAATAATTTCAGTAAATAAAAATGTGGTTACCCAATTACATATTCCGAAATTAAAAGATACTTTGGAAGTGGTACTGAATTATAATATAATAGAACCCATTTCAAATTAAAGAATAACCTCCATGGGGCGGATTTTCATCCTTAATTATAAGCAATATACTTAAAGTTTTACTTTAGCGTGGGCATGGACATAGGCAAAGTGCGTGTAGCTACTTAATTCCCATAATTTTTTCTTTGTCCGAAACAAATGGTTGGTATAAATCTTCGTGCTTAGCTATGAAATCGACGATAGAGCCGTTTAGCTTTTCATCTTTTACAATATATTCAGGGCCGCTCTTTGCGCTGAAAGTGCGGCTATTTAAAATAGTACCTTCGGCTTTACAACCCTGTCCCGACTTTATAACGGCAGTGTGTGCTAACAGGACCTGCCCATTGGGGTATGTAGCATAGACACTGAATTGCATTGTATAACAGCCTTCGCTGACCCCGTCCTTAAATAATAATGTCCGCGTACTGTAGACAGGTTCCTGCTTTTGAGAACCGCTCTCCGGCTTTGGCAGGCATACAGACACTTGAAGGGGTGAATTGGCCGGTTGGCTATCGGTTGATTGTAGCCCCAACAATCCCATTGCTAAAATGGGAATTGACTTAATGAATAAAAAATTTTTCATACTACGGGTTTTTCTGTATTCGTAAATATAAATAAATTTTTAGAAATTAATTGCGTGCAGGCAACACAAGGGCTTCAGTTTCGGCTATAAAAGCATCGATCTTATAGGTGTCGCTGTCCAATTGTTTAGCCTTATTAAAAAGCTCCAGTGCGTCGGCATATTCTTTTTGGCGCAAGCGGTAAATTCCCATGTTTTTAAAGTAATAGGAATTCAGCGGATCGAGCGCATAAGAAAGCTCGAAATCTTTTAATCCCTTCTCTTTTTGGCCCAGCATTAGTTTTGCAAAGCCCCTGTTGTTATATGCATAAGCATAATTATCATTCACCTCGATTGCCTTATCAAAATATATAATAGCCTCGTCATATTTTTCCAATATGTTTAACGTGTAACCTATATTATTTAATGAATATTCATGGGTTTCATCCGCCTCCAGTGAGTTGGTGTATGACTCCAGTGCCTTTCCATGCATTTCTAACCGGCCATAAATTATACCTGCATTGCAATGATCATCTGCAGTCATATTATCGGGTGGAAAATGTTCCAATATTACTTTAGCTTTTAGATACTCCCTGGTTTGTATATAAGCAGATAGTGCTAAACCACACAAGGTGCTATCTTTAGTGCCGTTATCTAACAATTCCTGTAAAAGTTTAGATGCAAGGGTATACTCTCTCTTATTATAGACCTCTACAGCTGCACAATATTTTTTAAACATTTTCCTGTAGCGTAAAAATATCTTTATGCTATAGCCGTCGGTATGTGTGGTCGTTCCATCATCCAAAATGATTTCTTTGTCCTTAAGAGTGAGATTACTAACTGCATCAATAATACACATAACCAAAAAGACAAAGCTAACTGTAATATAAGTATCACTGAACTTTTCCTGAATTGCAACTAAAAATATTATGCTGGCCAACATGAGGGGGACAACAGGGCCGGCTAAAGTGTACCAAAAGGCTTTTTCCGGGGAATTATTTTCGCTATCGATGATGCACAAGCCATTATTCCAATAGCCGAAATTCTTGCTTAGGTGGAAATGCAGCAATCCTATTCGGAAAGATAGATTGCCTTCCAGTTTTCCATATGATCCAAGATAGACAATTACCTTCTTTTTTGTTAATGCAGCCGCTACTATCGCATGACTTAGTTCATGAAGTATTACAATAACGATCCTGCATACTACTAATGATAAGAAGAGGGTGCCTATAAATGGTAATTTCATTCCACAATATTAACTGTGGACAAATATAATTATCCTGCAAATATAAATAGCAAACTCGGTGACAATCAAATAGACCGGATTTGCGATCCATATACCAAAGTATGGTCCAGCAATTAAGGGTGGGTTTGCTATTGGTTCCCCCGATTCTCCAATCATAAATTCTCCAACCCCAGTACAGACACCATCCAGATAATAAACCAAACGGCCAATATAGCTATCAAGGGCATTACGACCCACATTACCTTCTCCCGTTTGACCATTTTGGATTTTAGTATTATAATGCAGCCTATTATGTAGATGGGTAAACTCAGGAATACAAGTAAGGGCACAATGCCTATTAAGGCACCGACTACCAGGCAAACTTTTCCGATAGGTGTGTATTTCATGGTTAGCCGGTTATGGACTGTGGCAATATAGTAAAAAGTTTTACTTTAGCATGGGCAGGTTGGACATCACGGCCATCGGAGGTTGTGAAATCATTTCATAAAAAATCTAAGTTCAAAAAATCTTTATATTGTTTTTTAATTGTTTCGATTTCTATCTGGGAAAGATGATTTTTGATATAAGTTTGAATTTCATAAAATATAGTATTGTCATCAATTTCATGATGTTCTACATAACCGCTTAAAATTTGGTTAATTATCTCAATGGTATGTTCATCTTTTATAGAGAAGAAAATTAAAAGTGATACTAGTTTATTTGCCAAAAAGTACATTTGATGATGATATAAATATTCGAAATTTTGTAACAGTGCTTTCGAAATTTGTAAGTCTTTACATCTTTTCCGAACTAAGTAGGAATTTACCAATTCAAACCTGACAACGGTATGAAATTCTTCCGATAATATCAAAATTCCCAATTCCCTGACAACCATTTCAGTTGGAGATAAGTAATTTTGTTCAAAATAATCAGCGACTTCAACTGATAAGCTTTCGAAGTACGTTGCTGAGTGGCTAATATTAACCCTAGTTTGATTAAAAAGGAGGTATTCATTAATTTTTTTATCCAACAAGTCTCTAGTCATCATTTTATTGATTATTGTGCCGATAACCCGGATTTTAATCCGTGCATGTAGGCAATATACTAAAAAGTTTTACTTTAGCATGGGGGCAGGCATTGCAAATGAGCGCAAGCGGGATCTTATTATATGTCCCCCGCTATTAGGCCTTTATTTTTTTAAATGTTGCTTTATTAGGACAGAAAAAATTACTCCCCGGGGTTTTTATTATTTCCCATATTAATTTTTCTCCAACAAGCGATATTTTGACTTCCCCTAACAATTCGTTATAATAGGACTTAAATGATGATTGAAAAAAACCTTCATCAGGCTGTAAGACAGTTAGACTGTACTGATTACCATCATTATCTGGGCAATCAATTTTTTGCCCCTCCTGCATTACACAACAGTATGAAAGAAACAATTTGTTATTAATAATTTTGATATCAATGGAAAAATCTTGATTATCATTATTTTTTTCCCATTCCCAATAGCCGTCAAAACCATGTTCATAATTGAAACCACTTTGACTAATGGCTTCATTATTAAATAATTTTTCCTTCACAGGTTGACTGCATGAAAGGATAGCTATAGATGAAATAAGAATTATGTGCAATTTCATATTATTCTTCTTTTTACTAAGTAATTATTTTTTTGAAAATATAATTGAACCAATTCTTTTAAACCTTGGTAGCTCAGGATTTGTAATCCGCGCTGGTAAGCAATATAGTAAAAAGTATTACTTTAGCAGAGGCAGGGATTGCAGATTAATGTATAATAAATGAGAAAAATATTAGCCTTAGTATTAATTTCTTTTGTATCGTGTACCGATAGCAAAGAAGAATGTACCAATCAGAAAATAAAGCTTGACCATCTTGCAGACATTACTAAATTAGCCGGAAACGGCTACAAATGCGATACAACATTCCAGGACTTTGGGAATAGCCGCCTTAAAAAATGCAGGGTATTATTTTCGGATACCAATTATAAATTGGCAATAGATTCCTACAAGTGCCATGTGCTGTTTGATAAAAAAAATGATTTAATTATTGCGATAATGCGTCCTTTCGCTTCAGTAAAAATTATACAGTCGACGCCTATATCTCTTTACATCCTGGACGAAAAGCTGATGCCTGAATTTTCGATCTCTAAATTCTCGGAGAAAAATTACCAAATTTGGAAGTATGTCTATAAAGATGGTGAGGTGCACATTCATAAAGCGCCTGACACTGTGGAAGAATTGGACGTAAGTAAACTCAGGTATGAGCAGGTTGTACAATTAGTTCATAAAATAAAAGGCGGCATCGCATATGAAGACAAATGGTATTCTCTTGATGAGTATTTTTATAATTCTCCCTACTGGACGGAAGGCATTTTTTAGTAACTGCCGTGGCAGGTATGAATCGCCAGTCCATACATATCTTTGGCAACCACTTTCACATTATTCAAAATCTCATCCTCAAATTAAATGAAGCTTCTAATAATTTTATCCCTCCTGGCAGTTAGCTGTAAAACAGAAAACAAGGAAGAATATTCTAGTATATTATTTTTTCAGTCGGTAATCCGGAAAGCCAATGTTGGCTATCGGTA
>Ga0190273_10000711_pt1 | contig 12101 bp, 8 predicted proteins | sample Popmic504IS_FD_134513 | JGI IMG/M metagenome (GOLD analysis project Ga0190273, IMG submission 134513) | Populus adjacent soil microbial communities from riparian zone of Shoshone River, Wyoming, USA - 504 IS | ecosystem: Environmental > Terrestrial > Soil > Riparian zone > Trees stand | place...
AAGAGAGCGAGGACAGCGAAGAGATAAAGACTGTCATCAGGGCCGAGACCTTGATTATCTCTACGGGCGCGTCTGCTAAATGGCTGGGCATTCCGGGCGAAGCGCCTGCGCCGGCGGGCCTTGGCGGTTATGGTGTGTCGGCCTGCGCGACCTGCGACGGATTTTTCTTCAAAGGCAAACCCATAGTCGTCGTCGGCGGCGGCGATACCGCGATGGAAGAGGCCACGTTCCTCACGCGCTACGCTTCGCGCGTGACGGTCATTCACAGACGCGATACTCTACGCGCCTCGAAGATCATGCAGGACAAAGCATTCGGTAACGAGAAGATAGATTTTATCTGGGACACGGCGGTCGAAGAGGTGCTCGGCACACCTGAGACGGGCGTGACGGGCGTGCGCCTGAAAAACCTGAAGACGGGCGAAGAGAGCGTCTTCCCGTGTGAAGGCGTCTTTATAGCCATCGGCCACAAGCCCAACACGGATCTTTTCAAAGGCCAGCTTGAGATGGACGAGGTCGGCTATCTGAAAACCTCAGGGCGCTCTATGGCGACAGATATTCCTGGGGTCTTCGCCTGCGGCGACGCGCAGGACTCCGTTTATCGTCAGGCCGTGACGGCAGCCGGAACGGGCTGCATGGCCGCCATAGACGCCGAGCGATTCCTGGATCACCTGCCCGTGCCTGTCCCGACCGGAGAAGAGATCACGATGGAGGGCGAGCGCGTCACGGCAGATCATGAAAAGATCATCATGCCCGACGGCGAGATCGTCTCCAATCATCCCGAAGGCGAAGCCGCACACGGTGACTGAAGAGACGTACAGAGCAGTACCCGTGTCAAGATAGCGGGCGGATATTACAAGGATATTACCTGCCTGCTACCGTAGTCGGTACTGACTTTTATTTTCCGGCTCTCTGTTGCGGGATAACTTTGATGACGGCGCGGCGAAGGATATGTTCGCCGCGCTTCTCATTTTGCCAGGCTTCCAACTCAAAATTATTGATCTCGTGCTGTATGACCTCCAGGCAGCGCAGCAACACGAAGACCACTTCTTCCGGCGTGGAGGGCTTGGCCGCAGCCACCATGTCCGCCAGCACTCTGCCGATGGCGACCGATTCGTACCAGTGGCGGCGAATGTAAGCGTCCGTCACGCGCTCGAACAATTCTCTGTCGTCGAGTAAGAGCGCGGCGTTGAGATAGTAGATGGTACGCACGTCCTGACGTGGCACGCCCGCGTAATCCTCAAACTGATCCGCCATGATTAAATCGAGCTGGCTGTGAAGCGACTCCTGTGGTTTGAGTCCCATCTCGCGCGCCTGTGGATAGATGATCGTGTGTATGATCGCGTCGTAGAGCATCGCCACGATGTAGCGCACGTGCGCCTGCTGGCGTTCCGTGCTCAGGCTTTGAGGATAATTCAGCCGTATGACCGGAAAGCCCTTAGAGTAGAGCTTGATATGCAGCAACTCGTGCACGATCGTCGATTCGGTCGCGGGGATGTCCGAGTCCATGCGTATACTGGGCGTCCCGTCCGAATCGACCGAGGCGAGCGCCGCATAATAACTGTAATCAAGATTGCTTTTGACATCCTCACGAAGCCGCTTGCCGTAGTGTTGCTCGATCTCTGCCAGCAGCGCTCTGGCTTGCGGTTGCAGTTCGACTCCGAACAGTTGACGCGCAGGCAAATCCTCACTGGGCTTCGCGGTCGCTTTGGTTTGCGGATCGCGATTGCACGCGACGGAGAGGCCCACGGCGAGCAGAAGAATGATGGCGACGATTTTGCTTGACCGACGAGACTTCAATGAGATTTACCGGAAGAATTTTTCAGACGGATGAATGATTCTTTACCCGCAGTAGTAGTTGTTGTCTTTGTACTGGAAGAATAAAATGCTCCTTCAAAGGAGCACCACCGGAACATCGTTTTCCCTGCGCGAATGCGACGGTGTGTTGGTGTGTCGCTGCTCCTCCTGCTGCTCATCATTTGCGGCGTGCGGGCAGGCTTCGCAGTAAGAGCCCGCGCGCTCCCTTCTGTCTTCACAAACATTACAGTCGAGGGTTTCACCGAGCCTGCGCAAGCTCTCCAGGAGCGGGACAAGTAGGCGTCCGCGCTCTGTCAAAAAGTATTCGACGTGCGGCGGGCTTCCACCATAATCCTTGCGCTCGACCAGCCGGTCATGCTCCATATCACGCAGCCGCCCGACCAGTGTCCGGCTGCTGATCGGGTGCAGGGCCGCCAACAACTCCGTCGTTCGTTTAGGGCCTTGAAAGAGATCGCGCACGACCAGCATCGTCCACTTATCGCCCACAAGTTGCAGCGCGCCCGCCACGGGGCAGCCGTCACCTTCGCGTCGTCGCATGCAATCTCTCCTTTTAGGTTTAAGCTTTGAAACCCCTCAGCCCTCTGCTCCATAGGGAAAAGCGGGCAAAATCGGCCTCGCCTTCTCCCCGTTACCGGAAGCCGCCGCGCGTCCGTTTCAGGGAGCCCCGCGCCCTTTGATGGCTGAAAGCAACTGAGGCTGTGGGCTCTTTAAAGCTTAGCACAAAGATGCGCCATTGCGGCGATGCAGGAAACTATTTTAAGATGATGGTTGCAACGACAGATTATGCCCCAGCGCAGACATCTAGTATCTGAATGAGTTCCCATCCTCATGGCGCACGCTGAAAGTAACGAGTGCGCTGCCCGACGCTCGCTGCATCTTTGGCCGAGATGAAAACAGGTTCGCGCACGACAGAGCAAAAGGAGCGTCGCGCCAGGTTAATGAGCGGCGCAGAGAGAGATTTGCACGAGTTAGCAGAATTAACACGACGTTTGAACGAAGCGGCCAGCATAGCGGAGGCGGCAGAGTTTGCCATGCGCGGCCTCGCCCGTCTAGTACCTTCGGAGTGCCTGCGCCTGACCGTCAGCCGCGGAGAAGACCGCCAGCAACTCTCGGCCTCGCTGGAAAACTCCGGCGAGTTTTCCACCCTCAACGACGGCGAGGTCATGCGCGTTTCGCACACCATGCTTGAGCGCGCCGCACAGTCACTTGAGCCCGTCTACTTTAACAACGCCCCGCAGGAGTTGGTGAGTCGCGCGCTTTTAATCTCGCTCGTCTGCCCCGCCGCCGCCTCGATTCTCTGCGTGCCCGTCACGCTCGGCGAAAAGCTTCAGGGGCTGCTCGTGCTGAGCACTGCGCAGGCGGCTGCCTACACGGACGAGGACTCTGACACAGCCGCGACGGTCGCAAATCTTCTGGCGGCCACACTCAAACGCATAGAGCTTGCGGAGAGTGTGACGGGCACGCAGCGTCTTGAAGAGGCGCGCGAGCGTGAAGAGGCACTTGTCGAACGCCTGCATTATGCGGCCCGTGTATCTTTGGAGCTGGATCATATTATTCAACAGACGATAGACGAGTTGGCCCACGCGCTGCCCGCCAGTTTCCTGCTGCTCAGGCCCGTCTCATTCGGTCGCCCAGAGTCCACCATACGCGCCTGGACGCCGCACAGTGATCGCCCGCCGCTTGAAATCCAACTGCCTGTCGCGCGCGCCGAACGCGCAGTCTATACAGAGCAGCGTCCGGTCTTTATCGCAGACCTCAGAGCGGAGCGCGCTACGAGCCCGGAGCTTCGCCCGCTCACCGAACGACTCGGCGCTCGCTCGCTTTATGTCGCGCCCGTCGTCTACGGCGGACAGGTGCTGGCCGCGCTCGGACTTGTCGAAGCCGACACGCAAAGAGAGTGGACGCCCGTTGAGCAAACTCTTCTGGCGCGCGTGGCAGAGACCATCGCCCCGCTCATCCTCAATGCTCAACTCAATGCGCGGCTGCGCTCTTACATCGAAGACCTGTTGATGCTCTTGCGTCTGGCCGCAGAGGTTACAGGAGAGGTAGAGATTGATCGTTGCCTGCGTGCCGTTCTGGATTCATGGGAGAAGGTTGCGGGTACGGATGCAGCGGCCATCCTGCGCTGGGACGAAGGGGCAAAGCTCTTACGCCTGGTCGCGGCGAAGCATCTGCCGACGGGGCTGCTCGAACGTTATACGCAGGGCGTCACCCTGGCAGACCCCGTCTGCGGTCTGGCGGCGACGCGACGCACAGGGGTCGTCGCAGACCTGGCGAGCGAGCCGCGCTTCGCAGCGCTCTACACTGCCGCGCGCTGGTCAAACTTGCGCGGCGCATGGGCCACGCCCGTCATCGGTCAGCAGAATAAACTGCTCGGCATGCTCATCACCTTCTCGCGCGTCGTCGCCATCGTGAGCCCGGACGAGCAGCGACTGGCAGACCTCTTCGCGCGGCCCGTCGCCGTAGCGCTGCGCAATCTTGAGTGGCATCGTGAGGTGCGCACGCTCTCGCAATCCAACAAACAGCTCAAAGAGGACTTGCGCCAATCCGAACAGCACAAGACGGAGTTTATGTCTATCATCTCGCACGAGCTGCGCACGCCCCTAAACGCGATCATCGGCTACGCGCAGATGCTCAGGGAAGGTTTCTCAGGCGAGTTGAACGAGCAGCAGGCCCTGGATGTGCAGACCATCAGCGATAGCGCCGACAGGCTTTTAAGCATGGTCGAAGATACGCTCGATCTGGCGCGCATCGACGCCGAACGCTTTCCTGTCTTTCTGGATACCATCGCTCTTGAAGAGATCGTCAAGCGCGCCATCGCGAGCGTGCGCGCCGTCGCAGACAAGAAGGGACTGACTATTCAGATGAGCCTCGCGGAAGACTTGACCACAGTGCGCACAGACCCTGAGCGCGTGCGTCAGGTCTTGATGAATCTACTGTCGAACGCCGTCAAGTTTACTGAGACTGGTTCGGTACACGTACACGTTTTGCCGGGCGCACAAGGCAGCGTGCAGATCAACGTCATGGACACCGGAATCGGTTTCGACACGAAGGCGTTTCCGCACGTCTTCGAAGAGTTCAGTCAGGCAGATACTTCAAACACGCGCGCTTACAGCGGCACAGGGCTGGGCCTTGCCGTCTCGAAGCGATTGGTACAGAGACTGGGCGGCCAGATCGGCGTCACCTCTATGCCGGGCGAAGGCTCTACATTCTGGTTTACGCTGCCGGCGGAAGCGCCGGACAATGAAAGGGATGAAGGATGAGGGATGAGGGATGAAGGAGTTGAGTGATTGATTCACCTGAAGCGATTCAATCATTCATCCCTCATCCCTCATCCCTCATCCCTGCTTTTATGCTTGATGATAGGGAAGAGAAATACCGCAGGATTCTTGTCGCCGATGACGAGCCGATCAACCGGACGCTGATCCAGAGGCGTCTGGAGCGCGCAGGCTACATGGTCTTCGTCGCAGAGAACGGTCGCGAGGCCGTCTCGTCTGCCACGGAGAATCTGCCTGACCTGATTATCCTTGACGTGATGATGCCTTTGATGGATGGGTTGGAAGCCTGCCGCCTGATTAAAAACGAGGAAGCGACGCGCGACATCCCGGTCATCTTTCTCTCGGCGCGAGACGAGACGGAAGTGAAAGTAAGCGGCCTTGCGCTCGGAGCCAACGATTACATCAGCAAGCCCTTCAAGGCCGAAGAACTCCTCGCGCGCGTAGAGGTCGCGCTGCGTCTTAAACGTGAGCGCGACCGGCTGCAACTGAGCGCAGAGGAGGCGCGCGCCACCGCAGAGGTCGCGCAGGAGCGTGCCATGACGGATGCGCTGACGGGCCTTCTTAATCGCTACGGATTGCAGCGCGTGCTCGTGCGAGAGCACGCCGAAGCGCGTCGCTATGCGCGCTCGCTCTCGTGTTTGATGGTTGATCTGGACAACTTCAAGACGATCAACGACACCTTTGGGCACATCGCCGGGGACGCCGCGCTCAAGCGTGTCGCCGCAATCCTGAGCGAGATCGTGCGCCGCTCTGATATGGTGAGCCGCTACGGCGGCGACGAATTTCTGGTGCTGCTGCCCGAGACTGATCTTGAGGGAGCAGACGCGCTGGCGGAAAAGATTCGCGCGACCGCCGCCACAGAAATGTTCGGCGACACTGAGCCGCGCTTTCAGCTTACCTTGAGCATCGGCGCGGCGACCCTCTCCGATAACGAATCCGGCAACGATATGATCGCCCACGCGGACATGGCGCTCTACGAGGCCAAGGAACAGGGGCGCAACCGCGTCGGAAAATCAAGCGTCAAGAGAAGCGATGAAGTGGAAACGATCAGCGATGAATAAGAGAGCGAGCCGTGCTCCAAAGATTTTTACTGATCTTGAAATAAAGATGTCAGCAGCATTTAACCTTCAAGCCGTTCGAGTAAATAAGAAGTGAAAGCCCTCCCCAGTCCCAGTTTGTCTTCGTCATCCTCGCCTGCAACCCTCACGGCTGAAAACTTGACTGATGCCTTGCAGTTCCTCGCCGCGCGGGACGCTCATCTTGCACAAATCCTCAAAGACTTTGGCCCACCGCCGATGTGGGAGAGAGCGCCGGGATTCTCGACTCTGCTCTACATTATTCTGGAACAACTTGTCTCGCTCGCGTCTGCGAAAGCGACTTTTGATCGGCTGCTCGCAATCCTTTCGCCCATAACTCCCGAGCGATTCCTGGAATTGGACGACGCGACCTTGAGGAGTATAGGCTTTAGCAGGCAGAAAGTAGCTTCGACTCGCAACCTGGCACGCGCTATTCAGGAAGGCGACCTCGATCTGGATGCGCTTAAGTTTTTGACGGACGATGAAGCGCGCGCTCAATTGATGAGTATCAAGGGCATTGGCCCGTGGACTGCCGACATCTATCTTTTAAGAGTGCTGAATCGACGGGATGTTTTCCCCGTCGGTGATCGCGCGCTGGTTGTCGCCGCACAAACAATCAACGAACTCAAGACATGGCCGACCGCCAGAGAGTTAGAGCTGATGGCGGAAAACTGGAGACCCTGGCGTGCTGTCGCCGCGCGTCTCTTATGGCATTATTATCTGAACCGCCGCACATCGATCCAGAGAGCTTAGTAATTTCTCTGATCGACCGTGTGCATAAAAAATTTTCCGAACGGAGAACATCATGTCTGATTCCCAAACCAAGCGAGCCCCGGCAGCCCCTATAGAAGTCTGGCCGAGCCTGCCTCTGGAAGAGTGGCAGGAGACGAAAGACACACTGCACATGTGGACGCAGGTGGTCGGCAAGATTCGTCTGGCGCAAACACCTCTGGTCAATCATTGGTGGAACGTGCCCCTCTATGTGACGGCGCGCGGGCTGACGACCTCTGCGATGCCGTACGGTGCGAGAGACTTCGAGATCACGTTCGACTTCATCGCGCACAAGCTCCTGATCGATTGTAGCGATGGCGCTTCAAAGCAGCTCGCTTTAAAGCCCTGCTCGGTCGCGGACTTTTACAAAGAGGTGATGAACGCGCTCGGTGAGCTTGGGATTGAAGTTAAAATCTGGACGATGCCCGTCGAAGTTGAGAATCCCATACGCTTCGAAGATGATACGCAACACGCCTCTTACGACGCGGAGTACGCTAATCGGTTCTGGCGCATTCTGGCGCAGGCCGACAAAATCTTCACAGACTTTCGCTCACGCTTTATAGGCAAAGTCAGTCCCATACATTTTTTCTGGGGAAGCTTTGATCTGGCTGTGACGCGCTTCAATGGTCGCCCAGCGCCGGAGCGCGAGGGCGCAGACAGTATTACTCGCGAAGCCTATTCGCATGAATGTATCAGTCACGGCTTCTGGCCGGGCGGCGGCCCAATGAAAGGCGCTGCCTTTTACTCTTACACAGCGCCGGAGCCCGACGGATTAAAGCAGGCAACGGTGCGACCGCAGAGCGCGTTTTACAGTCAGGAGATGTCGGAGTTTTTATTGATGTACGACCATGTGCGAAAATCTGCTTCGCCCGAAGATGATTTGATGGAGTTTCTGCAAAGCACCTACGAGGCGGGCGCAAATTTAGCGAAGTGGGATCGCAATGCTTTGGAGCGAACATTCGGCGCGAAGAAATAAATCCTACGGTCTGACGCCGAGCACTTGATCGATAAGAGTCACGCTAATCGCGCGGGCTCGCAGAGGATTTGTCAGTCGTCTCAGACGCAGGCTGGAATTTATAGTAGAGCAACCCTCTGTACTTGACGGGCCTGCCATCCTTCTCTACGGGAAGAAGTCGCGCACGGTACGCGGCTTCCATCGCGGCCTCTCCGAGCGTGGGCGGGCCGCTGCTGATTCTGGCGCTGATGACCTGCCCCGTCTCGTCTACGATGACCTGTATCACAGCGTTGCCGGAAATGCCCGCCGCCCGCGCCGCCGCAGGGTATTGCGGCAATGGTTGTTCCTGAACCTTGTTCATCAGGTCGCTGACAAGCAGCGGCTTCTCTTCAACCACCGTATAGTTCTCGTTAAGAATATCCTTTTTGTCAGGCTCAACGAAGGTGAGCTCGACGGGCTCCTCAATCCGTTTGAAGCGGTCGTAATAGGTGATGCGCTTAAAGGGGAAAGGCCCTGTCGCGGGCGTGAAATATGTCTCCTCTTTCATTGGGCCAATGTCTCTGCGTTGCAGATAAGCGACACGGTCGAACACATATTCCGTGCGGACGAAAGTCGGCTTGGCCATTAACACTGCGGCGGTCGTCGGGCCAAGTCGTCCCGGCCCTGCATCGCCGAACCTGAGCAACAGATCGTTTCCATGATCGTGGAAGTAAACGCCGCGGCCTCGGAGGTAAATGGTCTCGATCACCTGCCCGTTCGCGTAAGTTATGACACGCCGCCAGTCACCGCTCGAAGAGAAATAGAGCTTCTCTGTCCGCGAGCGAAACGAATTTCCCTTGTCATCGAATTCCGTAACCTCCATTGTGAATATAAAGCCCGTAGAGGTTGCGCTCTGTGCAAGCGCGACCGCACACGTCTGGAGTAAGACGAGTAGGATGAGAGCCACACGAAGATCGCTGCTGCTCATCAGAGACGGGTTCGACAGTGTCACATTGTGGTTCATGGCGCGCTCCTTTATTAACTTACGTTGCGGCGAGTCAAGATTTTCTGTGCGCATCAACATTTCCAGTATAAGACGCAAGCGCGAGGGTTCGCCTCAAGCAGATTGTTTTTCTATCCGGCCTCAGCACCCGCCGCCTTTGCGATGGGCTCTAAGGGCAGACCCGCTTCCTGCCATGCGGCCCAGCCGCCTGTCAGGGCGCGCGCCTTTTTCCATCCGGCCTGTCTGAGTTCCTGCGCCACACGGGCGCTGGTCGCTTCGCCTGTTCAAGCACAGTAGGCTATAAGCCATGCCTCCTGTTTGAGACCGAGTTCGCGCGCTCGCTCTACCACATGATCGGGCGGCATCCTGACGGCCCCGCTGGCCTGCACTTCGCTTCCCTCAAGACTGCGCTCTGTACGCACGTCCAGGATCGTGACCGGCTCTCCTGCTTGCCACAATTTTTGTAGCTCTTCGATTGAGATTCTTTGCGTGCCGACCTGCACGGCTCGCTCTTCCCGCGCACCAAGTTGACATGACGCGGCGTTGTCGAGCGAACACGCGGTCATTTCCTGATTATCAGACAACGGCGAAGAATCCTCGCGCGATGTAGACGGTGTTGATAATTGTGCAGAGACTGCCGCTTGTTCAGAGCGCGCGACATCATGGTCAATTGGCTCTACTGCTTCGTGCGGCAGCGCAGGCCCTGGCCCAAAGTCGCGCGCGACCTCACTGCCAGAAGCGTCTACACTCTCACGAGCGGCTCTCCTGCGAGCGGCACGTGCGAGCAGCATGGGCGAGCCTCCGTGCAGCACGACAGACACGAGCACTACCAGAGAACAGACCGCGAACAATTGACCGCTTCCGGGCATCCCTGCGAAGACCGGAAGCAGAATCAGCAACAGTGAGCTAAGCCCACGCGGCCCGTACCAGGCGATCAGCAATCGCCCGCGCGTGTCCACGTTCGAGCCTAACAGCGACAGTAGATAAACGGGCGTTCTTATCAGAAGCGCTATCGCTGTAAAGAGCAGCACAGGCCCGTTGATGACCGTAAACCCCGTCCAGATCAGAGAGCTTCCCAGCAGCACGAACGTAAAGAGCAGCAGCATCTCTGCTGTGACTCCGCCATATTCGACGAAGCAATCGCACAGTTCCACGTCCAGCGCCGCGATCGTCATTCCGGCGGCAAAGGCTGCGAGGAAACCGCTGCCATGCACGGCTTCGGCGGCGGCAAAGGCCGTGAAGGCGATGCCCAGCGAGTAGAGCGATTCGTAATCGCGCCGCACACCCAGGCGCTTTCTAATCAGATCGAGCGCAGCCACTCCGAGCAATCCGATGAGAATGCCAGCGCCCGGACCTAGGATAAAAAGATTGAGACCGATCCTGGCAAGACCAGCGCCGTCGATCATGGTTCCCGGATTAAGAAAAACCATCGCGATGAGCACGACCGGCAGCAGGACGACATCGTTCAGCCCGCTCTCCAGTTGCAACCCATGACGGGCGTCTAAGGGAATATCACGGCGTCGCAAGAGTCCGCGCAACAACACTGGATCGCTCGAAGCGAGCGCAGCGCCGAGGATCGCCGCCGCCGCAATCGACAGTCCCAGAAGCCACCACCCGGCGAGCGCAATCAGCGCCGCCGTGAGCAGCGTCCCAGGCCCGAGCAATCTGAAAGCCAGCGCGGCGCGCCGCCTAACCTCCGCGATGTTAAGAGAGACCGCATCCGTAAAGAGCACGAGCGCGAGGCTCAAGGTCGCGACCACACGCAGCGCAGGGGAGTCCAGCGAGATGTGGAGGAGGCCTAAGCCCGCGGGCCCAAGCACTGCGCCGAGCGCCAGAAAGACTGCGACCTGCGGTAATCCGCTGCGCTCGATCAAACCTGAGAGCAGCGCCGAAACGACGATGACGACGCCCAGGATGGCCAGCGTGGCGATAAATGATTCGGTGGTTAATGAATTCACGGGTAAGCAGACTCCATAGCGCGCATGCGCCGTGACAGTATCAGACCCAGGGCCGGTATGCCAACACGCACATCGGACGCCGCGAGCGGAATTTAAGGACGCAGGCTAATGTTGTAGGTCTTGATCTTGGAGTTGAGCGTCGTGGCGTTCATGCCGAGCAGGCGTGCGGCGCGTGATTGATGGCCGCTCGTTTGCTCCAGCGCGCGGCGTATCAGATCCATCTCGAAATGACGCACCTCGTCATAGAAATTTATCCCGCGACCGATGTCCACGGCAGGAGCAAAGCCGGAGCCCTCGCGTGCGCTCTGCGCCGACTGCGGATCGTTGATTTCGGATCGCAGACATTCGCGAGTGATCTCCTGTCCGGGCGCGATGACGACCGCACGCTCGATGGCGTTCTCAAGCTCTCTGACATTGCCCGGCCATAAATAGCTTTCGAGGAGCGCGAGCACTTCGGGCGCGATCTGCTCAGAGACCTGACGGCCATTCTCTTCGTTGAACTTGCGTATAAAGTGCTGGGCCAGTGGCAGTATGTCTTCGCGCCGGTCGCGAAGGGGCGGCAGCTCAATGGGCACGACGGAGAGGCGGTAATACAAATCTTCGCGAAAGCTACCCTGGCGGACGGCCTCTTTGAGGTCGATGTTGGTGGCGGCGATGATACGCACGTCGACGCGGCGCGGAGACGTGTCGCCGAGCGGCGTAAACTCGCGCTCCTGTATCACGCGCAACAATCTAACCTGCGTCTCAGGCGGGATGTCGCCGATCTCGTCTAAGAATATAGAGCCGCCGTCGGCCACCTCAAACAAACCCTTCTTGGCCGCAACAGCGCCCGTGAAAGCGCCGCGCGTGTGACCGAAGAGTTCGGATTCAAGAAGCTCCGAAGGGATATTGGAAGAGTTGACCGTGACGAAAGGCTTTAAGGCGCGCTGGCTCGATTCATGTATGGCCTTGGCGATCAGCTCCTTGCCAGTGCCGCTCTCGCCCGTAATCAGCACGGTCGAGCGCGCGGGCGCAACCTGATCGACGAGGCGGAAAACTTCCTGCATCACGTCAGAGCGCCCGACCATCGAGCCGCGATCAACGACGCGGCTCATCGCACGACGCAGAGTCTGCCGCTCCTCTTCTTTGCGCCGACGCTTGATACCGGCGGCGACAGTTCTGGTGATCTGCTCGTTCTGAAAAGGCTTGCGTATGCAGCCAACCGCCCCCTTTTCCCAGGCCGCGAGCGCCGTGTCAAAGGTCGCGTAGGCCGTAATCATCACGACC
>Ga0190273_10000712_pt1 | contig 12096 bp, 8 predicted proteins | sample Popmic504IS_FD_134513 | JGI IMG/M metagenome (GOLD analysis project Ga0190273, IMG submission 134513) | Populus adjacent soil microbial communities from riparian zone of Shoshone River, Wyoming, USA - 504 IS | ecosystem: Environmental > Terrestrial > Soil > Riparian zone > Trees stand | place...
GCAGAGAAACCCAAGTTCACGATCACCGCCGCCAACATGGCGCAGTACGCCGCCAATCTGACCGAAGGCCAGAAGGCGATGCTGAAGAAGTATCCGAGCTACAAGATCAATGTGTATCCCAGCTACCGCGATTTCGGCGTGCCGGCCTGGGCCTGTGACACCACAAAGAAGAACGCGACCGTGTCGGAGCTGGTCGACGACGGGCGCGGCGTCACCGGTACCGGCGGCGGCCCGGTGTTCCCGATTCCGCAGAGCGGCCTGGAGGCGATCTGGTCGAACATCGTCTCGTTCCGCGCGCACACCGAAAAGGCAGTCTGCGACATCGCCAACGTCTACAGCAACGGCAGCGTCGCCTGGGGCCGCCAAAAGTTCATGACGATGAACATGATGATGGCGCCTGACAAGCGGCCGCCGCTGACCGATCGCATCAATGCCTATTTCTACACCGGCTATTCACTGCCGGAACGCGACAAGGGCTATGTCGCGGTCGGCTTCCAGCCGAACAATTTCGCCAAGGATGCAACCCAGGCCTGGCAATACCTGCCCGGCACCCGGCGCGTACGCCAGGCGCCGGAGATCGGCTTCGACTATCCGGTGCCGCCGGCCGGCGCACGCACCGTCGACGACGACTACGGCTTCAACGGCTCGCCGGAGCGCTACACCTGGAAGCTGGTCGGCAAGAAAGAAATGTACGTGCCGTACAACAATTTCCGCATCAACGACCCGGCGCTGAAATACGCCGACATCATCAAGCAAAGCGTGCCGAACTCCGATTACATCCGCTACGAGCTGCATCGGGTCTGGGTGCTGGAGGCGAGCCTGAAGGCGGGTACGCGGCACATCTACAAGAAACGGCAGATCTATCTCGACGAGGACAACTGGCAGGCGGTCTGGGCAGACAACTACGACGGTCGCGACCAGCTGTGGCGCGTGTCACTGGTCACCTACCACTACTCGCAGGAATCCTCCGGCTATCACCGCGGCGCGTCGTTCTATATCGATTTGATCGCCGGCGGATACGAGGGCGGCTATCTGGTCAACGAGCGCGGCAACGACTGGTGGCGCATCAATACGCCGATGTCGCCGTCGCTGTTCACACCGGAAGCCGCGGGCCGCGCCGGCCACTGATGCATCGAGACACATCGATATGAATGTCGCCAACAAGCTGATGCTCGATCCCTACAGCCACGAATTCCACTGGGATCCGTATCCGCACTACAAGGCGGTGCGCGACGCCGATCCGGTGTATTTCAACGAGCAGGGCGGCTTCTGGCTGTTGACGCGCTGGGACGACGTCAACCTGGCGCTGCGCGATTTCAGGACCTTCATCAACACCGGCGCGATCGCGCTGGAGAAGGAGGCCGGCGACGTGATGCCGTATCCGATGTTCATCGGCTCGGATCCGCCGGACCATACGCGGCAGCGCAAAGTGCTCGGCCCGCTGATGACGCCGCAGGCGCTGGGCTCGCTCGACGAGTACGTGCGACGCAAGACGCGCGCGCTGCTGGAGCCGCGGCTGGCCAGCGGCCACTTCGATTTCGTCGCCGATCTCGGCTGCTACCTGCCCATGGACGTGATCTCGTCGATGATCCGTGTGCCCGATGCAGACCAGGATCGGGTTCGCGAACTGGCCGATGACCTGATCGCGCGCGCGGACATGCAGCACGAGCTGTCCCAGCGCAACATCGACGGCTACATCGGACTGGCGACTTACTTCGAGACTCACGTCGCGCAGCACGCCGCGGAAACCGGCGGCAGCGACATGCTCAGCCTGATGATGAAGGCGCGAGCCGAAGGCACGATGACGCACAAGGAAGTCATCGGCAACATGATCCTGCTGGCCGTGGCCGGCAACGAGACCACGACCAAGCTGATCGGCAACGTCGCCTATCGGCTGTGGCAGCACAAGGAGCAGCGCGAGCTGTGCGTGCGCGATCCGGCGATGATCGAAAAAGCCGTGGAAGAGACGCTGCGCTTCGACGGTTCGTCGCAGATCATCGTCCGCCGCATCGGCCGCGACGTCGAGCTGCGCGGCAAGCTGCTGAAAAAAGGCGACCGTGTCGGCCTGTGCCTGATCTCGGCGAACCGCGACGAGAGCCACTATCCGAATCCCGACGTCTACGACATCCGCCGCGGCGCCCGCGACCACATGGCCTTCGGCTTCGGCCTGCATGCCTGCCTGGGCGCGGCGCTGGCGCGGCTGGAGACGCGGGTCGTGTTCGAGGAGATCCTGAAAGCGATCCCAGACTACGAGATCGTCGAAGGCGGCCTGCAGCGTGCGCACAACCCCAACGTGCGCGGCTTCTCGCGCTGCCCGTCGACATTCGGGACGGCGTGATCCGCCTGCTGGCGCTGCATTGGCTCGCCATTGTAGGAGCGGCTCTTAGCCGCGATTGCGGCCCAACCGGCACAGTCGCGTCCATGGGCCGCTCCTACAGGGGCGGCGCGATACCGAGCCCTTAGACGGCCATATGCACCCGGCATTGTAGGAGCGGCCCATGGCCGCGACCGAGGCCCAACCGGGACAATCGCGGCTAAGAGCCGCTCCTACAGGGTCTGGTTCAGGAACACCGCTTCGATGTGATCGACCAGGTGGCGCGTCGATGGCAGCTTTATGCCGAGCTTGTCGGCGCTGCGCAGCGCCGCCAGCAGGTCTTTCTTGCCGAGCGTGCCGAACGGTCCGAAGAATTGCTTCAATGCGGCTTCACCGCCGCTGGCGCAGATCTGGTCGCGGTTGCGGAGAAAGGCCTGCATCTGCGGCGTCACCACGCCGTTGGAGACGCCGACCTCGACCAGCATCTCCAGCGAGAGTCCGGCAGTGCGCGCCAGCGCCGCGGCCTCGTGCATCGCGGCGAAAGCCGCGTAGGTCATCAGGTTGTTCGCCAGTTTCAGCGTAATGCCGGCGCCGATGCCGCCGGCATGAATAATGTTCGCGCCGGATGTCGCAAACACCGGCCGGCAGCGCGCGAGCGTCGCCTCGTCGCCGCCAACCATGTAGGTCAGCGTCGCCGCCTCGGCAGCGGCTGCGCCGCCGGTGATCGGCGCGTCGATCACGCGAATCCCGCGTGCGCCGCCGTCGTGAGCCCAGCCCAGCACCGCGTCCTGCGTGACCGTGCTGTGCACGGCGATGACGCTGCCGGCCGCCGCATGCGCCAGCAGCCCGGCGTCGCCGTAAAGCAGCGCATCGACATCGGCATCGTCGCGCACGCACAGGCCGATGATGTCGCAATGCCGCGCGAGTTCCGCCGGCGATGCGGCTCGGGCGCCGGCCGCGACCAGATCCTGCATCGCCGCTGCGAGCACGTCGTGAACCCAGACCGGAACGCCAAGCTTGAGCAGATGCTTGGCCATCGGCTTGCCGATGTTGCCCAGGCCGATGAAGCCGACGTCGTTCATCGTGGCGGCCTCAGGCGCGCATCAGCTGGCCACCATCGACGTTCATGATCAGCCCCGTGACCCAGCTGGCATCGTCGGACAGCAGGAAGGCCAGGGATTTGAACAGGTCTTCGGGCGTGCCCAGCCGCGCCAGCGGCATCTGCGCGACCATCATGTCGATGTACTGCTGCGGCACCTTGTCGCGCAGCGCCTGGGTGTCGGTGGGGCCCGGCGCGATCGCGTTGACGCGGATGCCCTTGGGTCCGAGTTCGCGCGCCAGTACGCAGGTGATGCCGTTGGTCGCGAGCTTGGTGAACGAGTAGTAGTCCATGTTCATCCAGGCCGCGGTCGAGGACTGGTTGACGATGGCGCCGCCGCTTTGCATCAGCGGCACGCAGGCGCGCGTCATCACCACGGTGCCGAGCATGTTGACGCCGATGACCTTGTCCAGATAACCGAGATCGACGCTCATCAGCGGGTTGAAATCAAGCTTGCCGAACAGCGCGGCATTGTTGACCAGGTAATCGATGTGGCCGTACTTCGCCTTCACCTGCTCGGCCAGCGCCGCGGCCGAGGCCTCGCTGGAAACGTCGACCTTGACGAACAGCGCATCGCCGCCGCCCTTGCGGATATCGGCCGCCACGCGCTCGCCCTGCTCGGCGTTGATGTCGGCAACGACGGTATTGACGCCGAGCGCAGCCAGGCCCCGCGCATAGCCTTCGCCGATGCCCTGTGCTGCACCGCTGACGACGGCCGTTTTGTTCTTCCAGTTCATGTTGGTACCTGTTGTGTGCGTGAGCGCTCAGTCGCCGATTCCGCCCTGCTCGGGCGGCAGATGAATCTCGATGCCGTCCAGCGCCGCGCTGACCACGACCTGGCAGCCGAGGCGGCTGTTGCTGCGCGTGTGCTTGGCGAATTCGAGCATCTGCTTCTCGCCGCCGGCGGCCGCGCCGACGCGTTCGCGCCAGTCTTCGGGTATGTAGCAATGACAGGTCGCGCAGGAGCAGATGCCGCCGCACTGGCCGTCGACGCCGGGCACCATGTTCAGCGTCGCGCCCTCCATCAGATTCATGCCGCTGTCGACATCGACGACGTGGCGCTGGCCGTTGTGCTCGATATAGGTGATCGCAACCATGTTCTGTTCCGGTGTGTGCGTCAGGCGGGAATCGCGACGGTCTTGGTTTGCAGGTATTCCTCGAAGCCCTCGACGCCCATCTCGCGGCCGATGCCGCTCTGCTTGTAGCCGCCGAACGGCGAGTCCGGCGCGAAGAAGTTGGCACCGTTGACGTTGATGGTGCCGCTGCGGATGCGGCGCGCGACACGCAGCGCGCGCGCGGTGTCGGCCGAAAACACCGAGCCCGACAGGCCGTAGATCGAGTCGTTGGCGATGCGCACAGCGTCGTCGTCGTCGTCAAACGGAATCGCGACCAGCACCGGCCCGAAGATTTCCTCCTGGGCGATGCGCATGTCGTTGCGCACGTCGGCGAACAGCGTCGGCTCGACATACCAGCCGCGCGCCAGATGCGCCGGCCGGCCGCCGCCGCAGACCAGGCGCGCGCCTTCGCGCTTGCCGATCTCGATGTAGTCGAGCACGCGCTCGCGCTGCCGCGCACTGACCAACGGCCCCATGATCTGGCCTTCGCCGTAGGGATCGCCGTACTGGATATAGCCGAAGAAACTCTTCAGCATCGCCACGCCTTCCTCGTAGCGCGACTTCGGCAGCAGCATCCGCGTCGGCAGCGCGCAGCCCTGGCCGGCGTGGAAGCAGACGGCGAGCCCGCTCATCAAGGCGGTCGCGAAATCCGCATCGTCGAGGATGATGTTCGCGGACTTGCCGCCGAGTTCCAGGAACACTTTCTTCACGGTGCCGGCAGCGGCGGCCATGATGCGGCGGCCGGTCGCCGTCGAGCCGGTGAACGAGACCACGTCGATGCGAGGATCGCGGCTTAGCAGCTCGCCGATCGCGGCCGGATCGGACGCGGTCAGCACGTTGAGCACGCCCGGCGGCATGTCGGTGTGTTCGGCCGCGATCCTGCCGATCAGGGTCGCGGTCCAGGGCGTGTCGGGGGCCGACTTAAGCACCGCGGTGCAGCCCGCGGCCAGCGCCGGCGCGATCTTGGCCAGGTTGATCTGGAACGGGAAATTCCAGGGCGAAATCGCGGCGACGACGCCGGCGGCTTCCTTCCATACCAGGCGTTTGCTGGGCACGCCCATGGTGTTGACCACCGGCAGCTCGCGATCGAATTGGTAGCGGCTCAGCAGTTCCACCGCGTAGTCGATCAGGCCGATGGGACCGTCGCCCTGCGGGCCCAGGCGCGTGATCGCCATCGGCGCGCCGACTTCGGCGACCACCTGTTCGCGCAGCTGCGGCGCCGCTTCGCGCAGGCCCGCGGCGAGCTGCTTGAGCACCTTGATGCGCAGCGCGGTATTCGTCGACCAGTCGCTGTGGTCGAACGCGCGCCGCGCCGCGGCGATCGCGGCATCGGCGTCGTCGAGCCCGGCATCGGCGACGTCGCCGATGTGTTCCTCGGTGGCCGGGTTGTAATTGGGATAGCGCTTGCCCGAGCCTGCGTCGACGAGCTTGCCGTCGATCAGCAGGCGGCTTTCGGCCGCAATGTTGGTGTCGGTATCAGATGTCACTCGATGCTCTCCTGCCGCGGGCGCTCATTTTCTGCAGAATCGATGAGCCTTATGTGTTCCTACAGTGCCTGAGCGGTCAGCTCGTTGTTGTCATCCATCAGGGTGACAAAACATTGCAGTTGAAATGCTAGCGTCTGCGCCTGATCCGGTATCGATACACGAAGCGGCCGTTGCGAGCCGCCGAGGAGAGGCGGGGAATGTTGCGAGCCGTATGCGACAGGGCGGTGCTGCTGGCGGTGACGACGATGCTGTGTGCCGCCTGCGGCAAGACGCCGACCACCGACGCGCCGGCGGCGGCCGTTGCCGACACGGCGCTCAGTGGCGCCGGCGGGCCCAGCAGCTGGACCGCGGTCGGCGGCGACAACCGCGGACAGAAATACGCGCCGCTGGCCGATATCGACAGGCGCAACGTCTCGCGGCTGAAACTCGCCTGGCGCTACGACAGCGGCGATTTCTCCAAGGGCACGTCCGAACACGGCGCCACCGCGCTGCAGGTAACGCCGCTGATGGTCGAGAGCACGCTGTACTTCTGCACGCCCTACAACCGCGTGATTGCGCTCGACGCCGAGAGCGGCCGCGAGCGCTGGCGCTACGATCCCAAGGTCGCGTTGAAGAACGTCTACACGCCGGTGTGCCGCGGCGTCGCCTGGTGGCGCGACGCGCAGGCGCCGCCAGATGCCGCCTGCCGCGACCGCATCTTCACCAATACGCTGGATGCACGCCTGCTCGCAGTCGATGCCAAGACCGGCCTGGCCTGCGCCGGCTTCGGCGGCGAACGCGGCGTCAACCTGCTCGAAGGCCTGGGCGAGGTGCGCTCCGCCGAGGTTTATTCGACCTCGCCGCCGCTGGTGATCGGTGATCGCGTACTGACCGGCGCCTTCGTCCGCGACGGCCAGCGCGTCGACGCGCCGGGCGGCGGCGTGCGTGCCTACGACGCCCGCAGCGGCGAACTGCTGTGGTTGTGGGACCCGGTGCCGCCGGAGCGCAAGCCGGTAACCGCCGCGGACGTAAAGAACGGCGCCACGCTGACACGCGGCACGCCGAACGTCTGGGGCCTGATGTCCGCCGACGCCGATGCCGGCCTGGTGTACGTGCCGACCGGCAGTCCGTCGCCGGATCACTACGGCGGCAGCGAGCGCGCGCACATGGATTACTACGGCGCTTCGATCGTCGCACTGGATGCGGCCAGCGGCGCGGTGCGCTGGCATTTCCAGACCGTGCATCACGACGTCTGGGACTACGACATCGGCGCGCAGCCGCTGCTGTTCGAGCACAGGAGCGCGGCCGGCAGCGTGCCGGCGCTGCTCGCGTCGACCAAGCTCGGGCACGTGTTCGTGCTCAACCGTCTCAGCGGCGAGCCGCTGTTTCCGGTCGAGGAGCGCGCGGTGCCGCAGACCACGGTGCCCGGCGAAACCACGGCGCCGACGCAGCCGTTCCCGACGCTGCCGCCGCCGCTGCACGGCGCGCGGCTGGATCGCGACGAACTCTGGGGGCTGACGTTCTGGGACAGGCGCAAATGCGAAGCGCAGTACGACGCGCTCGACAACGGCGGCATGTTCACGCCGCCGTCGCTGAAAGGCGCGCTCGAATATCCGGGCCTCGGCGGCGGCATCAACTGGGGCGGCGCCTCGATCGACCCGGTGCGCGGGCGCATGATCGTCAACCTGCAGACGGTGCCGTTCGTGATCAAGCTGGTGCCGCGCGCCGAGTACGAAGCCGCGCATCCGAAGATCGCGGCCGAGCAGTCGCAGGAGCCGCAGACCGGCCGCGATCCCGCCGGCGGTGCCGCCGACGCCAACGAACTGGTCGCGCTGAATCCGCAGGCCGGCACGCCCTACGTGGCGGTGCGCGAGCCACTGCTGTCGCCGCTGATGACGCCCTGCATCAAGCCGCCCTGGGGCCGGCTGGTCGCGATCGATCTCGGCAGCGGCGCGGTGCAATGGCAGCAGCCGCTGGGCACGCTGCATGGCCTGGCGCCGCTGATCGGTGACCGTCTGCATTACGGCACGCCGAACTCCGGCGGATCGCTGCAGACCGCCGGCGGCCTGGTGTTCATCGCCGCGGCGATGGACAAGTACTTTCGCGCGATCGACGGCGACAGCGGCGCCGAGCTGTGGCGCTACGAGCTGCCGTATGCCGGCAATGCGACGCCGATGAGTTACCGCGCCAGGACCGGCGGCCGCCAGTACATCGTGATCGCCGCCGGCGGCCACGGCCCGCTGGGCACGACGCCGGGCGACGCGATCATCGCGTTCACGCTGGATGGTGCGGAATAACAGGAATCAGCACTGTTGTAGGAGCGGACCTTGTCCGCGATTCTTCGAGTCCGCGCGGCCGTCGGGAATCGCGGACAAGGTCCGCTCCTACAGATCAGTCATCAGGGAGTGGAGCATGGACGGATCGAAAAGCGATATCCGCTGGCAGCATGAGGTCGATCTGCTGGTCGTCGGCTCCGGTGCCGGCGCGATGACCGCGGCGCTGCGCGCGGCGCAGGCCGGCAAGCGTGTGCTGATCGTTGAGAAGTCCGCGCACTACGGCGGCACTTCGGCGACATCCGGCGGCGGCCTGTGGATACCGGCGAATCACCTGATGGCCGATTGCGGCATCGCCGACAGCGAGGCCGAGGCGCTGCAGTACATGAGCGCGCTGACCGGCGACGACGTGCCGGCCGCGCGCGTGCACGGCTTCGTCGGCAACGCGGCGCGCATGCTGCGCTGGCTCTGCGAGCACAGCCACGTGCGCTATCAGGCCATGGCCTATTACGCCGACTACTACCAGCATCTGCCCGGCGCCAAGCCCGGCGGTCGTTCGATCGATCCGCTGGCCTACGACGCGCGCGAACTGGGCGAGGATTTCTGCGACATGCAGCCGCCGCATGTGCAGACGCGCGTGCTCGGGCTGATGGGCTACACCAACACCGAAGGCGCCGTGCTGCTGAGCAAGTCGCCGGGCTGGTTCGCGCTGCTGCTGAAGCTGGCCTTCGGGTATTTTTCAGATTTGCCGTGGCGCCTGCGCTCCCGGCGCTCGCGCCGGCTGACGATGGGCAATGCGCTGATCGGCCGGCTGCGCCGCTCGCTGCTCGATCACCACGTGCCGATCTGGCTGTCGTCGCCGGCGCAGCGGCTGCTGACCAATGCCGAGGGCGCCGTGATCGGCGCGACGATGCTGCGCGACGGCGAGCTGCAGAACGTCCGCGCGCGCGCCGGCGTGGTGCTCGGTTCGGGCGGCTTCGAGTTCAACCAGCAGCTGCGCGACCGCTACCTGCCGACGCCGACACGCGCGATCTGGTCGGCGGCCAACCCGCACAACACCGGCGACATGCTGATCGCCGCGCAGGGCATCGGCGCCGCCACCGCACTGATGGACGAGGCCTGGTGGGGGCCGACGATGGTGGTGCGCGGCGAAGACCGCGCGCGCATGCTGTTCACCGAGCGCTCGATGCCGGGCGCGATCGTCGTCAATCGCGCCGGCCGGCGCTTCTTCAACGAGTCGGTGGCCTACACGACCGCGGTGCAGGCAATGTACGCCGCCGGCAACCTGCCGGCCTATCTGATTTTCGATTCGCGCTACAAGCGCGAGTATCCCTTCGGTCCGCTGCTGCCCGGCGGCATGCACCTGAACTGGCTGCAGCCCGCGCGCATGCACAAGCTGCTGAAAAAGGCCGACAGCCTGCAGCAACTGGCCGGCATGCTCGGCATCGACGGCGCCGCGCTCGCGGACAGCGTGCAGCGCTTCAACGGCTACGCGCAGCAGGGCAGGGACGAGGAGTTCCAGCGCGGCGAGAATCCCTACGATCTGCTGTACGGCGACGTCCGCATCAAGCCCAATCCCTGCCTGGCACCGCTGCGCGAAGCGCCGTACTACGCGGTCGAGATTCATCCCGGCGACATCGGCACCAAGGGCGGCCTGCAGACGGACGCCGACGCACGCGTGCTGAACCACGCGGGGCAGCCGATCGCGGGGCTGTACGCGATCGGCAACTGTTCGGCCTCGGTGACCGGGCGCTATTATCCGGGCGCCGGCGCAACCCTGGGACCGGCAATGACTTTCGGCTTTTTGGCAGCGGAACACGCCTGCTCGATGCCGCACCCGAACCCCGACCAAGACGATGCCCAAGAAAACGCCGATCATCAGCCGTCAGGCGCAGAAAGCGCAGGACACGCGTGACGCGATCATCAATGCCGTCATCGGCCTGATCAAGGAAGGCGGCTTCGGCAACGCCAGCTCCAGCCGCATCGCCGAGCGCGCCGGCATCACCTGGGGCGCGGCGCAGCATCACTTCGGCTCCAAGGAAGAGATCCTCGACGCGATCCTGGAAATCCTGCAGCAGAAGTTCACTGCGCTGATGGCCGCGCCGCTGCTGCGCGAGGGCAGCCTGGAGCAGCGCGTCGACCGCTTCGTCGAGCGCCTGTGGAAGCATTACCAGCTCGACCTGTTCATCGTCGCGGTCGAGATCCTGCTGGCCTCGCGCGGCTTCGAGGCGCGGCCCTCGCGCGACTGGGAGCAGCAGCAGCTGCGCGGCCACGTCGACGCGTTCCGCGAGATCTTCCACGACGTCACGCAGACCAATGCGCAGCTGCTCGAAGGCCTGACTTTCGTGCACATTTTCCTGACCGGCCTGACCATCGAGCGCGTGTTCGAGAGCCGCGCACGCGGTGTCAAGCATCATCTGAAGCGGGTGAAGAGCGCGCTGCTGGCGATGTTGCGCGGCGGGTGAGTGCGCGGGTCCCTCGATACGCGGGCAAGCCCGCTACTCGGGACGAACGGCTTTGCTTACCACTACCCGTTCATCCCGAGTAGCCTCGCGCGCGAGGCGTATCGAGGGACTGATCAAGCGACTCAGTGCCGGCGCGCCTTCACCTTGACCTTGAAGCTCATCGCCGGCCCCGGCGTCGGCGCCGTCTTGGTTTTCAGCACGTAGTCCGGCGACTCGAGCTCGAGGTCGAACAGGTAGAACAGCTGCGCCATGCTCATCATCAGCAGCACTTCGGCCAGGCTCTTGCCCAGGCAGGTGTGATGGCCGCGGCCGTACGGCGAATAAGCGCCGACCTGCATGTGTTCCGCGCGCGGCTTGGCGTAGCGGTCGATGTCGAAGACTTCGGCGTCCGCGTAGAACTCGCTCTGGTAGTGCGGCACCGCGGTGCCGAGATAGATCATCTCGCCCTCGTGGATGCGGAAGCCGCCGAAAGCGAAATCCTTGTTGGCGATGCGGATCTGCGCGACCGCGATCGGATACAGCCGCATGGTTTCCATGATCGCGCCGTACAGCGACGGCATGCTCTTCATGTACTCGTCTTCGTTGATCGGCTGCGCGCCCATCACCGCATCCACCTCGGCCTGCACGCGCTTCAGCACGTCGGGATGTTTGAGCACGGTGTAGACGATCGCCGAAGTGGTGTTGGCGACGGTATCCAGCCCGGCGACGTAGGGGCCCGCCATCAGCATCGCCAGATCGCTCTCCGGAATCAGCTCCGGATCACGCTGGTGCGCTTCCATGACGTCGTCGATCAGCGTCTTCAGCTCCTCGGGCGTGTCGCCGGTCTTGTTGTGATAGTCGCGCACCATCTGCCGGCCGAGCTCGAGCATCCGCGCTTTCGCGCGCTTGTACCTGGGCAACTTCATCAGGAACTTCGGCCGCTGCTTGGTGACCAGTACGTTGAGGATGTACAGGATCGTCGTGCGGATGTCCTTGATGTATTCGCGCGGCGAGTTGCCGGTCAGCGCGGTGCCGAGCTGGTCGACGACCAGGAACTGCATGGCCTCGACCACCGGCACTTTCGAGCCCGGCTTCCACTCGCGGACCAGCGATTCGCGGGTGATGTCGAGCATGTTCTGGTAGCGGCCCTTGATCGACTCCTTCGAGAAGCCGCGCTTGAGCATCTGCAGGCCGATGATGCGGGCATTCATGGCGGCGTCGGCGATCGACGACCCCGTCACGCCGCTCATCAGCGTCGACAGCGCGATCGAGGTCTGCGCCAGGCTGCCATGCATTCTCCCCGTCAGCACTGTCGCGAGCTTGAGCAGATTGACCGTGATGCCGGAATTGTTGAGGAAGTTGCCGGCGAGGATAAACAACGGAAC
>Ga0190273_10000713_pt1 | contig 12095 bp, 13 predicted proteins | sample Popmic504IS_FD_134513 | JGI IMG/M metagenome (GOLD analysis project Ga0190273, IMG submission 134513) | Populus adjacent soil microbial communities from riparian zone of Shoshone River, Wyoming, USA - 504 IS | ecosystem: Environmental > Terrestrial > Soil > Riparian zone > Trees stand | place...
AGATTCCTACAACACGTCCAGTTATTGGTGTGGGATTTCAGTTGACGCATATTGGTATTACTGCTTCGTTCAGTCAAGGACTCAGATGCAGCTGTTGTTAAACAAAAGCTTGTATTCAATACACGAACGTCTGATAACCCAGGCAGGCCACTGCAGAAGGAGTCGTCCACACACGGTGAACTCCAGCTGGTTAAACTTAAAAGATGACTCGCAGAATGGGTTAGCTTACGAGGGCAAAAACCGAAGATCTGAAAAGAGTGGGAATCGGCGCAGTGGGTGCTTGTAGTAGCGTCGCCAACCAGGACTCGATTCGAGTCTCCTCCCACTTTGCGACCTGCACCTCATACTTTCTCTGCATCGACGCTCCTTCACCTTCGAGTGCCTGCAGAAGAGGTCTTGCGTCGTTCCCCTCTGCATTGAACAGTGCTACACCATTCGTTTGCTGCTATCGGTCGTACATGCGCGATCTCAGCGCTCGTCGCGGCGCATTCCCCCACCCCCAGCAACGAGGATGAACGATTAAGCAAGCTGTCTCCCACCACTCCGCGCAGAAAGCCACGCGCGGCACTTGGAATAGAATCTACCTCATACAATGCAACATGGTCGAGAAGGGGACCAGCCATGGACGCAGGACCTGAATCAAGACCCCCTCGTCGCAGGCGCAGGCGACAATGATTTCACAAAATTTCTTGAGCTCGGTAACGACTTCGCCCAATTCGACTCAGTCGACCACCAGCATGCTCCTTCCGGTCTCGACACCCCTATGGGTCGTCTTACGTTCACCCAAGATGGACATGTCCAGGCTTTGACGCCGCAGCAGCATGCTATGTTGCAGGAAATGGAGATGAACATGGCCGACATACAACCTCACATGTCGTTCCCCCACCTGCAAGCGCAGCAGCCTGGCCAGCCACAACTATTCCAGCAATACCCTGCTTATCAGCAGATGCACAACCCATACCAGCATCAGATCCCTCCCACGCCTGTCAGCAACGAGATGCACGCAGCCAAATATGCATCCGCCCTGGACGTGTCCGGACAGATCATGTTCGACCGACAGAACGCTTCTTTTACACCATTGGTGTCCCCAGCCCAGACACCCCTTGATAATCCCTGGGGCATGCCCGACTACGTCCTGGCGGACGACTTCTTCAGCCCGCTAACGTCTCCAGCCATTGAGGCACAGCAGCACTACACAAATACCACGGCTTCACCTGTGGATCTCGTTTCAGAACAGTCAGGTGGAGTTAGGAAATCCCGCCGGAAGCTCAATCCCACCTCCAGGGTAGCATCTGCCCGAAGTGTCCGTTCATCGCCAGTAAACAAGCCTATGACTCGACGGAGACAACCTTCTCTGAGCGCTGGAAACAAGGAACAGTCTGCATTTGACGCTACGCGACCAAAACACCTGTTGCCAAGTGCAGTCCATTCCACCGCTGTCAGCAGTGAGGATTCCGTGTCTCCAGAGCCGTTATCCGAGTTGTTGATGCGACCTCCACCTGTACCGCAATCTAGGACACCTCTGGCTCCTCGACCACAAGTCCCAGAAAATAACGCTCCTGCAACACCGGCCACGCTGATGAGAATTCCAGGCAAGCAAGCAGAGTTGATCTCGATCAACGGCTCCGCACCAGAAGTGCCAGAAGTCATGGAAGACATTGCCCTGCCTGCTGCCGCTGATCTTCCATCTAGCATTCTCGCTGAGCTGAATACTCAAGTGAGCCAAGGTGACGACGAGAGCACGCCTACGTTATCAGCCAAGACGCCTAAGTTGAGCGCTGAGAGCACTCCGAGATCCGCCGGTGCTCGAGGCCCACAGGAGAACACACCGAAACCATCACGTGGTGGAAGAACAAGCAAGAAGCGTCAAAGTATCTCTCAAGCAACAATTTCGCCCGCCTTAAGGCCCAAGATCTCGCCCAGTATCAGTCCTCTGGTGCCAAGCACAGGTGAGTCCTATATAAACCATAAACGTGCTCTTCGTTATGAATGCTAATTTATCTACACAGCTGCTGGCATGCCGATACTCTCCGCAGAGACAAGTGCACTCTACCTTGCGTCGAAATCAAATTACCAGAACATCATCGATGGCACGCATATCCCGGGCGTTTCTTACCCCGATACTTTGGCGGAGAACCTGAGCTCGAAACGAACGTCGCACAAGATTGCCGAGCAAGGTAGGAGGAACCGCATCAATTTTGCCTTGAAGGAGATCGAGGCATTGTTGCCACCATCTATTACAGCTGCTGCTGCTCGCAAAGAGAAGGCTAGCGCTAAAGAAGAGGGAGGCGATAGTGATAAGCCTTCAGCTGCTGCAGGAGCGAGCAAGGCGAGCACGGTTGAGATGGCAATCGTGTATATAAGGAGCCTGCAGGCTGAGTTGCAGGTGACAAAGGACAAACTTGAGGTGGCTGAAAAGTCTCTTGCAGAGGCTAACACTAGTGGGAGTCAGACATCTGGCGAGACGAGTACATGATTTGGCATGAGATAGAGCGCGATTTGCTTATGATTGATGATTCGTGGGAGGCTGAAGTCTTGAATCAGAGCTTGGTAGACGAAGGCACTTTTGCAGCTTGGAAAAGGTCGAGGAACGGGTGACCATATCAAGGTCTCTATTACCCCATACTTGCGGGCCCCCACTTCGAGCTTATTATGGGCGCTCAGCCTCACCTTTTCACTCTGCACGCCCATTGTTTTCTGTGGAGAGACCGTGTGTAGCAGGCGATCACACAGCAGATCATGATATTTCGTGCTTCGGGCCGCATCATCCGCAGGCTAGACCTGACTAGAGAAAGGAAGAGCTTGCTGCCATATGTCGTGGTCAGACCTCCATGGAGTGATCTTTATGGCAGTGCCCAGGCAACCGTTTGCAAGGGGTCCAGGGCACGAAAAGGCAAGCCAGCTCAGACCGGCGTCACATTTGATTGGCTTAGCCTGCAGGACCACTCCACATCCATAGAAAGAGAAAGAAAGTCGCGCCTGATCGCGCGTGTAAAATTGCTTGGCTTCATAGAATCTGGTCGAAATGTTTGTTGCTTCTACAGCTAGCCGGCGCTTCTGCATTTAATTTTCTTCCTCAGCTTGACGAAGATAAATTACCTGGTCGCACACTACTCAAACTATTCGCAATCATTCTTGTAAGTTCATATACACCAAAGACCACCACCGTCATTTGTAACTTCTCCGAAATACTACGCCGCATTCTCCCCCTCCAGTAGCTAACAACCTACCTTAGCTACAATTCGTATACAACCGCCAAGATGTCGTCAACAGAAACCTTCGAGTTCCAGGCTGAGATCTCTCAACTGCTCTCGCTCATCATCAACACAGTCTACTCAAACAAGGAAATTTTCCTGAGAGAACTGATCTCCAACTCCTCCGATGCCCTGGACAAGATCAGATATGAGGCCTTGTCAGATCCCTCCAAGCTCGACTCGGGCAAGGATCTGAGAATAGACATCATCCCAGACAAAGAGAACAAGACCCTCACAATCCGAGATACCGGTATTGGCATGACCAAGGCCGATCTCGTAAACAACCTGGGTACCATTGCTCGATCTGGCACGAAACAGTTCATGGAAGCTCTCACCGCAGGTGCTGATATTTCCATGATTGGCCAGTTCGGTGTTGGTTTCTATTCTGCCTATCTCGTCGCAGACAAGGTGACAGTCACCTCGAAACACAACGATGACGAGCAGTACGTCTGGGAATCCAGTGCAGGTGGCACTTTCACGCTCACACAAGACACTGAGGGCGAGCAGCTTGGCCGAGGCAGCAAGATGGTCCTCCACCTCAAGGACGAGCAGACTGACTACCTGAACGAGGCCAAGATCAAGGAGGTCGTCAAGAAGCACTCCGAGTTCATCTCGTACCCCATCTATCTTCATGTCCTCAAGGAGACCGAGAAGGACGTCCCAGATGAGGATGCCGAAGAGGTCGAAGATGACGGCAAGAAAGATGCCAAGGTCGAAGAGATCGAGGATGACGAGGATGAAGAGAAGGAGAAGAAGCCAAAGACCAAGAAGGTCAAGGAGTCTAAGATCGAAGAGGAAGAGCTCAACAAGACTAAGCCCATCTGGACCAGAAATCCATCCGACATTACACAAGAGGAGTACGCCTCTTTCTACAAGTCTCTATCAAATGATTGGGAGGACCACCTCGCTGTCAAGCACTTCTCCGTCGAGGGTCAGCTCGAGTTTAGAGCCATTCTCTTCGTCCCAAAGCGAGCTCCATTCGATCTATTCGAGACCAAGAAGACCAAGAACAACATCAAGCTCTACGTCCGACGTGTCTTCATCACCGATGATGCCACCGATCTCATCCCAGAATGGTTGAGCTTCGTGAAGGGTGTTGTCGACTCTGAGGATCTGCCACTCAACTTGTCGCGTGAAACTCTTCAGCAGAACAAGATCATGAAGGTTATCAAGAAGAACATCGTCAAGAAGTCACTCGAGCTCTTCAACGAGATTGCTGAGGACAAGGAGCAGTTCGACAAGTTCTACAGCGCCTTCAGCAAGAACCTCAAGCTTGGTATCCACGAAGATTCCCAGAACCGACAGTTGCTGGCCAAGCTCCTCCGATTTAACTCTACCAAGTCAGGAGATGACGCCACCTCTCTCACCGACTATATCACCCGCATGCAAGAGCACCAGAAGCAGATCTACTACATCACTGGTGAGTCGCTCAAGGCTGTCCAGAAGTCTCCTTTCCTCGACACTCTCAAGGAGAAGAACTTCGAGGTGCTGTTCTTGGTCGATCCCATTGATGAGTATGCTATGACTCAGCTCAAGGAGTTCGATGGCAAGAAGCTTGTTGATATCACCAAGGACTTCGAGCTCGAGGAGACCGAGGAGGAGAAGAAAGAGCGTGAGGCCGAAGAGAAGGAGTACGAGTCTCTTGCCAAGTCCCTCAAGAACATCTTGGGCGACAAGGTCGAGAAGGTTGTTGTTTCTCACAAGCTAATTGGCTCTCCATGTGCCATCAGAACTGGTCAGTTCGGTTGGTCTGCCAACATGGAGCGAATCATGAAGGCTCAAGCGCTCCGTGACACCTCCATGTCATCATACATGTCTTCCAAGAAGACTTTCGAAATCTCACCAAAGTCTCCAATTATCCAGGAGCTCAAGAAGAAGGTTGAGACTGACGGCGAGACCGACCGCACCGTCAAGTCTATCACCCAGCTTCTCTTTGAGACTTCTCTGCTTGTCTCTGGCTTCACCATTGAGGAGCCTGCCAGCTTTGCTGAGCGAATCCACAAGCTCGTGTCTCTCGGTCTGAATGTCGACGAGGAGGCTGAGACTGCCGAGGAGAAGGCTGAGGAGGAGGGTACCGCTGCTGAGCCCACTGGTGAAAGTGCTATGGAGGAGGTTGATTAGATGCATTGATACGCTTCAATCGATTCCCACGTTCATGTTAGGTGATGCTGGCGTTCGGATGGAAAAGGATGATCATTGACGAATAACGCAAGCGATATCCCGCCATAGAGGCATTTTTCTATACAGGTTAGCATGAATACTGCAGTCATGATGTCTGTCATGGCATCAAAGATTGCTCTTTGTGAATGAAGATGCTGCATTGTGCGTCTCGAGTAACAAGATACCTCGAATTAAGTCTTCTGTCAAATGTTGTATCAATTCCCACGTCCAAATGTTTGTGCTTGCATTCTGTCTCCTCTTAGCGACGTATCTTTACGCCAGAGTACAGTCATATAGCACTTTTCAGCTCATCGATCACGGCTGTTAGACTAGATTACTCGAGTGAATCGACTAGAGATATATGGGTTCATGCGCGGCGCTTGTGCGTAAACTATAAGGGTGGTCGAGTCATGCAATTTCGAAAATAGTACTTCTTTGAATTCTGCCTGCCTCGGCGTGGCCGTGTGGTGCTGGCGACAAGATACTTCAAGGTCTTCTTTTGTGGAAGCGAGGTGGCCCTCAAGCTTTGTGGCTGACTGAAAGGTCTAAGCCAGAGTCTGGTTGGACTCTGCGTTCACGCTACGCACGACTTTGGCTTAATGAGGCTAGAAGACTCAGTCCTGTCTGCCTTTCCGTCCTGCTCCTTCTTCTGCATCTGCTTCATGTTTTCAGGCGACATTTTCGACATGAAAGGTGGCTGACTGCTCAAAGTGAGCCCTGATGAACACATCACAAGGCACATCTTTGTGCCTTGGCTTTCTGTAGCTGAAGGCATGGGTGTGCCGTAAAAGTACGCTAATTTCTCGACAAGCTAGCGAGCTGAATACGAAAGTCGACGGACCTTGGCAAGCGCGTGTGGCGTCCAAAAGGGGAACGTCTCGACACGTTCTCGACGTCCTTTCAGCGACCCTCTTCAAGCCTTTTTTTCCAGGTGCAATTTCAAGTGTGTCAAAGTTTCCTTTTCCACATGACCTTTTTGCCTAAGCGACGATAAGGTGAGGGGCTAGACTTGCCTCTCACAGTCAATGCCATGTGGTTCTCTCCTCGATTCAGAACGTGAGTTGTGGATTACAACCACTTAGTTGTTGTCTTTTTGTCCGGGAGCAGGCCGCTTCTCTAGCATACCACGTTACAAACTCGACACTCTTTCTTTCAGCCAACAACAATATGCTCGGCGCTATTGAGTTTGGGTTCAGCCACCGATCAAAGCTGATCAAGTCAACGCGGACAAATGTACTTTTCCACTAGGTAGGCTAGGTTCTGGATGGATGATATGAATATAGTCTGTCCGCTCGCCTCTAGCTAGTTTCTCTGTAATCTTTCAAGTCCGAATAGTGATCATCGTCAATCGCAAGAGGCTCTTCTAGCCAGTCCCTCGTTTGTATACATATACCCAAGGCAGGAGCCTCAACCACTATGGTTGTCTCTAATCAGTTCAACTTCTATTCAGAGTCCGACACACGACCAGTCACTTCCGAATCAAGACGACACATGACTGCACCCTCCTACAGCAGCTCGGACAACATGAAGAAGGACGGGGTCACGGTTTCGGAAATTCCTCTTCACGACATGCCAACAGAGAAGCCGTTGGCGAAGGCGCCTACGGAACCCCTTCGCAGATCGCAAGAACTTGCGAGACCCAAGCGGAAAACTAAGCCAAAGCCTTTCGACCGGATGGTACAGTCTGCTGGCGACCAATCTTTATTCGTCAAGGGTGTCATAATAGCCGTCGTCACCGCAATACCTTTTGTGGTATTTCTGCTGGTGGCCAAGTTTGCTTTCCCGGAAGTCAAGAGAGTTGCGAATCTCCCCATCACTCTTGTCCAGCTCGCAACATGGCTCATCGTTTGCTGGGGCAGCTTCATCGGTATCCTCTACTGCGGGAGAGTCGCTGCTCTAGGAGTTGCATGGTTGTGCAAGCAGTCCACCGGCCTCAATCGATTCAGATCGCTTGCAAGAGAAATCTGTCTGAGGATAACGATGTTGGCGTGGGCCGGTGTCGGATATGCGGTAGCGCCTCAGATCTTTACAGAGGCAGATCTTGCTCAGGCTCTCACTGAGAAGGAGAGGACAACTATCACTGACTGGAACCACAAAATGCAAAAGGCTTTCACATTCCTCATGATTGCCTTTGCCATCATCCTGGTCCAGGGCATCTTGCTACAGTTGATCAGCATTCAATGTATGTCCACACAATTCGACTGATAGGTCACTCTAACCGTGTTTCAGATATTGAAGGCTTCATCGGTCCACGATCAGAAAAGGCCTCGAACGAGCTCGAGGTCATCAAGGACTTGAACAACCTGGTCCGCCGCCACTTGTCCTCAGACGACATCGGTATTGTCGCAAGATTCTTCAAGATTCTCCTTCTGCCCACCAACTCGAAAGACCTCTATTACATCATCTCGCGAGGGGAAGGTGACGAGGAAAAATGGAACGAGTATGCAGGCAACATCTGGACCGCCATTGCCGGCGGCAAAAGCTACCTCACCGCCCAAGATCTATCGCACCAATTGATCTCCATGAACCGCGACCCAGAGCGCGGCCGAGACCTCTTCGTACAGCTAGACGAGAGCCTCGACGGTCAAATCACCGAAGACGAAGTCACCAAACTCGTCCACAAGATCGGTCTCCAGCTCAACCGCCGAACACAAGCCATGTCAGGCATAAAACATCTCATGCAGAAACTCGAAATCGTCCTATCAATCCTCATGCTCGGCCTCATCATCTGCATCTACAGTAAGTTCTTCCCCTGCCATCTCCTTAAACCACACCACATTCTAACACGACACAGTCATCTTCTTCGCCGACAAAGACATGCGCTCCAACATCGGCAACCTCTGGACCGGCATCGTTGGCCTATCCTTTGCATTCTCCGGCGCTGTCACCGAGTTCGTCAACTCCTCCGTCTTCTGCTTCGGCAAACACCCCTACGACATAGGAGACTATGTCGACATCAAGGCCAAGAAATACGTGGTCGCGCGCATCTTCCTCACGCACACCAACTTCGAGCAAGTCCACAACGAGAACGTGAGGGGCCTGGTTACTCAGATGTCGCACGCGAGTCTCATCTCCGAGCCGATCGTGAATTGGACGAGGACATTGGAAGAGGCGACGCATCGGCATGCGAGGGTCGACGGGGAGGATTTCAACAGGACGGTCAACCGCAATGATACTCTGGCGGAGCTCGTTTCTGCGAAGTTGGATCACTTGCGGACCGTGGATGGTGTCAAGGCCAAGGCAGAGTAGAGGGGCCACCCTGCAGCGCAGTATTTCATTTATTCATGATCTAGACTATATCTTATTTGATGACCTAACCATAACAATGTTTAATGCATTATGAGCATAGAGATACATTCTATTCTGGCCGCCTGGCGTTTTTGGAAACTAGACGGCTGGCTATGTGAGCATGTTTAGATTGAAGTAGATAATGCACGAGTAGGAACTCATCCATGCTATTTTTGTACAGGTCTCTCTTGTCAACACCGCTGATTATACAGTGCTGTCCAGGACCCTCCACGGGAACAGACCAGACTCGCTGCTTGGGCTTGGTCTTGAGTTGGGGTCAGTTGAGCCTCCATGCCTTATCTTCCCTCGCTATACGGGGTTCGCCAAGGCTGAGGACAGCTGGGCAATCCTACAAAATCTTCCGTCTGCTGGCGTTATGTGGCATAGCCATAAGGAGTCGCGCCCGGTTGTCTTGGCCTCAGGCTGTGACCGTGGCTCACGATCTGATCGCTGATCTAGAGGCTCGAGGATGAAATAGCCTATGCTGCAGGTGGGCAGACGGAGCCCATGTGGATATCAACCCGTACGAGTCCGTCCTCCCGCAGCACGGTTATGCAGTGTGGATGGGGCGATGGGTTGTCGACGTCAGGCACACGGTTGTGGGGTCGTGTCGGTGGTGTGATATTGAAAGCTTTAGCCTGACATGATTTAAAGATGTGATGCAGATCCCTCGGATCGTCATGTTCCCTGCTCGTACAGCAACAGGCTGCTGTGGATGCTATTGTAGTGCGAGAGAGGTTTTTTTTAGAGTAGAATGTTTGGAAATCAAATGGTATTTCTGTATAGTACAATTAATGAAACCGACGTGCTGCTGCTAACTGCTCTCGTGTTCTGCTTCGTGTAGGGTATATTACTAATCAGTCATCACTTACAACCCCTCTCTGCGCCCGGCGCCGTAATGATAGCTTCCTGTCTTCGTGGTCCTGAGGCATTCTCCTCAGGCCTTCAGGTCCTTCGTCTCTTATTCTTCAAAATGGCGATCGTGTAGTGGTGGTAAATCGTTAGTCGGAGTCGAACTCATGTGTGCATCAGATGTTGCTGTTCGTAGTCTGATTGATGGAGTGTGGGGTAGATGTTTGATCGGCGGAGGCAACTCGTGTAAGAACAGCTGAGAATGGGTGATTGCTTATTGTGTAGCGATATCGGTTTCTAGGAACAGGACGCGGTTCATCCATGAGTCATGCCGCACCCTTCTCGCTCAACGCTTTCTTCTCACTCATAGGATCCTTCCTCACGTAGTCCTGGTTGGTCATCCTTCTACTCAGCGCCCGCTCGACCTTCGCACCTAGGCTGACTTTGCTCATGGTGTCCTTCTTCTGTTCGCTGGGTATGAATCTTTGCTCGGCGAGCGGCTTGTTCTCGAGTCGCTCGAGGCCTTGTGACAGCTGCTTGATCTCTTGCATGCCGGTCTCTGTGGATGTTGTGGAGACGCTGTTGAAGGAAGGAGAGGCACTGTACGTGCTCATGCGCACTGAGGCGCGCTTTGAAGAGATGGTCTGTAGACTTGTAAGTATGTCCATATTGCGCGAGTGGGTTGACCTTACGCTTGGTGCCATGATTGGCCTCTCGGAATCTAGAGATATGCGCGGCATTGCGGACATCGACTTTGGTATTAGGCTACCGAAACTAGAGTTGTCTGGCCTTTGGTCGCAATTGCGCAAGGTAGAGTATAGAGCACTTTCCAAGGACCGAATGGTGTTCAAGGTGAGCTGTAGGCGCTGACGTTCGGCGGAGTGTGATCTAGGCAGCGCACTGATATTTACTGTTCAAAGTGAAACTTGGCGTTGTGACCTGGGAATCCTTCGCCTGAAGTAGAAGGACGACTCGGTGACGACTGAGAGCCGGAGACGAGATCGGCGGTGTTTTAGTATGTCGCAAGTCTCTGGAGCTAGAGTGCCTTAGAAGAGTGCTAGAGGAAGCTAAGTCAAGGTGATCGACGGAGGAGATTGATGTCTCTTGATGTCCTTTGATGTCCGTTGGTGTCCGATTTGGAGTAATGCTGATTCACGTAGAATATGCAGTCAACAATGCAAAATGATATAATCGAACAACAATTAACATGAGCAGGTGGGATGTTGGACGTTGGTTGTTGGATGTTCGGTTTGGCGGTCAGCGTGAACAAGGAAATTGAGACATTGTGTCGATACAGCTTGAAGCGGAGGTAGCAGGATATGTGATGGATCCAAGAGTTGGGCTCTCCCGCTGAAACACTGGCATCTGGAGAGGCTTCAGAAGAAGGGCTAGGTGGCGATGAAGCGTGGAGTACGAATACCCAATTACAGCCCCTTGTGTGATATCGAAGCCTGCAGAAAGGCTACGGAACAGAGGAGATTTACATGGGTATGACATACTAAACAAGAGTTTTGAGGGCTTACGATCAGACTTGCAGAGAGCTAACAGCTCCCTTTGTCTTGAAACAACCTTAGTGCAGACCATGGCTTCCACGTGGCAGCCTGTTTCAGCAAGTAGGTTCAATATCCTGGCCGGGTCTGGCAGCTTCTGCATGTGAAGCCAGGTTTTCAGCTGCACCTAGAGTTTTGTGTGGCATGACCGGCTTAAATAGAGTGCGCGAACGAAGTCCTTGCACATGATCTCGCTCTTACTGAGACACCGACACTACTGAGCCAAAGACGCTCTTCTAACAGAGTGAAAATGCGGATACGCCGAGGCACGTCGAAATTTGGGACGCACATCCTTGCCAGACACCATCTCCATATTCAGCAATTTCCCACGTTTCTCCTGCTCGCGTACACCACTAGCGAGTGCCGACAGACGTCAACATGCAACCTTGTAGATCATTTATCCTTTCACTGCATGCCAAGCCGACAACAATGGGGTTTGTGTCTCGTCTGAGAGGTACAAGCTCTTGTTTCACCGATCAGTAGTTGCGAGAGATCGACATCGCGTGACTGCATGCCAACCAGTCTCGTGTAGGATGTTGCTTCTCGGAGTACTGGATCAATGCTCGGAGGTATTAACCAACTTCGAGATGTTGAAACTAGGGAGGTGCAGACCGCTTAAGTGATCCTGTTCCAGAGATCGGCAGTGGATGTGGCATGTTGAAGACGCCTAGTGTGAACACCTAACTCATATCTTGAACTTCTCAAGATAGTCTGTCGCAGCCTTCAATGCCTCGTCGACTTTGCTAAGCTCTGTGCCATTGCCTTGGGCAGTACTACCTTTGACACCAGCTTTACCACCCACAATATTGGTCACAGAGTCGGACCAGTCCTTCGCACTAACACCTGCTTGTGCGCCATCCTGTGTCATGCGTTAGCTCAAAAATCTCAATTTCGTCCGAGATCACTTACCGGGCTCACCACGCAAGCATGCTGTACCCTACCGCTTCCATCCTCCTCAGCAGCAAATATGTAGACAGTCTTGTCCTTGAGC